>Ga0180434_10003786_pt1 | contig 18997 bp, 11 predicted proteins | sample SS_ome_7_FD_132453 | JGI IMG/M metagenome (GOLD analysis project Ga0180434, IMG submission 132453) | Hypersaline lake sediment archaeal communities from the Salton Sea, California, USA - SS_1_D_2 metaG | ecosystem: Environmental > Aquatic > Non-marine Saline and Alkaline > Hypersaline >...
CGGCAAGATACGACGCCTCCTCCAAACCATTCGTGGCAGAGTTTGCACCACTGCCACCTACCCTAGAGACATGTCGCCGCTTGAATCCCGGACGTGGACCTGCACTGGACAAGCGACATCAGGATGCTAGCGTGCGGTATCCTGCCCGGTCAAGCCGTTGCAGAAGCGGCGTCGCAGCTTCGGCGCCGGTGTAAGCGCCTGCTCGGAAGAGGACAGTCACGCTGCCGGCCGAAGCGAGCGGCGCTGTCCGCACGTAATCCATTGCCGACTAGCACCTTAGGCATCGGTGACCCGCCGCCTCGGCACGCGGGGGCAGTGATGCTTACGCACAAGTCGCGTGATCGCGTTTCCATTGCCGCCGCTTGGCCAGCGGAGCCCTACCGCCTGGCGTTCTGCTGTACAGCCGCGAACTCAAGGTGTTTCTGCGGCGGGAATGAGATTGAGACGAACCGCTGTCCCCTTGGCAGGTAAACTCGCCGGGTTGACCTCCAACCCCAGGTCCTCACCGCGGTACGGGTCGCCCACGCTTCGAGTCAGGTTCAGCAACGCCGTCGGATCATACCATAGCGCGACCAACGACTTCTCCCGATCAGCCACGAAGTATTCGACCGAAAGCGTCTCGTCCCACAGAAAGAACGACCCCGTGAACGCCCAGCTCAACCGCTTGGGCGGCTTGCCCGTGCGGCGTTCGATCAGAAAACTCTCGACCGGCCGGTGCGCCCAAGTACCATCCGACCTGCGCACATCCACGTCGATGTAAACACGCGTCAGACTCGCGCCGAGCTGCTGACCGTATTCCGGTGGGGGCGGAGTGGTCCGCGGAGCTCCCTCGGGCAGTGTCCGGGCAGCGGCCTGAGGCGCGAAATCGCCACGCAGCTCGTCCGGCAGGTGGCCGGGATCGTACCCAGCCATGAGCATGGCCGCCTGCAATTGCGATGGCCGGCAACGCAGGCTGAAGACGCTTTCATACTTCTTGCCGCCGTCGGCCACAGCGATGTACTCCAGCAGGCCCTGTTCGAGGCAAACTTCGCCTTCGAGCACAATCACACGCGCATTCTGGTCCAGCGAGATGCCCGGCAAGAGCGGCTTCGGTGCTGACTTAGGCATCACGCAGCCGCTAGTTGCTGTCAACCACGCGGCCAACACCGCGAACGCCGCCCACGTTCTTAGGGCAATCTGCTTGCACACGGTAACCCGCTCCCTTTCGTCGGGAACGATGTGGTCCCCGACGGGCAGAACACGCCGATGCCACCTCACGCTCTCTGCTGACAAGCCTGATCTTACAGCCAGCGACCACACGCGGCCAGAGGTCTGGCCTAGCAGCGCCCAGGAAGATGCTCTCTGGGCGACGACGGGCAAGCTGATTGACGCTGCAGGAGAGGTTGGTGGCGTGCACTTTCGGAAAAGCGTTACGGGAAGCGGATTCACGCTTGTCGAGCTGCTGGTGGTGGTCGCTATCACGCCTCTGCTGATCGCGATCCCCCGGGTCGGGACTGGCCAGAGACTTAGAGGCTTTCGGCCATCGGTGCCCGTCGAGCGGCCGAGCTCGTCAATCCCGGGTCGCGTGAGCAACGCCCAAAGAGACCGGTGGCGGCGGATGGCTGTTGCTAAGCTTTTGCGAGAACTCGCGATAGAACGCAAAACGCCCAGGCGTCTCTGCCCGGGCGTTATGCGTTAATCGTACGGTCGCCTCGTTTCGAGGTGTCTCGTTCACTAGCGGGGGCAGGACTCGAACCTGCGACCTCCGGGTAAGAGAGTGTTGGGACCCTTCTCCAGCCGTTCCTGGAAGTTCCGCTGTGTCAGCTAGTTACAGAAAACCGCAGGAATTAGCGCGATTTCGCACCGCTTAACACGTTCACCATGTTGCACATGTTGAACGCCGTTACGCCACAATCACGCCACAGCCCAAAGTCGTTGTCAACCTCCGATCTGACAATCAGGAAACTGAAGCGCCAGTCCGCCCAGAGCCGGGACAACCAGACCCAGAGGATCCGATCCGGTCACGCTTCCGCATCCGCGGGCCTTTCACCGAGCGTTGCACTACGACGATCTGCTGACGTAGCGCCAGACCATCGGCGGCGATGACCGCTCGATTCTCAACGAACGCGAGGAGAAACACGGCGAAGGCTCTTATGATGCCCATCAAAACGCCTCATTTCGGGATCTGTGAGGTGGCATCGTAGCCGATCGAGCGGAAAGTGGTGAAACGCGCAAGTCCTCTGGTATCGGGGAGGACGAAGCTTACAGTAGGAATACCGAGATATGCATTTCATTTACCAAGACGATTGCCGAGACGACCCACTTGCAGAACGCCCCAGGCCTCGAAATTGAACTGAGAATCACCGGCAGTGCAAGAATCACGGCACCGGCACACCGTAATGCGCCAGCAGTCCCGCGAGGTCGGACAGGTCGACGTCACCATCAGCGTCGAGGTCGCCGTCCTCGTACGTCGCCCCGCCCGTCATGCCGTAGTGGGCCAGCAACTGCGCCAAGTCTGCCAGGTCCACGTCGCCGTCGTGGTCGAGGTCGCCGACCAACGCCCCGTACTCCTGTGCCAGTGCGTAGTACGCTACGCGGGGATGCATGATGTCCGGGGCGTTTCCGTTATCCTCGACCGACACCATGCCCCACCATTCTTCATTGGAGTAGCCGTCGGGATGGTTGTCGGTGGCGTATCCGCCAAGATCGTGGTTATGCGGATCGTCGGCCTTCCACCACTCATCGCTGTATGCCATGATGGTTCCCCCGACGCAGCCGCTGCGGATCTGCCGCCATTGGCGCACGACGTACTCGGCCTGTACATCCTGATACTCACCGCCGGATGCGTTGTCGTAAGCGTCGATGCCGTATTCGGTGAAGATAAGTGGCTTGGCTGAAATCGCGTCGTAGTAGTCGAAGTAACAGTGGGCGTACTCCCCAAAGTAGGTGTTGTGGCCCCAGACATCAACGAAGTCCAAGGACACGTCATCGGAATGGCAGTCCACATTGCCCATGTCCCACAGGTCCGCGTTGACCAGGATCGTGGGATGATAGGTGGCCCCCTCCTCCTCATACGCGACTTCAGCCAGCCGGTTGGCGAGGGTGTACCAATCAATCAGCGCCTGCCCGTCAAGATGCAGATTGACCTCGTTGCCAACCCCCCAACCTAGAATCGCGGGATGGTCCTTGAACAGATCGATGAAATCCTGGAACTCGGCCTCGTAGTAAGCAATCGTTGCCGGATCACCATAATCGATCCCGCTGGTGGGAATCCAGAAACCGGCGATCGCATAGATCGGTTCGGCGGCATCGTAGTACAGTGCGTCCAGCAACATGAGCGAAGGCTGTCCCCAGGTGCGCACGGTGTTTACATTCATTGCTTCCAGCAACGCAATATCCCGTGCGATGATGTCCGGGTCAGTGTACGTGGAGTATTCCCACGGCCAGAAACCGATCGGGGTCGGTGCGTACCCGACGCCCTTGACCGTGAACGGTTCACCGTTGACTCGAAGGCTCTTGCCGACGACCTGCACCGGCCCGGTACTCACCGGCTTGCTGGTCGGCTGGTAACGATGCCGATTGGACGAATACACGTACTCCGCGTAGACCTCTCCATCCAACAGGTCCCAGTCGAAGAAACGGAGTTCGTCCATGATGCCTTCGGCGTACTCGTAATAACCCGTGTAGCCGATCTGCAGTGCAGCCGCCGCCTGGTTGAACGAGCCGGGTAGATGTCCGTGCGTCACAAACCGCCCGTTGACGAACAGCCACAAGTCGCAGGCACTGCCGTCACACCGCCAAGCGGCCACGATGTGTGTCCATTCATCCTGCATCAGAACGTCGGGTGTATTGATCTGCACCAGCTCGCCGTTGCTGTTGCGCAACTCGAAGTGCACGTTCGACTGACCGGCATAAAACACGCCGACGCTGTTGGGTTGCCCCAGCGTTCCGATCTGCCAAATGCCTCCGGCTTCATCCGGGGAAAACTTGCGGAACCAGAGGGCAACGGAACCACTGGATGCGGCGAAGAGTTCATCGGAGTACGTAACATGACACGCACCGTTGAAGACCGCCCCGCTGCCGTTCACCGCTGGCGCGAAGGCCAACGGTCCGGCAATGATGCCACCATTGGCGTTGATCGATTCGGCGTCATTGAGGCTGTCATAGAACGACGCACATTCGCCCGCTGCCTGGCCGGCGCAGAGACCGAAGACCAGCGCGCACAGAATCAAGCTCGTTCGCACCCGCGAGAGCACGTGCACACTCTCCGACAATACGGACTGTTACGGCGTCGTGTCGTAATTGCCCAGCAGCGCTGCGAGGTCAGCCAGCTCAACACAGCCACTGCTGTCAAAGTCGGCATCCGGACGGTAGGCTGGATCGACGGCGCAGGTGCCATATGCCGCGAGCAAGGCCGCCAGGTCGGCCAGATCCACGTCGCCATCCAGGTCAAGATCCGCCAACAGGCGAATGTCGAAGTAACTGATGTTGTATTCGTCAGAGGCGTTGTCACTGTTCGCGAACCGCATCTCCCGCACGCCGGCCGACAGATCGGCCGTGGCGCTGACCGTTACCCAGGTTTGCCAGCCGCCGGATACGGGCACGGAGATGTCTCCGGTCCTGTCCACGCCATCAAATTCGACGTGAAATGTGCCGCCGGTCGTCTGCGACGCGACGCGCGCTTCGATCACGTACGTGCGTGCGGTAGTAACGTCGACGGTGTACTCCAGCCACTCGTTCGCGCACATCCAACCGACGTTGTAGCCACCCTCAGAGCACGCCTCGATATCCACGTCTGAGGCGGGCCGATAGGCACCACCGTTGTTTCCGGCGTCACAGTCGTGATACGCCAGCCCTTCGCCACCCAGGTCGAAATCCTCGGCTTCGATCCGGCCCGGGATAACCTGCGGATCGCCATAGAAAGGTGACTGTGAGCCGAAGGCGTAGACCCGCACCCAATCAATCATCATTACCTGTGGGAAGACCGTCGTTTCGTCGGGCGGCCCCGGCCAGTTTCCGCCGACCGCGATATTCAGGAGAAAGTGGAAGCGCTGATCGAAGGGGGCGCGGTCGTTGTCGGGCGCGCCGTCACTGTACCAGTCGGCGCTGGTCTCCGTGTGGTACCAAATCCCATCCACATACCAGTGCATGACATCCGGTTCCCATTCGAGCGCATAAACATGGAACTCATCCGAAAAATCGGTGCCGTCCGAATAGCTTCCGCCGGAGCTGGTGTTGTACGGCCACTGCCCCCCATAGTGGATCGTGCCGTAGACGGTCGTTGGAATGTTGACGGCCTCGATGATGTCGATTTCGCCGCTGGCGGCCCAGCCGCCGTAGACCCAGTCGGTCGGCAGCATCCAGAACGCCGGCCACATCCCTTGGCCGGTCGGCAGCTTGATCCGGGCTTCCATCCTTCCATAGAGGAAGTCCCGCAGGTTCTGCGTGCGGAGCCGCGCGGAAGTGTAATCGCAACCGGCGTACTGCTCCTCACGCGCGATGATGTGCAGATTCCCGTCCGCCACGTACGAATTCTCCGGGCGGCTCGTGTAATACTGCAACTCGTTGTTGCCCCAGCCGGCGGGCAGACCGTACGCCGTGCCGTCGCCGATCATATGCTCCCAGTTGTTCGGATCGATGCTCGTCCCGTCGAACTCATCAGACCAGATCAGCGTGTCCTGCGCGGCGGCAGGGCCTGCCAGAAGCGACAAGCCGGAGGCAATCACCAGGAAGAAAGGACCGAATCGTGACACGTGCTTCTCCAGCTACTTCGGCGTTCTGTACCGTGCTGCTCGATTCGCGAGCTTCACTGGCGCCATCTTACCACATGGGGCTCCCGGCACCGAGTGATTCTCCGCTGTTCCGGTCGTGCGTTCCCGTTTTACCGGGCCTTCGCGAGCAGCCGCCCGGCGCGGCGATCACAGCCCTTCGCCGTAATTGCCGAGCAGCGTTGCCAGATCGGCCAGGTCGACGTCGCCGTCTCCGTCGAGATCGCCGTGCGTGTATGACGCTCCGCTGCCGATTCCGTAATGGCCCAGTAGCTGCGCGAGGTCGGCGAGGTCCACGTCCCCATCGAAATCAAGGTCGCCGGAGATCAGCGCGACGTTGCAGACCACTGTGAGTGTACTGTCGGCCGGCAAAGTCACATCTACGTTGTGATCCGGCGTCACCGTCAGTTCTCTGTAGATCGTCTGACCCGTGTCGGGGTCGCCTATATCAGGATTGCCCACGTGGTCAATAACAAAGGCCACCGCCTCGACAACCTCGACATGTGCTGCGCCGCACAGCTCGACCGTCGCGCTACGCTCGGCCGCGCTGCCGTTGGCCATCCCGATCACCAGCCGACCGCCGTAGAGGTACGCCCCGGAGTAAATGACCATGTCCTGAGCCGAGGCCCCAACCACGTGGGCGCCCACCGGAATCTTCGGGTACAGCGTCAGCAGTACGCCGTAAACCGGCTTCGGCTCGCCCCACAGGTCAAGCAGACCCCAGGACTTGCGCTTCGTCCCCGGGTATCCCGGCGGGTTGACCTCGGTCGGCTCGTCGATCGCTTGCCAGACGAACGGCGCGTTGGCGCCGCTGTTAAGGAGCGCCAGTGAATTCTCGTAGACCCGCACTGCGTACGGCATGCAGTTCGTCACGCTGTAGTACGGAAACACATTGTCTTCATTCCAGCTGCCGTAGTCGTCCGCGTGCGGATACGTGACGCCGTGGAATGTCCTTTCATACGTCGCATATTCGGTCACGAATTTCAGCAGCGTCGGATCGCGGGCATCCGCGGCATCGCCGAAATTCGGCCAGTGGTATTCCATGTCCAGCCCGCCGTCGGGAAACGGGCCGCCCTGGTCACCACCCCAGACGTGCGTCGACCAGGAACCCATCGCAACGACGCCGGTTTCGTCCAGACCGTTGATGTAGACCTCGGGATGTGACCACGTCAGGCTGGACGTACCGGGGCCGACGATGCCGACGTTCGCGAAACCGGCGTCATTCAAACGCGGGCGCAGCTCGTTGACGAGCAGGTTGTATTGCACGGGCGTGATGCCGGTACTCCACTGGCCGCCGCTGTCCGGTTCGTTCATGAGCTCGATGTATTCGACGGGAATACCGTGGCTGTAAAGGTCAGCAACTTCCGAGGTCCACCAGATCGCGAAGTCGTCGATCATGTCGTCGCGCAGACAACCATTGCCATCCATGTACGGCCCCGGCGCGACCCAGATCATGTAGACCCATTGAATCCCGAGCTCATCCGTCATCGCCCGCGTATTCTGCATATCCGTCCAGGTGGCAGACTCGGCGTAATTCTCGATGCGGACGTGCTTGATGTTCAGCCCCTCGAGCGCCTGGCGGCGAATCAGATCGAGGTTCGGGAAGCTCTCATCCGGGCCGTAGCCCCAAATCTGGGCGCCGAAGCCTTCGAAAGTGTGCAGCGTGTTGCCCAGGTCGAAGCTGATGGTGGCGGGTGAGCCGTCATCCGAAACCAACGAGACGTCGTCAAAGAGAACCATGCCGTCGGCTTCGCCCACGATCGTGGCCGTAACCAGAGCGGTGTCCGGAGGAGCGACATCGGTAACGCTGAACTCGGTCCACTCCGCCGGCGCTGGGAACGTCAGCGGATACTGCACAATCACGTTTTCACCGGCGTCGTGAAACTCCAGCTTCAGCGTGCCGACGCCGTCTCCCGAGGCGTACTTGGCCCAGGCACTGACCGCGTACGTCGTTCCGGGCACTCCGGGGACGCGCTGATACATCAGGGCGAACGCCGAACCACCCAGGTTCATGCACTTGTCGCCGCTATGAGCGCCGCCGGTCTGCCAGATGTACGTCCCGTCACCCCAGGCCATCCAGTGGTCCGGAAACGACACGCCCGCCTCGAAGCTCGGGTTCAACAGCAGGTTTGCTCTTGCGCCGGCGGAACAGGCCGACAGAGCCGCAACCGAGAGGAACGCCAAGAGAGTGGATGCCTTCTGGATCATCCGCATGCCTCTCCGCCGTCAGCGTCGGCCGTGGGGGGCCCACGCTGACGGCAGATCGAGGCGTGGCGCTAGGGCGCAACGTCAAACAGCAGGTTGTCCACGGTCAACGTTGCCGCACCCTCGCAGGTGTCACCATAAACGCCCAACAGCGCGGCCAAGTCCGAGAGGTCGACGTCGCCGTCGCCGTCGATGTCGCCATCCTCATAGGTCGCGCCGCTGGTCATGCCATAGTGGCCCAGGAGTTGGGCCAGGTCGGCGAGGTCGATGTCGTTGTCGCCGTCGAGGTCGCCCGGGCACGCGCCGCCGCCACCCCAGGTCTCGGCCCCGTTCTCCATCGTCAGCGTGACGGTGACGGAATCCAGCTCGCCGGCATCGTTCAGGAAACCGGGCGTCGGGCCGTAGACGAGTTCGAAGTCCTCCTCGAAGACGGTCACGCCATGGTCGATGACCCGCACATTGTCAAACTCCACAGTCCCGCCGGTGCCCCACGTAGGCGTCCGCGGTCCGTGCACGATGATGACCATGCTGTACATGGTGGCATCGGGATCGATCACACCGCCATCCTGATACGCGGCGCTGAGCGGCCCGCCGACCGTGTGGTACGTTCCATCGGCGATGCTGTCGAAGGCCAGGCGGCTGTCGGCCCAGGGCTCGAACTGCTCGAACCGGACGGTGATGATCCCGGGCGACTGTCCCTCGTTGGGGTCCCAAGTACCCTTGACGTCGGCGTAGATCTCCACCTGATTCGGATCGAAGGGCATCTGGTCGAGTTCCAGCCGCCAGGCCGCGCCAAGCCACATGTAGCCGCCGGACGGCACGTCGGTATCGCTCCAGGTCAAGCGACCGCCGCCACCACCGCCGACGCCGCAGGTCGGGTCACCCTCGATGCACACGCTGCCGATGGTAGCCAACCACGTGCCCGCGAAGGCTTCCTCGCCCTCGATGCCACGGTCCCAATTCTGAATTCCTCCGGTTCCGGGCCAGAAGCACCCCCCCGCGCCGGGCCAGGTCGACTCGCCTTCGGAGAGCAGACCGCCGACGCTCTGGAACGAACCGTCGGCGACGCCGTTGAACACGATTTGCCCGCGCTCCAGCTTGGTCGGTTCAGCCGGCGGCGTGATGTATACGTCGTCGACGTACAGTGTGCCACCCCAGTCGCCGTCGTTCTCGCTCTCCATAACGACCACGACGGTGTAGGCGGCGCTGGTGTCGATATCGAAGACGCCATCGCCGGACTCGCCCAGACCGCTGGCGTTGTACGCTGACAAGAGGCCGCCGACGTTGTGCCAGTTGCCATCGACAATATCTTCGAAGCCAATCCAGTCACCCTGCGGGTCCTCGATGCGCAGAATGTAGCGGCTGGGATCCTCGAGCAAACCGCTGATCCAGGTACCCTTGATGTCAGCAGTGAGCGTGACCGCCGAGAGATCATCCGACGCCAGGCCCTGGCCGGTCCAGGCCAGCCCGACGTACCAGAGACCGTCGGATCCCAGGGCGATTTCGTGGGCTTCCATCACGGCACAGCCGCCGGGGTTACCGTCGCTCGTGCTGCCCTGGACCCAGACACCGCCGTTGGGCTCGGTGACGACGCCGTTGTCCACGCCGGCAAAGGCATACACGTTCTCAATGCCGGTGTCCCAGTCCGGGTTATCGCCCGCGACTCCGCCGGGTGCGATGAGCTGGACGCCGCCCACGCCAGTGGCGGTAGAAAAGTCTTCATTGACCGGCGGAATGTGCGAGAAGCCCTCCAGGCGAAGCTGATAGGTCCCACCAGGTACGTTGCCCTTGATATCCGCGGTGAGGACCAAGTCACGTGGATCTTCCGTCGGCGGTGGCGGAAGGTTGTCCCAGAACAGGCCCGCGTAGTAGCTTCCGTCTTCAAACTCGTTGGGCATGTAGAGGTTGTCTACTTCGAGGATCCCACCCGTGCCCCAGGTCGTGGCGCGATCGTTGTCAAACGCCACCACGACCGTGAAGGTGCTGGAACTTGGTGTGAACACGCCGCTGACCGGATTGCCGTCGGCATCCTGCTCCTCGGCGGTATCGAGCGTACCGCCCAGCGAGGCCCAGTTTCCGTCGGCCACGTTGGCGGACTTGAACACCAACCGATCGCCTTCCGAGTCCTCGATGCGAAGCTGATAATGGCCGTGGGCTTCGCCCACATTCGGGTCAGCCTCACCGCGGATGTCCGCCGTCAGGCTGAACTGGCTCAGATCGAAGGCCGGCGGCCCGGCGACTACCTCGAACGTGACATCATCGTAGTATGCCGCGCCGCCGCCGGTGTTCGGATCATCGTCGACGAACGCGACCCCCGCCCTGGCGATCACGGCCCCGGGCGGTGCGGTCAACTGAATGGCCGGGTTGTTGATCCACGTGCCCGTGGGCGAAGATGCATTGAGGATGACGCTGACCTGGGAACCCAGCAGCGTGTTGCCGATGTCATAGTACTCGATCCGCATCTCCGCGCGGTTATCACCCGAAAGCGCGTCGTTGGGGTCATTGAAGGTGAAACAATCCAACCGCCAAAGCTGCCCCTCCTGGGCGGGAAGATCCTGATACACGAACGTGTCGTTAGGAGCATAGGTCCACCAGGCACCCCACATCTTGAGTGCGACGGGGCTGCTAAGTGGGGGCGCCACCCCACCTTCGAGATACACGTTGCCGTCCCAGCTCGGATCACCCTGAAGCCAGTACCCGTCGCCGCCGATGGTCCAGTACATCGGCTCGAAATCCCCGCCGAAGGGCGGATTGTAGCCGTCAGCGTCGAAGCCGCCGTTACGTAGGACGGCCGCAGCGTCGGCTGGAAAGCCGGGGATGGTCCACATCAGCCCGCCGTACCAGCCGCCGGACGTCACATCGACGTTGTTTACGATCATCTGTCCCACGCCGTCGGCTCCCGGAAGCCCCTGCGCGGATACGTCCCCGACCAGAATCGCGCCATCGTGCGTCGCGAAGAATGCGCCTTCGCCGCCAATCCCCTCGTCCCAGTCGTCGGTCCCGCCGGAGGTGTCTGGCGTGACGCCGTCACCCAGCAGGAACACACCGCCGCCGGTTCCGGTCACCGAGTCGAAGTTCTCATCCATCATGTGGAAAGTGAGGCTGGACACCTGGACTTCGCCGGCGCCGCTCCCGCCCACGCCGCTGGTCAGGTTGCCCTGCGCGGCCATCACCGCGTGCGCGTGCACCTGGGTTGCGCCGAAGGCGGTCTCATCCAGGATCCCGTCGTCCCAGTCGATGAGCGTGCTCTGGCCGGAACCGACGAGGAAGATCCCTCCACCGGTCCCGGTGACAGTGTTGAAGTCCTCTTCGAGTATCGCGGCCCGGGCTTGTGTGAGAAATGTGGGGCCCAGCATGACAGCCGTGATCGCCACGAAACCCGCTAACGGTTTCCTCGAATCTGACATGACTCTCGCTCCTTTGCTCCGCGGCCCAGCCTTGGATGGGGCACGCCTCTAACGACGACTGCCTGACTCCTCTGAGTACTCCTGAATGTCGCTCTCCGCTCCCTGGTCCAGGCGAGCCAGAATCCACACGATCGCAGCGAGTGGTGCCGGTAAGCGCAAACATTAACCGCAATCAGCGGCCACATAAGAGCGGCCACCCGACACACGAACACACCAGCTTTCAGCCCCGGTGTCCGCTGGGCGGCGCCGGCGGCTCGCCGGTCGCTGCCTCACAACACTCACGCTCACACATCCGTCGGCGCACGAGCCACCGCGCTCTTAGCGCAGCCAATCGGACGGCGACGAGCGTACCTCGCTGCAGTATGCCGGCCAAACGGGGCCGGGCACTGCCCCGCCTGGTCATCTACGCCGACGAATCACAGCCAACGCACCAACGCCCAGCAGGATCAATGCTCCCGGCTCGGGGACTAGATTGGCGTAGTCGAATTCGTACGCCGACTGCCCCCCGCTAAATTCGGTCGCGACGAATATGGCCTTCATCCACGCCGTTCCCTCCGGAGCCGTCGAGGTCTGCTCGATGTAGTAGTAGTTGCCGTCATCGGCGATCGGCACCAGGACCTCGTTGGCCCAGAGCAGGCCCCCGCCTGCGTCGTAGAACTCCAGCTTCACCGCGGGCTCGGTGGTGCTCCCCTCGAGCACGTCCCGCGCGTAGCAGCTGAGAGTGTACGCCACCCCTGCAGTCGCGGTGGGTATGTCCTGGATGAGCATGGAATAGCCGGAGTTGGCACCCCCATCGCCTGCACCGTGCTCCCAGGCGTTTTCACCGTCATAGGCGGTACCGTCGCCAAGGTGGGGTGTGATCCAACTCGCACCCCAGCCTTCCCAGCTAGACATCCAGAAACCCCAGCCGGTGGGAACCGTATTCCCATACTCATCGACGTACGTATCCTCCAAGCTGGGATTCACCAGCAGGTTGGCCGACGCCGTCGCAGGCATCGCCAGCAGCGCCACCAGCCCGAGAGCTGCAAGCACTACAGTCAGTTTATTCTGACGAATCATAAGCTCTCCTCTCGCCCCCTGTAAGCTTCCTCCTCATGACCGGGACCAGATCGCTTGGCCTCTCGCCACGCGCGAGTGAAGACGTGCACTCCCGCATCTAACGCCTCGTCGCTCGGTATCCTCCCTTATGCAAACCGCTCACTTGATCCTCCTCCTGTCACCTCCTTTCGTGTTCAACCTCATTTCTCCCTTCGGCCGGCCTTACTCCGCCGATCCGGCCGGCGGGTATGGTGACACGCGCACACGCGGCGCATATCGTGACGGCAGATCTACTCCGTCATGTTGGTTGTCCCATTCGATCGGTTCGACCGTACCACCGTGCGTGTCCCCGTACAGGATGTTGATTCGCCCGCCCGGGTGGCGATCCGTGGGAATCCGCGTTCCGTGAGCCTGGATCGCGTCTCCCAGATACGGGCCCTGCGCGTGAGCGCCACTGTTGATCAGGTTGACCGTCCACCACACGCCATCACTGTCTTCCGCCGCGGACGCATTGTTCGGCCCGGCGTCAAGCAGCAGCGCGACGTTGGCCGGCTCCGTGATCAGGTCCATGCGACCTCGCAAACGATAGCCTGTCCGGAAGCAGGGGCTGCTCGGCCCGTACGCCGACTCCCCGATACACTCACACCATTGGTTCTCGCCGCACTCGACCGCTCGCCAACAGGCCCCGAACGCGACGTTGTTGTCCACGTACTCGGCACCGGTGATGTCCTCGTTGATCGCGAAGCTGAGTCTGCCCCAGTAAGAGACGGTGTCGCCCGGAGGGATCGGGTTCGCGGGATCACCGTTGCCCTTCAGCCCGGGACCCCGTGGAAAAAACGGCGTGGCGATCTCGGCCGCGTCGGCGGGGCAGGTCACCAGCCCGAAATCGTCCTTGATGAACTCCCGTCTCTCCAGCGCCTGGCCGTAATTCTGCGCCCGCACACCCCAGTCCCAGTTGTTGCGATAGCTTATGTTGGATGCCTGCGCCAGCACCACCGGCCAAGCGAGCAGCTCTTGTCCGGCGCCATAGGCGAACGTCTGGCGGGTCGGGTCGGTGGACTGCACCGCATGCTCTTCCGTCGTCAATTGGAATCGGTCGCGATGCTCAGAAGCAAAGCTGTGTACCGCCTGACCGGCACCGCGCAGGTGCGCGAGACACTTGACCATCTTCGCCTGCTCACGGGCCATGCTGAGCGACGGCAACAAGATCGATATCAGCAAGGCGATGATCGCCACCACAACCAACAGCTCGATGAGCGTGAAGCCCCACCGATCTGTGGGGGACGCGGAATCCATCCCTGCGTGGCGTACAACGCCGGGGCAATCCCTTGTCCGCATGACAATCTCCTCACGTTCTAACTGGCCTGGCTTCCTCGAAAAACCGACGGTTTTCGGATGTCCGACTCGGCTTCACTGACTTCCGTGACGTGCTTCCCGTTCGCAGCAATGCGAACCACGTGCTCCGGGATAGGCCCCGTGGATTCGTTAATCTCGAAGAAACTCGGAGCCGTGATTTGAAACGGCTCTTTGCGCTCGCCCACTAGCACCTGCGCCAAGCACGTCCCAGCTCCGGCCCCCAGCTTTACCGCGTTCTGGCAAACCGCGGTGAGCGTCGGGTGCACCGCCTGACGCATGTTCGTGTCGTCGAATCCGACGATCGAGATGTCGTCGGGGACGCGCACGCCCAACTCGTGCGCCGCCTTGATGCCGCCGATCGCCAGCAGCCAATCGGCATAATAGACGGCGGTGGGCCGCTCGGGCATGCTCATCACCATCTTCAACACGGTGGCACCACCGGCCAGCGTGGCCGGATGTTTGAACACCAGATCTTGCCGAAACGGCAAGCGGTGCTTGGCGAGCGCCTCTCGGTATCCTTCAAAGCGATCCGTGTGGTCACGATCGGGAATGTTATGCGCCGCGAAGGCAATCCGGCGATGCCCCAGAGCGATCAGATACTCCACCGCCCGGATACTGTCGGGCTTGGAGTCGCAGTCGATGCAGTTGATGTCCGACGACTCGAAGCGCTCGCTGAGCACCACGTGCGGAAATCCCTCGGCAGCGATGGCACGGCAGATGCCTCGCGACTCGGCCACGATTCGAAGTATTACGCCGCGGACGCCGGTCCGCAAGAAAAACTGCGTGTAGGTCTCGCCCCGCAGCTTGTCGCGCTTCAGATTGAGCAGGACCAGATTGAACCCGGCGCTGCCGAGACTCTTCACCGCTCCTTCAAGCACCGCCGCCTCGAACGGATGCGAAAGCGTCTGCTCACCCGTATAAGCGAACCCCACACTGTTGGTGACCCGCCGCCCCACCGCGGCCTTGTAGCCGGCACTATTCGCGACGGCGAGCACCCGGTCGCGCGTCTTGGGACTGATGCCGAGGTCGTTATTGAGCGCGCGCGAAACGGTCGCAATCGAGACGCCTGCTCGCTCAGCGATCTTCCGTATTGAGGCCATCTCCGACTCCCGGCCCGCAGGAACTGTTTCCGTAACTGTTCCAAGCACAGCGTAACACACCCAGGCCTGAGCTTCAAGCGTTTTTTCCCGGACTGCGCTGTGGATTTCGTGGCGTGCGCCGACGGGGTCCCCTGTGTTTAAATTACTCTCTTACAAGCAGTTACGTGATGCAGGCCGCGCTGTGCGCTGCCGCCGACCGACGCTTCGTGGCCCTAATTCCTTTATATCCGCGGCTTGCGGTGCGCCGGGTGCTGTGCCGCAAAGTCCAGTTGAGGACCTGCACAGGGCCCCGTGTCGCGGACATCAGGATTCGGATGCGTCGCCAGGATCCGGGCCGTCGCATTCATCGGCTCCGAACGTTCGGTTTTCGGGCTAAGCACCTCTTCCATAAGCTGCAGCGCCTCTCAAAGATGCGCTCATCTTGCGATTGGCCAGCCAGTCCAAGGTGACTCGCGTGACCTTTCCACCTTTTCGCTCGCTGATGTCGCCGACGTTCATGTGCTCTTCTTCAAAGCGCTCGTCGTGCGTGTCGAAATCCTGGTTCAGGCCAAACTTGGAATCTAGCACAAAGGCATGCGCTCATGGACGTGACAGCTCAGATAGTCGGCGCGCCAAGTGTTGATGCTTATGAAACCAGCTATGTTCGATCTCACGTGGAGCTGGAGTAAAGCGGCGGGACGAGAAAGGGGCGAACGCGGCAGCGACCAAGGCCAGAAGCATCGCGGCGACACGTGGCGTCAGGAGGAACGCGCCGCTCGTACGAATTCACGCCGACCCGGGCGGGAGGCTGTGTTCCAGCCTGACGTTCAACGGCGACAATTGTCCGGTGCCAGCCGCTTGGCTAGAATGCCGACCGGGCGTCCGGAGGGCCAGCCATTAATCCGCGGTCCAAACCGACCAAGCCACCCTGAGACATTGTGTCCGGTCGCTGGTTGGCGGATGCTGTGTGAAGGGAGTGTTAGAAAAACATGCAATACGTACATTTGGGACGGACGGGCCTCAAGGTGAGTCGCCTCTGCCTCGGCACGATGAACTTCGGGCCGGAGACCACCGAGCCGGACAGCCATGCCATCATGGACACCGCCCGGGAGCTCGGCATCAACTTCTTCGATACAGCCAACGTGTACGGCTGGAAGAAGGGCGAGGGGCGTACCGAGCAAATCGTCGGCCGGTGGCTCGCGCAGGGCGGCGGGCGACGCGAATCGATCGTGCTGGCGACGAAGGTCTTCGGCGAGATGGGTGACGGCCCGAATGATCAAGGACTATCGGCATACCATATCCGCAAGGCCTGCGAGGACAGCCTGCGTCGGCTCCAGACTGACCACATTGACCTGTATCAGATGCACCACATCGAGCGGAGCACGCCGCTGGAGGAAATCTGGCAGGCGATGGAGCAGCTCACCCGCCAGGGCAAAATACTCTACGTTGGCAGCAGCAACTTCCCCGCCTGGGCCATCGCCAAGGCGCAGATGTCCGCCGCGCAACGCAACTTCCTCGGACTCGTCTCCGAGCAGTGCATCTACAGCCTGGCCGATCGCATGGTCGAGTTGGAGGTTCTGCCGGCGGCGCAGCATTTCGGCCTCGGCGTGATACCCTGGAGTCCGCTCGGCGGCGGGATGCTCGCCGGCATCCTCGAAAAGGCCAACGAAGGCCGGCGTAAAGGAGAATGGGCTCAGACGAAGCTCAAGAAACACCGCGACGCAGTCGCCAAGTACGAGGCGTTCTGCAAGGAGCTCGGCGAGCAGCCCGGCGACGTTGCCCTCGCATGGGTGCTGGCCAACCCCGTCATAACCGCGCCGATCATCGGGCCGCGGACCATGGATCAGCTCGCCGGTGCCGTGCGCGTGCTGGAGTTGCAGCTGAGCGAGGAGACGATCAGGCAGCTGGACCAGATCTGGCCCGGCCCCGGCGGTCCCGCGCCCGAAGCGTATTCCTGGTGACCGCGATCCTGCTGTTGGCGACCGCCGTTCGTCAGAGACACGCTCGACATGTGAGGTTCCCATGACCCGGTGGATACTTATCTTTGCCACGCTATCCCCCGCCATCGCGCTATCGTGCGCGCCGCACTACAAGACGTGCGCACCGTCGACGGATCCTGCCTCGTCAACCGAAGACTCAGCGTACAAAGAGCGCTCCGGGAAGCGTCCCTTCGAGCCGTTCATCGGTAAGCGCTGGATCGGGAACGGGATATCCTACGGTCCGTACCGCGACGGCCAGAGCCCGATCGGCGGCCAGTGGCCGTCGAAGGATGATCTCCGCGAGGATCTGCATCTGCTGAGCGAGCACTGGAATCTCCTGCGCATGTACGGTTCGCGTGGCCCAGCCGAGACGGTTGTGCAACTGATCCATGATGAAGAAATCTCGATGAAGGTGATGCTCGGCGCGTGGATCGACACGGAACTCAGGTTCGCCGAGGACGGATCTATCGCCGAGAGGTTCCCCGCAACGGTGGCCGCGAACCGGGGCGAGGTCGAGACCGCGATCAAGCTGGCCAACGCGTATCCGGACGTGGTGATCGCGGTGAGCGTCGGCAATGAGACACAGGTCTCGTGGTCGTTTCACAAGGTCCGCACAGAGGTTCTCCTGGATTACATCCGGCAGGTGCGGGCCCGCGCGAACGTACCGGTCACGACGGCGGACGACTTCAGCTACTGGAACACGCGCGAGAGCAAGCAACTGGCGGGTGAAGTGGACTTCATCGTCATGCACGCCTACGCGATGTGGTGGGGCCAGTCGCTCGACAATGCGGTGGCTTTCACAAAGGAGAAGTATGCCGAGGTTGCCGCGATGCATCCCCGGCACCAGATTGTGATCGGCGAGACGGGCTGGGCGACAAAAAGGCACAGTGAAGGTGAACAGGCGCGCCTGATGGCTGGCGTGGCCGGCGAGCATCAGCAGAAGGTGTTTTACGACGACTTCATCGCGTGGACCACCCAGCAGCGCATCGCGAACTTCTACTTCGAGGCCTTCGACGAGAACTGGAAGGGTGGCGCGCATCCCGACGAGGTCGAGAAGCACTGGGGACTGTTCCGCGCTGATCGGACACCCAAGCTGGCGATGGAAGGACGAGAGTAGCGCACGACGCCAGATGAGAGATCGAGGCTGACCCTGATAGTCAAGTGGCTGGCAGCCACCGCGCTTGCTCTGCCGGCGCTCCGGCCAGTTACGCTGGGCCGCGGTAATCAGCGGCTCGCTCAGCGACGGTGCCGGGCAGAGTCGGTTTGTAAAATGTCAGGTGTAACGAGGTTCATATGGTTAGCCACGAGCGCCATGTAACGGCTCCGGAAGACCGTATCCCACTCCGGCAGAAGTCCGCCTACGCCGTGGGGATGTTCGTGAATAACCTCCAGGCCGCCGCACTGCCCGCGATGGTTGTAATCCTCAACCTGGGCCTGGGAATGGACCCGTTCCTGGTCGGACTCATCGCCGCGATACCTCGAATCTTCGACGCCGTCTCCGACCCGATGGTTGGCTACATCTCCGACAACACCCGAACCAGATGGGGGAGACGCAGGCCCTTCATCCTGGTCGGCGCGATTCTTGCGGGCCTCATATTCGCTCTGATGTGGCAACTGCCCGAGGGTCGCAGCGAGGCGTTCTACTTCTGGGTCTTCCTGGCGGCATCGATACTCTTCTTCCTGGCATACACGCTATATGCCACGCCCTTTGTCGCTTTCGGCTACGAGATGACGGCTGATTATCACGAGCGAACGCGACTCCATGCCGTGGCCAACACCGTAGGCCAGATTGTGTGGCTGGGCGTGGGCTGGTTCTATGCGATCATGGCGAACGAGACCTTGTTCAGGGACACGGTCCACGGTGCACGCACTTTGGCGATTGCGGTCGGTGCGGCTGTCGCGATGCTGGGCGTTGTGCCGGCGATCTTCTGCCGAGAGCGATCTGTATCGTTGCCCAAGGCCGTTGCGATACAGGGCGTATGGGCAAACACGGTCGACTTTCTCCGCGGTATCAGCAACACCTTCAGGTGCCGACCTTTCCTGAAGATCTGTGCGGCGACGTTTCTCGTGTTCAATGGCTACCAGCTCGGAGTTTCTTTCTCAATATATGTAATGATTTACTATCTGTTCAACGGTGATGATTCCCAGGCCGGGCACCTGCTGGGCTGGTTTGGCACGCTCACCGC
>Ga0180434_10003787_pt1 | contig 18997 bp, 15 predicted proteins | sample SS_ome_7_FD_132453 | JGI IMG/M metagenome (GOLD analysis project Ga0180434, IMG submission 132453) | Hypersaline lake sediment archaeal communities from the Salton Sea, California, USA - SS_1_D_2 metaG | ecosystem: Environmental > Aquatic > Non-marine Saline and Alkaline > Hypersaline >...
CAGATCAAGTTCTTGATGGAGCACCTTGGGTTGGAGTATGAGGAAGAGCCGAATGCTGGAGTATCTACCGAGATCTTGGAGCTAGTTCGGAAAGGGGACAAGCTGAGGGCGATCAAATTTTACCGAGAGGAAACCGGCGTGGGACTGAGAGAAGCAAAAGAGTTCATTGAATCACTCGAGACGTAAGATAGAGTTATCGTCCCAGAAAGGACAACAAGATGAAGGTTCTGATATTGGTGCGCCACGCCAAGTCCAGTTGGAAGGACATGAGCCTGCCAGATCGGCTCAGGCCGCTGAACAAGCGGGGCAAGCGTGATGCTCCGATGATGGGAGAACGGCTGGCCGAGCGAAAGATCGCGGTGGATCAGATGATCTCCAGCCCGGCGACGCGAGCGCTGGCGACGGCCGAGGCGATAGCCGAGGCGATAGGATACCCCTGGGAGGAGATCGTCGTGGACGAACGGTTATACCACGCGGAGGCTCACGACATACTCGATGTGGTCGAAGGTCTCGACGATCATTTCGACTGCGTGATTTGCTTTGGGCACAATCCGGGCCTGACTGATTTCGTCAACGACTTTTCCCCGCACGATATCGACAATGTCCCAACGTGCGGCGTCATCGAGTTCAGATTCGACATAGAGACGTGGGAGCACGTGGGTGAAGTGGAACCCGCGTGGATGGATTTCGACTATCCCAAGAAACCCAAATAACATTTGCCAAATACATGCGAATAAATCGCCCTCATTTGGAATAAGCACAGGAGATCAGAGATATGCCAGATTCAACAGACTTTGAACGCGCCTGGCTGAAAAAGTTTTCCAGTTGCCTGGATGAGACTGCTGGAGAAGAGGCCCAAAAGAAAGTAATGCAGGGAAGTGAATCCCTGTCTTCTCATTCCAGCCCGCAGGAGGTCATCCAGTGGTCGAAGCGGGCGATGGAACGGCTGGACTCGCTGGTGGATGAGGGAGAACGAAGAGCGATCATGACAGGATGCGCCTGCCAATACCCCAAATCCGATTTGCACGAGATCAGAAAACGCTACGAGGAGACCGGAGACGTTGGCCTGGCCCATCAAATGCTCCAGGAACAATTCGAATCCTTCCTGAGAAACAGCCTGAAATTGAGCTGCGAGTTGATCACCGAGATCGTCCATCGAGGATGGGGATCGGCGGGGATCCACCAAGGCAACAGGATCATCGCGACCAAGATACCCAAGAGCGGATACCTGATCGAGTATATGGCAGAGACAGACCCCGAAAGGAGACGCCAACTCTATTGCCATTGCCCCCGGATACGCCAGGTGTTAGAGACCTCGGAAACGATCTCCCCGACGTATTGCTATTGTGGAGCCGGTTTCTACAAGGGCATCTGGGAAGAAATCCTGCAGCAACCCGTCGAGGTGGAGGTATTAGAAAGCGTGCTCAAAGGGGATGACGCCTGCAAAATTGCGGTCACCTTACCTTCCGATCAATAAGAGAAACCATCATTCATTCGAGGAAACCCAATGCTCATAGAAAGCCAAGAATACACTCTGCTCGAATCAGAAAACTTCAAAGTCATCAAACAGACCGTTTCCCTGCCGCTTTGCGATCTACATTATATGAAAGTCGGCTCAGGGCCGCCGCTGATCATCGTGCCTGCCACTATGTCGGAACTCGACGACTGGGCAGGACTGGCCCAGTTTATGGCGCAGCGGTTCACCGTCTTTTTCTTCGAGCTGCCCGGCCATGGCAAATCCACCCCGCTGGCACACTATAGCAACCAGCAGGTAGCCCAGGTCGTCGTCGACCTGCTGGACTATTTGAAATTTGATCGAGTAAGCCTGATGGGGTTTTCGTTTGGGGGGCTTTTGGCCTTGACGGCCTTGAACCTCCTCTCGCCGCGCGTGGACAGAGTCATTTTGATCTCGCCATTGATTGATTCTAAGGCGCTCCGATTTCCCCAACTCAACAAGGTCCTGCTGCGCTCTTTGATCTCTGTGGCGCAGAGGCCGGGGTTACAGCAATGGGGCCACCAAACCCTGCAATCCGATCTGGGAAGCACCTTCTGGGCGCAGTTCGCGGTAAAGGTAGGCAACATCGAGCACTTTGATATTCTGAAAGCAAACTTGCGGGCTACTTCGCTCCCCACCATCCAGACGCTGGCCGGTCAGATGAGGGAGATCTTTAGCACGCATCAATTTGCAGCGGCGCGCTATCCGCACCCGTGCTACTTTGCCATGTCGGTCATCGACCCGCTGATCGATTTTTCGTTCACTTCGGCCGCGGTCAAGCAGATGTTTTCCAGCGTCGAAGAGATCCGGTTGAACTTACCCTACCATCGCCCCCGCGTGCTGCCCACGCTGGAATACCTGAATCAAACCTATCCCGATCTGCTGGACAAAATAGGAGTCTAAATGCCAGAACGAGGGAGAGGTGCTTGAAAATGCCCAAGACTTCACAGATCGTCCTCCTGGGAACGGGAAACCCGAACGCCAATCCGGATCGCTCCGGGCCATCGGTGGCCATCGTCGTAAACGATACACCATACATCGTGGACTTTGGGCCGGGAGTGGTGCGCCGGGCGGCGGCGGCGTACCAGGCGGGCATCGAAGGGCTGGATATGTGGCGGCTGACGCGGGCGTTCTTGACCCATCTCCATTCCGATCACACGGCAGGATACCCCGATCTCATCTTCACCCCCTGGGTCTTGGAGCGGTTCGAGCCGCTGGAGGTATACGGCCCTCCCGGCATCCGGGCGATGACCGAGCACATCCTCGCCGCGTATCGGGAGGACATCCGCGAGCGCATCGAGGGGCTGGAGCGGGCGAACGAGAGCGGATACCTCGTGGACGTGCACGAGATTGAACCGGGGATCGTTTACCAGGATAACAACATCAAAGTCGAGGCATTTCCGGTGAAACACGGTTCCTGGCAGGCATTTGGGTACAAGTTCTACGCGCCCGACCGGACGATCGTGATCTCGGGCGACACCGCGCCAACTGAACGCTGCGTCGAGGAATATCGCGGCTGCGACGTGCTCATCCACGAGGTCTATTCGGTGGCCGGGTTCGAGACCCGTCCGCCCGGCTGGCAAAAATACCACTCCAGCGTCCACACATCGTCGCTTGAACTGGCGGAGATGGCGTCAAAGGCGAGGCCGGGGCTATTGATCCTGTATCACCAACTCTTCTGGAGCGCCTCGGAGGAGGAGCTTTTGCTCGAAGTGCAAAGTGGGTACGATGGAAAAGTCGTTTCCGGCAAAGACCTCGAAGTATACTGATGGAGGGAATTGCGATGGAAGAAAAGAGACGCCTCATTCAGCAGCTCGACCAGGCCCGCGAAACGATGCGCGCCGTGCTGGCAGAGGTCGACACCCAGATGGAGATCTATCCCAACTGGACGATCAAACAGGTGCTCGCGCACATCACGGGTTGGGACGAAGCGACCTGCTCCTCTCTGCGCGCTCACGCCAGAGGTGAGGAACCCGCCGTGCCCGCCGCGCTAGGGATCGATCTCTACAACGCCCAGTCCGTCGCCGCGTGTGAAGCCCTCAACTACGAGCAGATCTCGGAGGAATGGGAACTGGCGCGCGAGGATCTAAAGGCCGCCATCGAAGAGATGCCAGACGAGCTATTCAACGAGCCATTGCTCCTCCCCTGGGGACAGACCGGCACGATAGAGCAAGTCGTCGCGATCTTTGCCGATCACGAGGAGGAACACACCAGGGAAATTCGGGAGATGAAAGCGAAATGAACGACTCAACGGCACGACCTGACAGGGCGGCCCTCGCCATCCGCTGGATTGCGAGGATCTGGAGCATCGCCAGCGTCGGGTTCATCCTGTTGATGCTGGCCGGAGAGATACTCTCGCCCCACGCGCCGCCCCCGACCGCGCTCCGCGACCTGCTTGGGCTGTTCTTTTTCCCCTTGGGGACTTGTCTGGGGATGATTTTGGCCTGGCGTTGGGAGGGGTTGGGAGGAGCCATCACCGTCGGCAGCCTGCTGGCCTTCTACGTGATGTCGTACATTGTGGATGGCCGGTTTCCACGCGGCCCGTACTTTCTGCTCGTGGCAGCGCCGGGATTCCTGTTCTTGCTATCGTGGGTCATCGCTGTCGCGGGGAGAAAAGGGGAAAACCAATGATCGTACCGGCCTTATTGGCACTGGCATTGATCGGCCTCGTCGTCTACTACTGTCGGCGATGGCTGCTCGCACGCTTGATGGGTCTGCCGCCACCCCGCCACGGCGTGACCGTCACGAAGAACGTACCGGTGACGATGCCTGATGGCATCCGGCTGATGACCGACCACTATGCTCCGAAAGCAGCAGGTTCCTTCCCTGCCATCCTCATCCGCACGCCGTACGGACGGGGCGGAGATGGCAGCCCCAAGAGCATGGGGACGATGGCACAATATTTCGCCGAGCGAGGCTATCACGTGATCGTCCAGGGCGTGCGGGGACGGTTCGGTTCTGAGGGGAAATTCGACCCCTTCGTCAACGAGGCAGCCGATGGCCGGGCCACGCTGGATTGGATCGCCCAACAGCCCTGGTTCAACGGCGCGCTGGGAACGTGGGGAGCGAGTTACCTGGGGTACGTGCAGTGGGCCGTCGCCGCCGACGGCCCACCCTTTCTGAAAGCGCTGGCGCCGAGCATGATCAGCCCCGAACGCTTCACCCCGATGTATCCCGATGGCGCTTTCAGCCTGGACACGCGGCTTCATTGGGCGCGCACGCTCCAATTTCTGGACAATTGGGCCGGGCAATCGCCCTGGAACAAGCTCTCGCAGACCATATCGCTGGCGACCGGTGGGGTGGCCCGCGAATTGGAATCCGCCTTCGACCACCTCCCGTTGATTGAGGCGGACATTGCAGCTATCGGAAAGGTCGCCCCTCTCTACCGCGATCTGCTGACGCACCCCGACCCAAACCATCCGTACTGGCGAGCCAGGGATCATAGCGCCCGCCTCTCCCAGGTTCGCGCTCCCGTCTACCTCCTCGGAGGCTGGTACGACTTTTACCTGCGCGGCGTGCTGGATTCCTACACTGCCCTGAAAGCCGCCGGGCAAAATCCCTACCTGATCATCGGCCCGTGGGCCCACGCCGATCCGGGGACCGGGCCGGCGAGTTTGCAGGAAGGGCTGGCCTGGTTCGAGGCTCACCTGAAAGGGGATCGCAGTCTATTGCGAGAACAACCGGTCCGCATCCACGTGATGGGCACGAGCGAATGGCGCGAGTTGGACGATTGGCCCCCGCCAACCCGCGAGACCCGGTATTACCTCCAGCCAGAGGCAAAACTATCGCCAGAAGCCCCGCCGCCAAGCTCGCCCCCAGACAAGTACCGGTACGAACCGGCGGATCCGACGCCAGCGGTTGGGGGCGCTCGTTTCGACCGCACGGACGCGGGGCCAAAAGATAACCGCGATCTTGAAGCCCGCCCCGACGTCCTCTGTTACACGACCACGCCCCTGGAGCGCGACGTGGAGATCATCGGCCCAGTGCGGTTGGAGCTTTTCGCCCAGTCGAGCCTGGCTCACACCGATTTCTTTGGTCGGCTCTGCGACGTCGATCCGGAGGGACGCTCCATCAACGTCTGCGACGGCCTCTTCCGCATCGAGCCAGGCAAGGGTGAGCAGCAACCCGACGGCGCGCTGCGCATTGAGGTGGATATGTGGGCGACGGCGTACCGCTTCCGGCGCGGTCACCGCCTGCGGTTGCAGGTATCAAGCGGCGCGCACCCGCGCTGGAGCCGCAACCTCGGCACGGGCGAGCCGCTCGCCACCGGCACACGCATGGAAGAAGCCGAGCAAGCGATCTATCACGATGCCACACACCCGTCGGCACTGGTTCTGCCAATTACAGAAGGATAACAACATCCTGGAGAGAGCGAGATGACCACGCCCCTCCTGACGACCAAACTCTATATCCCTCCCCTATGGCTGGAGCTGGTGCCGCGCCCGCGTCTGCTTAAACAATTGAACGCGGGGCTTTGTTCGGGCCGCAAACTGACCGTCATCTCTGCGCCGGCCGGCTTTGGCAAGACCGTGTTGGTCAACGCCTGGTTGCGCGGCACAGGCCGACCGTTCACCTGGCTCTCCCTCGACGAAGGAGACAACAACCTTCCCCGCTTTCTGAACTATCTCGTCGCTGCGTTCCAGCAGATCGATGATGAGATTGGGCAGACGGCGCAAAACCTGCTCCAAGCCCCCCGACCGCTGCCTGTCGAGACGTCGCTCACAGAATTGATCAACGACTGCGCCGCCCACCCCGCACCTTTTGTACTTGTATTGGACGATTATCACACCATCACAGAACTCGGCGTTCACGAGGCAGTCAGATTTCTGCTGGAGCAACAACCCCCGCAAGTGCACCTGGTCATCATCTCTCGCCAGGACCCACCCCTTCCGCTTCCCCGATTGCGTGGACGCGGCCAGATCACCGAGATTCGCCAGCGGGATTTGCGCTTCACCGTCGAGGAAGCGACCACGTTCCTCAACCGGTTGATGGGATTGAATCTGGAAGCCTCTCAAGTCGCTGCCCTGAATGAGCACACCGAGGGCTGGATCGCCGGCCTGCAAATGGCCGCGTTTGCGCTCCAATCTCGCATCGCCGACGATGGAACAGACTTTGTGCCTCACTTCATCGAGAGCTTTTCGGGTCGCCACCACTTTATCCTCGATTATTTGACCGACGAGGTCCTAAAACGCCAGCCTGAACCGATCTACCAGTTCCTGCTGCAAACGTGTATCCTGGAGCAGATGTGCGGCGATCTCTGCGACACCCTCACGGGCCAGACGGCTAGCCAACAGACCCTCGAACACCTGCAACACGCCAACCTCTTCGTCGTACCTCTGGATGGCGAGCGGCGCTGGTATCGCTACCACCGTCTCTTTTCCGAACTGCTGCACGCCCGCATGCAAGAAGCAGCGCCCGAGCAGATACCCGACATGCACCGTCGGGCGGCGACGTGGTACGACCAGAACGCGCTCCCCGCCAAAGCCGTCCACCACGCGCTGGCGATTCCTGATTTCGACCTGGCCGCCGACGTGATCGAACGGGCCATTCTCACGGCGACCACCTGGTCGAGCGTCAGCGTAGGGCTATTTTCGGAATGGTTTGAACCGTTGCCCGACGACGTCCTGCACACCAGACCCCGGCTGCGACTCTTTGCCTCTCGCGTGCTCTACCTAACCGGACAACGAGAGGAGACCGAGCGCATCCTCCAGGAACTCACCACTCTGCTGCAAGACGATCCTTCGATCCCAGATGCCGAGAACATCCTGGGGCTGGTCACCGTAGACCGCGCATCGTATGCAGCGGTGCGCGGCGATGTGCAACAAGCCATCCAGTTTGCCCATCGAGCTTTGACCCACTGGCCGGAAGAGAACGCGCCGATGCGCATGCGTGTATCGTCCGTCCTGGGCCTGGCCCACTTTCGCGCCGGCAATATGGCGGAGGCGGAGCAGGCGTTCTCTCAGGCGATTGCGGCGGCGAGGGCAGCCAACATCGGTTTTGTCGCTGTGCCCTTCGTCTGTAGCATCGCCGAAGTGCAGATCATCCAGGGACAACTTCGCCAGGCTCTCCAGACCTGCCAGCAGGCGATAGAAATGGCGACCGTCGAAGGCGCGCCTGCGTGGATGCCTGGTTTCGTGACGCTGGAGTTGGGCAAGATTCTATACGAGCAGAACGATCTATCGGCGGCAGAGCGGCGCGTGTCCAGGAGCCTGGAGCAGTTGGGTCAGAGCGAAACGACGGACAGTTTCGGCATCGGCCACGCGCTGCTGGCGCGTATCAAACAGGCACAGGGAGACGACGACGGAGCACAAGCAGCGATCCGGCGAGCACTCCAGATCGCGCGGAGCTTTGGAATTGAGCGTGTCTCGACCTTGATCGGAGCGCACCAGGCCCGTATCTGGCTGGCGCAGGGCCAGCTCGAACTAGCCGCCCGCTGGGCGCTCGACTATGAGCAACTCGGCGAGGTGGAGCACTTGCGCGAGTTCGAGGACCTGACGCTGGCACGCATACTGCTGGCCCAGGGCAAACCACCCGAGGCACTGGCGCTGTTGGATAGACTGTTGTCACCGGCAGAAGCCGCCGGGCGAATGGGAACGGTGATTGAAATCTCGATCCTGCGGACCCTGGCATTGAAAGATACCGAATATGCCCTGGAAACACTGAAACGCGCGCTCCAATTGGCCGAGCCGGAAGGATACGCACGTGTATTCCTCGACGAAGGGGAGCCAATGGCGCAGTTGTTGCGCCAAGCAGCCAGCCGTGGGATCGCCCCCAGCTATGCGGGCCAACTCCTCGCTGCCTTTGGAACCGAGACGAAGGATCAACCGGCGACTGAGACGTCCCCTCTGGTCGAGCCACTGAGCGACCGCGAACTAGAAGTATTGGAGCTCCTCGCCGAGAGACTTTCGAACCCAGAGATCGCGCAGCGACTCGTTATCTCACTGCCGACGGTCAAATCACACACGCGCAACATCTACGGCAAGCTCGGCGTCCACAACCGCAGGGATGCGGTCGCCCGAGCCAGGGAATTGAACATCCTACAGGTGCAACGCACTTGAGAAGTGCGTTGCACCTATCCTCGCATAAATCATACCTCAATCATACTATCGGGATGATGCGGATCATACCTCTACTGTGCTATACTATGGTCACGATTAGAAAAGCACAGGAGTATTCGCAATGACGGAACAGGACAGGGTTCAAATCCGAGTGCAGGGTTGGATCAACGAGCGTTGGGCGAACTGGTTCGACGGGATCACGATGACCTACGAGAAGGCTCCAGAACATTCGCCCGTCACCGTACTCACCGGCCCCATCGCCGACCAAGCCGCACTGCGCGGCATCCTGACTAAAATCTGGGATTTGAACCTGGCCGTGATTTCCGTCAACCGAATCGAGTCCGAAGGAGGAACATCAAATGAGTAACGTGCTCCGATCATTCGAGGAATTGACGCCGGAACAACAATCGCAAGCCGGAGGCAAGGGCGGCTCGCTGGCCAGGCTATCCCAGGCGGGTTATCCAGTGCCAGATGGGTATGTCATCCTGCCCGCCGCTTTTGAGAACGACACACTGACATCCGAAGCCTGGGCGCAAGTCCGGGCACACCTCGACCGGCTGCGGGAAACGGACAATGATATAGTATTCGCCGTGCGCTCGTCGGCGATGAGCGAGGATTCGGCGCGGGCTTCCTTCGCAGGCGAGTTCGAGACAGTGTTGAACGTGCGCACCGACGAGGACGTCCACGAGGCGATCCACACGGTCTACCGCTCGCGGCAAAACGAGCGCGTGCGGGCCTACAGCCAGGCCAAGGGGTTGAGCGCAGAGCACGAGATCGCCGTCATCGTCCAGCAGTTGGTCGATGCGGAAAGCTCCGGCGTATTGTTCACCGCCAACCCGGTCACCGGCCAGCGCGACCAGGCGATGATCAGCGCGGCCTGGGGGTTGGGCGAGGCGATCGTGGAGGGGCTGGTGACGCCGGACACGCTCGTCGTGGACAAGGCGACCGGGCGCGTGCTCACCCGCGAAACCGCCAACAAGCAGGTGATGACCGTTCGACTGGGCAGCGGCACAGAAGAACAGTCTGTCCCCGAGGCGAAGCGGAACGACCCCGTGCTCTCCGACGAACAAGCCGCCGAACTCGCGCGGTTGGGCGCGCAGGTCGAGACGTTCTACGACATGCCGATGGACATCGAGTGGGCCATCGCCGAGGGGAAGCTATATATTCTCCAGGCCCGCCCCATCACCGCCCTCCCCCACCCTGAACCGCCCCCTCCAACCGAGTGGAAGCTGCCCAAAGGCGCCTATTCCGCGATGCGTAACAACATTGTCGAACTGATGGCCGAGCCGCTGACGCCGCTGTTCAGCACACTCGGGCTGGCCGCCGTCAACACCAGTATGAACCGGCTGCTGGCTGATTTTTTCGGCAAACCCGGTATCATGCCGGAGGATCTCATCATCACCGTCAACGAATACGCCTACTACAACGGCTCGCTCAAAGCTGGGCAAATCGTGCGCATCCTTTTGGGCAGCGTTGGGATCATGAAGCGCATGTTCACGGGCGCGGTAGAACGGTGGACCGAGACCGGTCGCCCGCGTTACGTCAAAACGGTGGAACGCTGGAAGGCCACACCCTGGCGCGAGTTTTCGACCACCAAACTCCTGGACGCCGCGCGCCAGCTCTCGGAAGCGGCGATTGACGCTTACGGGGCGCTCGTGGGCGGCGTCATCCCCGCCGCCTGGATCAGCGAGGCGTTGTTCACGCTCGCCTACGACAAACTGATCAAACGGCGCGACGACCCGACAGCGCCCACCTACCTGCTGGGATTCGACAGCATCCCCATCCAGGCCGAGAAAAAACTGTACGACCTGGCCGAGTGGGTCCGCACGAATCCAGAACTGGCCGCCTACTTGACCGACACGCCAACCGCGCAACTCGTCGCCCAGCTTGAGAACGACCCAACGCCGCCGGGCGTGGACGCGGGCGATTGGCGCGAGTGGCAGAGCCGCTTTCAGGCGCACTTGCAACAGTACGGGCACTCCATCTACAACCTCGACTTTAGCAATCCCGTGCCCGCCGACGATCCGGCCCCGCTGCTGGAAACGGCCAAGCTGTTCATCAGCGGCCAGGGCGTCAACCCGCACACGCGCCAGCAGGCCGCCGCCGAGCGGCGCGAGCAAGCAACGCAGGCGATGATGGGCAGGCTGAAAGGGCTACGCCTCAAGCTGTTCCGCAAGTTCCTCGCGCCAGCGCAACGGTACGCCCCGCTGCGCGAGGATGGGCTGGCCGAGGTCGGCCTGAGCTATCCCCTGCTGCGGCAGATGCTCCACGAGATAGGCCGCCGCTTTGTGGAAGGCGGAATGATCGAACAACCCGACGACGTCTTTTGGCTCACTCAAGACGAGGTCGAGCAAGCCGCAGCCCAGTTAGATCGCGGCGAAACGTTGGATTGCCTGAGCGAGGTCATCCCCCAGCGCAAAGCGACCTGGCGCGCCGCCAGACGCAGCACACCGCCGGTCATGCTTCCCAAGATGAAATTCTTTGGGATGGACATCGGGGAACTCAAGGCGCGGAGAGGTCGCGGGCGCGACGACGACACGCTCAAGGGAGTCGCCGCCAGCCCGGGCCGCGTGACCGCGCCCGCCTGCGTCCTGAACGGCCCGGAGGACTTTTCGCAGATGCAAACAGGCGACGTGCTCGTGGCTGCGATCACCACGCCCGCCTGGACGCCGTTGTTCGCCCGCGCGGCGGCCGTCGTCACCGATGTGGGGGGGCCGCTCAGCCACGGCTCGATCGTGGCGCGGGAGTATGGCATCCCGGCCGTGTTGGGCACGGGCGTGGCGACGAAACGGATTCGCAGCGGCCAGGTCGTCACGGTGGATGGAAGCGCCGGTGTGGTCACGCTGTCCACGAACGAGGTGCACCTATCGCGGTTGTGCAAGGGCTATCATTAGGATATAATTGGGGCAGGTCACACTTTAACGCGACGTACTTGCGGGGAAAGCAAAAAATGACCGCGCCCCTCCTGACGACCAAACTCTATATCCCGCCGCCGCGCCCCAACCTCGTGCCACGCCCGCGCCTGATCGAGCAGTTGAACGCGGGGCTCCATTCGGGACGCAGGCTGACGCTCATCTCGGCACCGGCGGGCTTTGGCAAGACCACGCTATTGAGCGAGTGGATTGCCAATAGCGACCGGCTCGAACCGGTGGTTCGCTTCGCCTGGGTCTCGCTAGATCAGGGCGACAATGACCTGGCGCGTTTCTGGGCCTACTTTATCGCCGCTTTGCAGTCCATACACGCTGACATCGGCGAGGCCGCCCTGGCGATGTTTCGCTCCCCCAAACCACCACCCGCCGAAGCGTTCCTGACCGGCTTGATCAACGAGATCACCGCCGCAGAGCTGGAGCCTTTCGCCCTCGTCCTCGACGACTATCACCTGATCAAAACGCAACCCATCCACGACGCCCTCACATTCCTGCTCGACCACCTGCCGCCGCAGATGCACCTGGTCGTCGCCACCCGCGCCGACCCACCCCTGCCCATCGCGCGGTTGCGCGGTCGCGGGCAACTGACCGAACTACGCCTCACCGACCTGCGCTTCACCCTCGACGAAGCGACGGAATTTCTCAACCAGGTGACCGGCCTGGGCCTTTCGACGGACGACGTCGCCACGCTGGCCTCCCGCACCGAGGGATGGATCGCCGGGCTACAGATGGCATCGCTTGCGATGCAAGCGCGTGTTTCAACGCCAGGACGAGAGGATGTCGCCAGTTTCATCAATGCCTTCAGAGGCAGCGACCGGTACATCCTCGATTATTTGGTCGAAGAAGTCCTCCAGCGTCAATCCGACACTGTCCAGGCATTCCTGCTCCAGACATCCGTATTGGATCGACTGACCGGCCCTTTGTGCGACGCCATCACCGACCAGGATGACGGGCAAACGACCCTGGAAACATTGGAGCGAGCCAACCTATTCATCGTCCCCCTGGACAACGAGCGTCAATGGTATCGCTACCACCGCCTCTTTGCCGATCTACTGCGGCAACGCTTGCTCCAGTCGCAACCAGATCAGGTTTCCACCTTGCACCGGAGAGCGAGCGAGTGGCACGAGCAGAACGGATTTATGGGCGAGGCAATCGAGCACGCGCTGTCGGCGGAGGACCTGGAGCGCGCAGCCCACCTGGTCGAGCAGGCCGCAGAGGCCACCCTGATGCGCAGCGAGGTCGCCACGCTTCTGGGTTGGTTGGACGCGCTGCCTGACGAACTGGTGCGCGCCCGACCCACTCTGTGCCTCTTTCACGCCTGGGCGCTCCTGCTCGGCGGCCGTCCCATAGAACAGGTCGAGTCGCGCCTGCAAAGCGTGGACAGGGACGGCGATCTGGCTGGCAAGGCAGCTTCCTTGCGCGCCTTTGTCGCTATCTTTCAAGGCCAGGTGCAGCGCGCCGTCGAACTATCTCGAGAGGCGCTGGAGCAGCTAACCGAGGACGATCTATTTTTACGCAGCATCGCTACCTGGATGCTGGCGATCTCTGATATGATGGATGGCGATCTCGTGAGGAGCAACCAAGCCCTCGGCGAGATCGCCAGGAAAAGCCAAGAGGCTGGCAACGTGATGATCGCCGTGATGACCACGTGCACGCTGGCCGAGCTGCACCTGACCCAGGGAGAGCTTGGCAAGGCGAAAGCCATCTATCACCAAGCCCTGGAGCTGGCCACCGACGCCCAGGGACAACGGCTGCCCATCGCGGGCATGGCGCTGATCGGTTTGGGCGAACTTGAGCGAGAATGGAACGACATCGAAACGGCAGAACGGTATCTCACCGAAGGCGTCGAACAAGTCGAGCAGTGGGGCGAGATCGGCGCGCTGGATGGCTACATCTTTCTGGCGTACGTCAAGCAGGCGCGAGGGGACACAACTGGCGCTGTGGACTCTATCCAGAAGGCGCAACAACTCGCGGTCAGGTTCGATGCCACCGAGATGGATGACGTCCTTGCAGGCGCGCACCAGGCGTACCTATTCGCCCGGCAGGACGATCTCGAACCGGCCCGGCGCTGGATCGAGGAGCGCAAGTTGACGGTGGATGCTGCCCTGGCTGAACTGGAAGAGCAGATCCATAGCGGCCTATCCGGTTACAGTCGCCACTGGCGCACGGTCGAATACCTCACGCTGGTGCGATTGTTAATCACTCAAAATCAGCACGATGCAGCTCTGGCGATACTCGATTTGTTGGAGAAAATATCGGAACGGTATGGACTGAATGGACGTGTCATCAGGTTCCAGGTTCTCAAGGCAATAATCTACCAGGCGCAAGGCGATCTAGCAAAAGCGTTGGCTGCCCTGGAACGCGCACTATCTCTGGCCGAACCAGGAGGCTACGTGCGCGTCTTTGTGGACGAAGGCAAACCGATGGCGATGTTACTGCGCCAGGCAGCGGGGCGGGGCATAGCGGTGGAGTACGTAGGCGAGTTATTGGCAGCAATGAAGAGGAAGGACGAAAGACGAATGACGGAATTCCCTCCTTCGTCTACCGTCCTTCGTCCTCCTTCGCTAGTCGAGCCGTTGAGCGAGCGCGAGCTGGAAGTGTTGCGCCTGTTGACCACCCACCTATCGAGCACCGAGATGGCGGAGGAGCTTTACATCTCCGTGCATACGGTTCGCTATCACATCAAGAGCATCTATAGCAAACTGAATGTTCATAGCAGGGCGGATGCTGTTGACCGGGCGCGGGAGCTGGAACTACTGTAAGCTCTTCGCACTCAAAGGCGCATTGCTCATCCCCCGCAAGATGTGGGGGATTTTTCATACCTACCCAGCGCAACCACCCACTTTGGGTGATGACAACCTACCCAGTTGACGGGTATCATGCACGCACCGTTGAAGGAGACACAGATGATGAACGACAAACAAGCAGTCTATCAAATCAAGGTACAGGGAAAGCTCGACGAGAAATGGTCGGACTGGTTCAGTGGGCTGACGGTCACGTGCGAGACAGTCACACTGGAGAGTAATATCACTACGCTCACCGGCCCCGTCGTCGACCAGGCCGCCTTGCGCGGTATCCTGGACAAGATCTGGGATTTGAACCTGACGCTGATTTCCGTCAACCGAATCGAGATAAAGGACGAGCCATGAGGAGAACGACAAGATGGCTAACGAGTATTATCTACGAGATTACGCACTGACTCAAGAACCCGATGACTTTATCGCCGTCATCGTAAGTCGCGGAACGACTGACCTAAAAGAATTGGCGCAGGAGATGGTGCAGCAAGGCAGTTCTCTCACGGTCGAGGATATTCAAGACATCTTTGGAGAGATACAGCGCGCAGCCAGAGCCTTGCTCGATCAGGGCTACCGCGTAGATGGCCCTCTGAGCATCATCGGGCCGAACATCCAGGGCGTTTTCTACGGCGTGGGGGATGCATATGACCCTCAGCGCCACGAAGCACATCTCACCGCCGTCCCCAATCCTCAATTCGAGGAGGAATGGCAAGCGACGGCGACGTTCAACAAAGTAAAAACAGTGGAGAACAACCCCGTCATTTCGAGCGACCGAAGGGAGTCGAGAAATCTCCAAATTACACCTGCCATCGCAGATGGAGATTCCTCGACTCCCTTCGGTCGCTCGGAATGACGTATCAGAAGAGCAAGAGCAATAACTGCCGAGATAAAAAAGGAAGAAAGTACGATGAAATCAATCTATCCATTTACTACAGACGAAACGCCGGAACTGGCACAGGTAGGCGGCAAAGCGATGTCTTTGATACGCATGACCCAACACGGATTGCCCGTCCCGCCGGGCTTTGTCCTCTCTGTCGCCTTCTTCGAGCCGTGGCTTGAACACATTCTGGCAACCCCTGAATGGACAAAAACGCTGAACAGCGCCCCCGAAAATCTGAAGCGCAACACGGTAGCACTGGAGGCGCTGTGCATGGGGCTAGAGCTGAGTCACGAGCAGAAAAAGAGCCTTGCAGAAGCGTTGGAATCTCTGAAGATGGACAACGGAACCTCCCTCTTTGCCGTCCGGTCGTCATCGCCCGAAGAGGACCTGGAGGAGCTATCCTTCGCGGGCGGCTACGAGACGACGCTCGGCGTGACGGAAGAAACCCTCAAAGATGCGCTGCGCCGTTCGTTCGCCTCCTGCTTCGACGAGCGGGTGTTTGTGTACAAGCAGGAACACGGGCTGGCGGTGGACAAACCGCGCATCGCCGTCATCGTCCAGCAGCAGATCGCGGCGGAAACCGCCGGGGTGGCCTTTTCGCTGAACCCGATCAATAACTGCTACGACGAGGCGGTGATCAACGCCAACTTTGGCCTCGGCGAGTCGGTCGTCTCCGGCCAGGTCTCGCCCGATTCGTTCGTCGTGGACAAGGTATCGCGTCTCATCCTCGAGAAAAAAGTCGGGGAAAAAGAGACTTCCATCTGGCTCAACGCGGATGGCGGAACGGTTGAAGAACCATACCCCGCCCGCTCGCGGCTGTGCCTCTCCGACGACAACGTGATGGCGTTGACCGACGTACTCATCGCCGTCGAGAACCATTTCGAGAAACCGATGGACATCGAGTGGGCTTTGGCGAACGGGAAACTCCATCTGCTCCAGGCCCGCCCGATCACCGCCTACTTCCCGCTGCCGCCCGCCCTGCTCACACCGCCCGGCGAGCAAAAGCGCCTGTACGGCGACCTATCCCTGGTCAAGTGGGGCATGCAGGAGCCACTTTCGGTGATGGGCACGGACTATTTGGAGATCATGAATACAGAGACGCTCAAACTCACGATGGGCGAGGACATCGGCCCTGACGTGGTGAATGCCACGAGGCGCACGCTGGAGGGACGGACGTACGTCGTGCTCTCCAACAGCTTCAAGATGCAGGGACAGCAAAGGGTGGCGAGTGAATTTCGAGAGATGGACGCGCTGACCGCCGAGATTCTGGAGAACGTCGACGGGGCAGAATACATTCCGTCCAAGCTCCCGCCGGCGCTCAAGGGGATCATGTTCAAGATGATCCGTCAGAACCTTGGCCTGGGCTGGCAAGTGCTCCAAGGGATCAGGGATCCCGCAGCGTGCCGCCAAAGGTATCTCGAGGAAGAAGAACGGTTTCGCAGAGAGCTGGTGTTGGCACGAGGAGCAAACGGGCTTGCCACGAAAGCGTTTGCCACGAGCATGATGACCCGCATGATCACGTACACCAAAGCCTTTATGCCCGCACTGTTCGTCGCGATGCTTGCCCGGTCAAAGATCAACAAGCTCTTCAAAGATGATGATGTACGAGATCAAGTAGCGTACCTGGAGCGCGCCCTGCCGAACAATGTGACCATCGAGATGGGCCTCGCGATGGTCCACCTGGCCAGCTTTAAGGAGATCAAGTCGTGCTCGTCTGGAAAAGAGTTCGTGTCCAAGCTCAAGGCCAGAGCATTTTCCTCCGAGTTCCTGGAAGCCTGGGACACGTTTATGGATCAGTATGGTTTTCGCTCTCCCATGGAGATGGATCCGGCTGCCCCCCGCTTCCGCGATCGCCCCGTCCAATTCTTTGAACAACTGCGGACCCTGGCGGACAACACCGACCCCACGAACGATCCGCAGGCCATCTATGAAAAAGCAAAAGCAGAGCGGGAAGAGGCTTATGAGACGCTTCTCCATGCAGCGGAGCAGAAAGGCAGACGCAAAGCCAAACAGTTTACCAAGAATTACGCCACCTGGATCGATCTCGGCGGTTTTCGAGAAAGCCCCAAGTATTACCTCGTCTTGATCACGGACATATTCAGAAGGCACGTTCTGGAGATCGCGCGGAGCCTGGTGGATGCCGGACGTCTCGATACCCCGGAGCAAGTGTTCGACCTCCACATGGACGAGCTGGATCGGGGATTGGCCGATCCGTCCGTTGACTTGAGGGCGCTGGCGGAAAAGAATACCCGCTTTTTGAAAAAGCTCCGACAAGTCCGCGAACTGCCCCGCGTCGTCGATTCGCGCGGCAAGATTCTTCGCCCACCCCGGAAGAAAGTCGGTGAGGGTGAACTGGCGGGCGAACCGATATCCACCGGCACAGTCCAGGGCAAGATCAAGGTGCTCCACAAGCCAGACGAAAAGGCAGTGCTGCCCGGCGAGATTCTGGTAGCGCGGGCGACGGACCCCGGCTGGACGCCCCTCTTCATCAACGCGGGCGGGATCATTCTCGAGGTGGGCGGCAAGCTCCAGCACGGAGCCTTGGTGGCCCGGGAATACGGCAAGCCCTGCGTGGCGGGGATCGAGGATGCCACGGCGGTTCTCACGGACGGCCAGATGGTCGAGGTTGACGGATTGAACGGGATCGTCCGGCTGATGTAGCTGGGACGACCTCAGCAGTTTTTTGAGGAGGAAAAATGACGATCAGATACATATTACCACTAGACGATACACAAGCCACCCTGGCGATGACGGGCGGCAAGGGAGCCTCTCTCGCCCGGCTCGTCGCCGCTGGCCTGCCCGTGCCCGACGGATTCCACGTGACCACCGAAGCGTACCAGCAGTTCGTGGACGAAAACGACCTGCAACCGCGCATCTTGGCGGCGCTGGAATCCGCCGACCCCGCGCAACCGGCGACGCTGGAGGCGACCTCGCGGGCGATTCGGGAACTGTTCGCCCAGGCGCAGATACCGGCGGACATCGCCGGGGCGGTCGCGCAGGCGTATGCCGGGCTGCACGGCGCAGACCCTCACGTCGCCGTGCGCTCGTCGGCCACGGCGGAGGACCTGCCCGAGGCCAGCTTTGCCGGGCAGCAGGATACTTATCTCAACGTCGAGGGCGCCGACGGCGTGCTGGAAGCAGTCAAACGTTGCTGGGCCAGTTTGTGGACAGCGCGCGCCATCGGCTACCGGGTGCGGCAGAACATCGACCAGGAAACGGTCAGGCTGGCGGTGGTGGTGCAACTGCTGGTACCGGCGGAGGCGGCGGGCATCCTGTTCACCGCCAACCCGGTCACCGGCGCGCGCGACCAGGCCGTCATCAGCGCGGCCTGGGGGCTGGGCGAGGCAGTCGTGGGCGGGCTGGTGACGCCGGACAGCATCACTGTGAGCAAAAAGACCGGCGAGGTGCTGGCCCGCGAGACGGCGGACAAGCAGGTGATGACCACGCGCGTGAACGGCGGCACCGAGGAGCATCCGGTGCCGGAGGAACTGCGCGACGCGCCCGTGCTCAGCGACGAGCAAGCCGCCGAGTTAACGCGGTTGGGCGTGCAGATCGAGCGACTGTACGAGCGCCCGATGGACATCGAGTGGACGCTGGTGGACGGCAAATTCGACATCGTCCAGGCTCGACCTATCACGGCGCTGCCGGAGCCGGAGGCCGAACCTCCAACGGAATGGCCGATGCCCGATCCCAAGGGCCAATACATGCGCGCCAGCATCGCCGAGCTGATGCCCGAACCGCTGACCCCGTTGTTTGGCACCTTAGGCCGGGCAGCCATCAACGTCGGCACACAGCGGTTGATGGCCAGGCTGGGGGGCATGGAAGAAGTTGGGCTGGCAGAG
>Ga0180434_10003789_pt1 | contig 18985 bp, 15 predicted proteins | sample SS_ome_7_FD_132453 | JGI IMG/M metagenome (GOLD analysis project Ga0180434, IMG submission 132453) | Hypersaline lake sediment archaeal communities from the Salton Sea, California, USA - SS_1_D_2 metaG | ecosystem: Environmental > Aquatic > Non-marine Saline and Alkaline > Hypersaline >...
CGCCAGGTCCTGTTTGGGCACCTGCAATACCCGCTGCGCCGTGCCCAAAAGCTTTTGCCGCAGTTTCAGCGCGGCCCTGCGTGCGCAGGCCCCGCAGACATAAGTCACCCGGCTGGAATAGGTACCGAAATCATAGGGGCTGCGCAGGGTGTCGGCCTCCAGCACCTGAATCGACGCCGGCGGAATGGTCAATACTTCGGCCACGATCTGCTGCAGGCTGGTGACCGTGCCGCAGCCCATGTCGTGCACGGCCGTGTTCAGCACCACCGTGCCGTCTTCGTTCAGGCGGATGCGCATGGCGCTGAAATCCACAAAGCCGCCGGCCATGCTGTTGGTGTGGCCGCCGCAGGCCATGCCTGTTCCGCGGCGCCAGCGGCCGGTTCCCGGTGCAGTGGAGCGCTTCCGCGGCCAGTCAAAGGCCGCCGCGCCCCGCCGCAGACAGGCGTCAAGCCCTACCCTGCCCAGCGGCAACCTGCGCACCGGATCCTGATCACCACTTTTTACCGTGTTGCGCAGCCGCAGGACCACTGGATCCATGTTCAAATGCGCGGCAATGCGGTCCATATGGATTTCCATGGCCGTGAAAAATTCCGGCGACCCCCAGCCCCTTGCCCCCCCGGCCTTGGTGGTGTTGGTGCGAAAAGCCCGCGCCGTGTGCTTCACGCGCCCCGCCCGGTAGGCCCGGAATATCTTGCTGCCCAGGGCGTGGATATAGGCCTTGGAGCTGCTGACATAGGCCCCGGCGTCCAGCAGACTGTCGATGCGGCAGGTATCAAGCCGGCCGTCGGGCGCGACCCGGGAGCGGATAGCGGTCAAAGTCGCCGGACGCGTCATGGTGGCGATCATGCAGGCCCGGCGCTCCAGCTGCAGTTTGACCGGCTGTTGGATCTTCAAGGCCAGAAAGGCGGCCACCGGCTCCAGCAGGGCCTCCTGCTTGCCGCCGAATGAACCGCCCATGGGCGTCTTGACCACCCGCACGCGGGTGTAGGGCAGCCCCAACAGATCGGCCACGATCGTACGCACGCCGAAGGCCCCCTGGCAGGGGGTCCAGAGCGTCAGGCCATCGGCGGCATTGTAGTCGGCCAGACAGACGTGATTTTCCATGGCCGCATGGTGCGTCTTGGGCGTGTGCACCAGGGTTTCGATGTCGTGTAAAGAAGCCGGATCGGACGGCGCTGCCGCGTCCGAGGTAATATCAAAGTCAAAACGGCCGACCTGCTCGGCCGCGGATGCGTCCCCGAAACCGCTCTGGCGGTGGATCTGCCGGATGCCCGCCACCACCGGCAGGGGGTCGTACACCACCCGGATGCGGCGCACGGCCTCACGCGCGGTGTCCGCGTCCCGGGCCACGACCGCCGCCACCCGTTCACCCACATAGCGCACCGTTTGGGCAAACAGGGGTTCGTCTTCAACGCAGCCGTCTTCGTCCGGCACCAGCCGCGCCGAACTGAACCGCAGATCCGGCGCATCGCAAAATGTAAACACGCCCACAACCCCCGGCAGCGCTTGCGCCGCGGCCGTGTCAATGGACACGATGCGGGCATGCGGCGCGGTGCTCAGCAACAGTTCGGCGCACAGCAGGCCGGGCAGGGTCATGTCGCCCGTGTACCTCGTTTCACCTCTGACTTTGGCCGGGGCGTCGTGAATCGGGTATGTCCGACCGATGTATTGCATCCCTTTTCAACCTGTTGACAGGTTAACTTGTTGCATTCTTAGCGCTAAATGCATGCCGGCTGTCAGGGCTTTATCAAGCTGGCGTCGCTTAAACAATCCGGTCCAACACCTTGAAGCCCTCCGTCACCAACGGAACAAACCAGGGATTTCCCCGGTAGAGGGGCATGGTGGGAAAAGCCTTGGCGGCAAAGACGGTGCGGCTGCCGCGGCCCAGGATCCACTCGGCCGCGGCTTTGCCGAAATAGGTGCCCATGGCCACCCCGTGGCCGCAGTAGCCCATGGCGTAGTGGATGTCGTCTTTTACGCCGATGTGGGGGTATTTGTCAAAGGTAAAGCCGGTGTAGCCGGACCAGGCGTAGGCGACGCGATAGGGTTTGAGCTGCGGGAAGACGCCGTTCATGGCATCCTGCATGAAGTGCGCCCTTTTGGCGACATCTTTAACGGCGGTCTTGGTGCGGCCGCCGAAGAGCACGCGGCGCCCGTCCGGCGACAGCCGGAAGTAGAACAGCACGTATTTGGTGTCGAACACCATGCGGTCTCTGGGGATCAGCTCGGCCGTCAGCTTCCGTGGCAGCGCCTCGGTGGCGATCATCAGACTCTCCACAGGAATGATGCGCCGCCGGGCCCAGGGGAACACCGCGTCGGTGTAGCCATTGGTCGCCACCAGCACATGCTCCGCCTTGACGGTTCCCTTGTCCGTTCGCACCGCAAAGCCGCCCGGACGGCGCTCGACGGCGCGGGCGGCGACGTTCTCGTGCAGATCCGCGCCGGCCTGGTCGGCCATGCGCACGAGCCCGGCGACGTAGCGCGCCGGATGCACCCCGGCACCCTGCGGATCCACCAGACCGCCGCTGTAAAACGTCGACCCGAGCTCCGTCGGCATCTGCGCCGGCGGCACTAGACGGGTTTCGTAGTCCAGCACTTGCGCCAGCAGGTCCTGTTCCTTTTTCAGGCCCTCGTAGTGGGCGGGTTTGTAGGCGGCGGTCAGGGAACCGCAGCGGCGGAATGCACAGTCGATGCCGCCTTCCCGCACCAGGTCCTCAACGCAGTCCACCGATTCAAGCGAGGCCGCAAAAAAACGCCGGCACATGTCACGGCCGAAGCGTTTATAGACCGCACCGACGCTTTCCTTGAGACCCGGCAGGGCCATGCCGCCGTTGCGCCCGCTGGCGGTGGTGCAGAATTTTTCGCGGTCCACCAGCGTGACATCAGCACCCCCGCGGCACAGATGAACAGCCGCCGCCATGCCGGTGACCCCGCCGCCGATGATCAGCACCCGGGTTCGCTCCGGCAGGGGTTTTTCCGCGAAACCGGAAGCCAGGGGCGCCGGGTCCAGCCAAAAGGGCATTTCTTTGATGACATCCTTTGATATCATATGTGCTTCCTTCCTGTCTTCACTCAAACGCTTCAATATTCATGAGCGGCCAAACGCCGGGTGATGCCGTCGACGCGGCCTCCCACCCGGTCGGATCATGTAAAATTCTTTTTGAAAACAGCCATGCTTCCCGGTGTGCCCCAGTCATAGCGTTCTCTGACAATCCGCCGGATAAAATTGGTTTTCATCCGTTTGATGCCCGGTATACCCTCGATCTGAGAAAGAAGATGGTGAAGGTCATCGATGGATTCCACAAACGTTTCCAGCTCAATGGTGGGATCACTGGTCATCTGGGCGATATACGACAGCCGCTCGATCTTTTCAAGTGCCTGCAGGATGCCGTCCACTTGCGGGCCCTCCACATACAGGCTGATGTTGGCCGCAATCCCGAAACCCAGCTTGATGGGATTGCCGGCGGCCACGATCTGGATAAACTGCTCCTCGATCAATTTCTTCAGACGATAGCGCACGGTGGCCTCGGAAACCCCCGACTGCTTGGCGATTTCAGAACTGGGCATGCGCCCGTCCTTCTGCAGCAGGGCGATGATGCGCCGGTCCGTTTTGTCCAGACGTGCTTTCATTAAGCATAACCCCCTTGAAAAAATTTTGCTGTTTTTGATATGATAACCATCATATATTGTCAATAAAAATTAATTTATTAGCGATATCAGAAAATTTAATGTTGATTTTCGCAAATAATCGGCTTATAATTACAGCAAAACAATATCGAAAGGATTGAACATGAAAAAAGTACTGATTATCGGAGCGGGCGCCCAGGGCAACGTCATCTGCGGGGTGCTGGCTGGAGCGGATGACATCGAAGCGATCATGCTGGCCGACATCGATCCGCGGCGCGCCGCGGAAATTGCCCGCTACGTGGGTTCTGAAAAAATCAAAACCGGCAGGGTGAATGCCGCCGACAAGGCCGATGTCCTAAAGTGCATCCAGGCGGACCGCTGCGACATGGTGGTCAACGCCACCCTGATGACCTTCAACCGTCCGATCATGGAAGCAGCGCTGGCCGCCGGCATCCACTACCTGGACATGGCGTCCAATGAATTTTTCACCCGCAAGGACGGCCGGCAATTTCTGGTGGAGCAGCTGGAATATGCCGACGATTTTGAAAAAGCCGGTTTGACCGCCAACATTCTGGCCGGCGGCGACGCGGGGCTGGTGAACATCATGGCCCGCGAGGCGGCGGATGAACTGGACGAAGTCGACAGCATCGCCATCAAGGACTACGGTGTGGTGGAATGTGACACGCCTGTCGCCATGTGGTCTTTTCAGACCTATCTGGAAGACTGCGCCGAAGAGGCGGTGTACTGGGAGGACGGACAGTATCACACCGCACCCGTGTTCAGCGGCGCGGAGGAATACTATTTTCCCGCACCGCTCAACCGAACCGGCACGGTCTACTACCACAGCCACGAGGAACCGGTGACGATTCCCGGATTTCTGGGCAAACCGGTCAGAAAGGTGGATTTCAAGATGGGAGATCCGGACAGCGCCACCTGGCGTTTTCTGATCCAGGGGCTGAAGCTGATGGATGAAACCCCCCAGGATATCAACGGCTGCCGGATCAGCCCCAAAGATGTGTTCTGCCGCCAGCTGCCGCAGACCCTGACCCCTGAAAAGTGCATCGATCTTCTCGAGCAAAACAGGCTCAAGAGCCAGGCCGTTCTGGCGGTGGATGTCAAGGGCCGCAAGAACGGCCAGAACCGGCACTACAAAATGTGGACCGACAGCCCGGACGTCGCCCGGGCCTGTGCCCTTATCCCCGGCGCCAACGATGTGTCCTGGATCACATCCGTCCCGGCCTCGGTGCTGTCCCTCATGATCCTGCGCGGCGAGTTGAAACGTACCGGGGTGTTTCCGTGTGAAGTCCTGGGTAAGGAAGAACGGGCGATCTTCTTCAAGCGCATCAAAGAATGGGAAATCATTATCCGCCGGCAGCTGTTTTCGGACATCAATTAGCGCTCAGTACAGGCGCTTTTCGACAATCCGGTCAACGGTGATATCGAGCTTGGCGGCCGCCTGCAGATAAAGGGCCCGCTGCCGGTCATCCAACACCTCGGGCGGAAACAGGCCCGTTTGATAAATGTTGTCGTTTACCAGCATCCTGGTAAACAGCGCCGCACACTGGCCGGTCAGATAGGTCTCAGCCGTCAGGCCGGCTTTTGTAAAGGCCTCGGCCACCCCGGGCGCGTTCACATAGTTGTCGATGCGGATGGGCCGGCCGTCCTTCTCACCGTCCACCCGAATCAGAAAAGCGCCTTCTTCCGCCGCCAGCCCTTCGTCCAGAATGGCCTGTATTTCATGTGGATATTTGGGTGCGGGCGGGGTCAGCTCGCGTATCAGATCCATGGGAACAATCTTGCGGCCCTTCAATTCCAGCGGCGTCTGAGAAAGCAGCCCCATGCGGTACAACGGTTCGGCGAAATCGACACCATAGCCGCCGTATTTGAAATAGATGTTCCGGGCGCCCTTGAGGTATCGGTCGGCCAGCAGCCCCATGGTGACCGGTTCGTCATGGGCGTGCTCCACCATCCGGACGGCGCGGTCGACGCCCCTGAATTTCATCCACACGGCGCCGCTGAAAGGTTCGGTTGGCTTTATCCGACCGTTCTCGCAGCAGTAGGCCGGGCTGCTCATGTCGCCATAGGCAACCTCCGGCGACCACCAGAAGGGCAAAAAGCGTTTGGCCTGGACGCCTTCGTACACATGAATCTGGATGGTGTCGCAAGCGTCCATCTGCTCCACGGCCTCACGGGTGATGATATTGGCCAGGCCCGGCGCGGAGCCTGTACTGATGAGGGCCGAAAGCCCCTGAGCCTCGAATTTGCCGCTCCACTCGGTGAGCAGCCGCTGGATACCCTCGGCAAAATCCATGTCTTCAAATTCAGCCGCGGCAAAATCCTGATAGTTCACCCCGGCTTCCAATGCGGCCGTCAGCGCATTGGGAGCCAAACCGATGGGCAGGGCATTGACCATCAGGTCCATGCCCCGGGCGGCCTGAACGATATCCGCAACACTGGTGGCATCCAGTTTTAATGCCGAGGCCTTTTCCAGGGTGCGCGCCAGTTCTCCGACAGCCCTCTCGTCGTAGTCCGCACAGACGATCTCGGACACGACAGGCTCCCCGTTCATGCGCTTGGCCACCGTGCTGCCCTGGGCGCCGGCGCCGAGAAGGAGTAGTTTTTTCATGGGTAAATTCCTGCTGTCCTTGTTCGTAATGAAATTCTCCCCCTTTTCCAAAGCTGGCCGGGGGGATTTTCCCATCGCAGGCAAATCCCCCTAAATCCCTCTTTGGAAAAGGGGGACTTTAAAGAACAGCCCGGGTATGAAACGACAAAATTTCTTGCCGGATAAATCCGGCCGCTCCACCAGGCGGCATGGCCGACCCATAGAAGCCTTCATCCATCAGCCGCACTACTCATCCCAGCTTTCTTTGGTGTAGCCCAGCTTTCCGGCGGCCGCGCGCTCCTCTTCACTCAGTCCGAACCAGTACTTGTCTTCGGAAGCCGGCTGTGCGGCTTCGCCCTCCCAGCTGGCCTCATCCCAGCCCAGGATTTGCCACAATTCCTGCTCCGCCGGCGTCAGCTCGGACCAGCCGGCTTCGTCCCACAAACTCAGATCATCGGTGCGCACCGTATTGGGATCCAGCTTGCCGGACGTTGCACAAGCGGCCAGCAGGGCGGCGCTCACCAGCACCATCAGCAGCACCATCATTCTTGTTTTCATTTGTCTCCTCCTTTTATGGGGTTGATAAAAAAACGCTTCCATCCACAAACATTTAAAACCGGCGATGATCCGGCAGCGCATACCATCGGGTTCAACTGTCATGCCGACGCCGACCGCTGCCGGCCAGAAAGCAGGCGGCAAACTGTCCCTCACCCACCGGCAGCATTTCGGGTTGCTGAGAGCGGCATTGCCGAATGCGGTCCGGGCAGCGGGGGGCGAAGCGGCAGCCTTGCATAGTGTCCTCCGCTGCGACAGAAACGGTTCCGCGTATGGGAAGTTCGGGAGTCGCCGCCGTGGGGTCGGGAACCGGAACCGCCGCAATCAATGCCCGTGTGTAGGGATGGCAGGGCTGGTTGATGATCGCTTCCGTCGGCCCGATCTCCAGGATCTTGCCCAGATACATGATGGCGATGCGGTCGCATATGTAGCGCGCCGTAATCAAATCGTGGGTGATGTAAATAAATGAGATGCCGTATTCGCTCCGCATTTTCAACAACAGATCCAGGATGCCGATGCGCACCGACACATCCAGCATGGATACCGATTCGTCGGCGATCACCAGCTCGGGCTGCAGCACCAGGACCCGGCCGATGCTCACCCGCTGCAGCTGTCCGCCGCTCAGCAGGGCCGGATATTTGTTCCAATATTCGTCGACAGGCGTCAAGCCCACTTCCTGCAGCGTGCGCGCAATGCGTTCGTCTTCAGCCGACCGGCCCCGGGCCAGGTCGTGGATCCGTATGGTCTGCCGCAGGGTTTCCGCCACCGACCGCCTGGGATTGAGCGAGCCGAACGGATCCTGAAAAATCATCTGCATCCGGCGCCGAAAGGGCTTGAACGCACTTTTGTTGAGTGTGTCAACCCGGGTGCCGTTGAAAACAACTTCGCCGCCGGTGGGCTCCACCAGCTTTAAAATGGCACGGCTCATGGTGGATTTGCCGCAGCCGCTCTCGCCGACGAACCCCAGAATCTCAGCCCGATCCACCTGAAAGCTGATGTCGTCCACCGCCCGAAAGACGGATTTTTCTCTGGCGGCCAGCCTGGCGAACAGGCCGCTGCGCAGCGCAAAATATTTTTTCAGATGCGCTATTTCAAGAACGGGGGAGATGCCGGTTGCCATCAATTTTCATGCCCTGCTGAAGATATCCCTTTATTCGATTAAATGGCACGCCACGCGATGCCCGCCGCGTTGCTTCACCGGTGGTTCTTTCTGGGCACACACCGCCATGGCATGCCGGCAGCGGGGTTCAAAACGGCACCCCGCCGGCGGGTGGATCAAACGCGGCGGAGCACCGGGAATGCTTTTCAGCCGCCGCTTTTCTCCCTTCAAGTTGGGGTAGGCCCCGATCAAGGCCTGGCTGTAGGGATGCATGGGGCGCTGATACAAATCCACGGTGTCGGCCTCCTCCACCAGTTTGCCGGCATACATCACCGCCACGCGATCACAGGTTTCCGCCACCACGGACAAATCGTGGGATATGAACACCGACGTCAGATGAAGCGCATCCTTTAAGTTGTTGAGCATGCGCAACAACTGGCGCTGCACGATGACGTCCAGGCCGGTGGTGGGTTCATCCAGAATCAGCAGTTTCGGATTGCAGGCCGTGGCGATGGCCACCATGGCGCGCTGCTTCATGCCGCCGCTGAACTCGTGCGGGTAGCTGTTGATGCGCTGGTCGCTGATGCCCACCAGATGGAGCTGTTGGCGGGCCCGGTCCCCCGCGGCATTCTTGGTGACGTCTTCGTGCGCCAGGATCAGTTCGGTGATCTGCCGGCCGATGGTCATGACCGGATTGAGTGCATTCTGCGCTTCCTGGCGCACAATGGAGATATGCTTGCCGCGCAGCTGTCGAATGGCTTCATCGCGCATGGCAACAATATCCGCACCGTCGAAAAGAATGCGGCCCGCCACGATCCTGCCGGGGGGTTTTACAAAACGCATGATGGCCATGGCCATGGTGGTCTTGCCGCAGCCGGACTCGCCGATGAGACCCAGGGTCTGATTTTTCCGGATCTGAAAACGCACCCCGTCCACGGCTTTGGCGGCGCCGCGAAAGGTTAAAAAATGCACCTTTAAATCCTGCACATCCACCAGGGGCATTTTTCCGGTTGTCATCACATATTCCCTTTTCCCTTTTTAAACATCAACTTCCTTTTTAGGACGTCTGTTCGGTTTCACAGCGCTATGACAACCGCAAAAAAACATATTAGCGCGTTTGGATCATCAATGCCGAGACGTCCGATGACGCCATTAAAGCGCTTAAAATCCGATTCATAGACGCTTGGCAAACGCGCTAATATCCTTTTTTCTCTTTGTAGCCCGGCTCCAGCACGTCGCTGACCGCCGTTCCCAGCAGACTGAAGCTGACAATCAGGGTCACAATGCTCACGATGGGCGGCACCACCCACCACATGGCCCGGGCGATGACGCCGGACTCGAAGGCATAGTGCAGCATCATGCCCCAGCTGACGCGCATGGGATCGCCCAGGCCGAGAAAGCTCAGCACCGCTTCGGCATAGATGGCCTCGGTGATCATGATGACCGCCTGGGCAAACATGAGCGGCACCACATTGGGCAGAATCTCGCCGAACATCAGCCGCAGGCTGCCCGCACCGATGCAGCGCGAGGCCTCTACAAACGGCCGCTCTTTCAACGAAAGCACCTGCGAGCGCACCACCCGCGCCGTGGTGGGCCAGCTGACCAGGCTGACCACCAGAATGATATTCCACATGCTGGGGCCCAGCACCGCCGCCAGCACGATCATCAGGGGCAGCTCCGGCAGCATCATGAAAAAATCCACGATGCGCATGAGCACCTCCTCAAGAAATTTCCCATAGAAACCGGCGAACAGCCCCACCAGCGTACCGGACACCACGGTGATCAGCGCCGCCACAAGCCCCACCGTCAGCGAAACCCTTGAACCGTAAATAGTCTGGCTCCAGATGTCGCGGGCCAGGTCGTCCGTTCCGAACCAGAACCGGGAAGACGGCGCCTTGAGAATATTCTCGGCCGCACCGGTACGCCCCGGATCGACCGTTGCTAAAAACGATGCAAACAGCGCCATCAGCACAAAAAGAACAATGACGCTGAAGCCGGCCAGGCCCATGCGATGGCTGAAAAGAAGCCGGATGAAAGTTTTCAGCTTTGCGATCCTATCACCCGTCAACCCCATGGTCACATCTCTCCGGCCACCTTGATGCGGGGATCGATGAAGCCGTAAATCAGATCGATCATAAGATTCGCCAGCACCACGGAAAACGCGAACAGCAGGAACACGCCCTGCAGCAGGGGGTAGTCCCGATGCGACACGGCGTCATACACCAGCCGGCCGACGCCCGGCCAGGAAAAAACCGTTTCCGCCTCGATGACCCCGGCAACGGCAAACCCCAGGTTGACGCCCGTGATGGTCACCACCGGCAGCAGGGCGTTGCGCAAGGCATGGTTCTTTAAAATTTTGAACTTCTTCAGCCCTTTGGCATAGGCCGTGGTAATGTACTCCTGCCCCATGACCTCGATCATGGCGCTGCGCGTCAACAGCACATATTCCCCCACATACCAGATCACAATGGAAAGCGCCGGCAAAAACAGGTGCCAGAGGACATCCAGCAGGAGTTCGCCCCCCTCGAAAAGGGAAGCCGGCGTGACCATGCCGCCCAGGGGAAAAACAGCGATGTGGTAGGCGAACACCAGCAGCAGGATGATCCCCAGCGCAAAAGTGGGAATGGAGTACATGGTCAGCGAAGCCGTGAGGATAAAGGTGTCCAGCCGGGTGCCGCTCTTCCAGCCGGAAAGCGCTCCCAGGGCCACCCCCAGAAAGACGGCGATCACCAGGGCGGTCACCACCAGCAGCAGCGTGGCGGGTATCTTGGCGGCAAGCACCTCCAGCACCGGGCGCCGGTGGGAAAAGGACAGCCCGAGATCGCCTCCGGCCAGGCCTTTGACATAGGCTACGAACTGGCCGCTCAAGGGTTTGTCAAGGCCGAATTTTTCCTTCATGCGCGCCAAGTCGGCGGCGCTGGCCCGGGGATCGTTGAACATCATGCGGATGGGATCGCCGGGTGCCATGCGGAAGATGACGAAGTTGACGCACACAATGGCCGCAATGGTCAGGCCGGCGGCGACCACCTTGCGCAGGATGAATCCTTTCATGCCCAATCGGTTCGATCCCCGCTACTGTTTCGGCCGCAGTTTGAAGTACGTCCACGGATTGATCCAGTTGGAAAAGCCGCCCATGGTCAACACATGGCCCTCGTATTTGTCGGTTCGGTACGGGTTGATGTGGTCATAGCGCAGCAGCAGTCCATACGGCAGGTCTTCGGCGATGATGGCCTGCATTTTGAAAAGCAGCTGCCTGCGTTTGGACACATCGGTTTCCACCAGCATCGCCTCGAAGGTGCGGTCGAATTCCGGATTGTCGTAAAAGGCCTGGTTCCAGCCGGATCCGCCGTGGTGGAAGCCCCGGGCGAATTCCCATATCCAGGATCCATTGGGGCCCGGCTCCTCCGATGAAATCGAAAGGTCGAATTTATCCTGGGTGGGCGTGTAGATAAACTCATAGTAGGTATCCAGATCAACGACCTTGACCTGAATGTCGATCCCGACATCCCGCAGCTGCTCCTTGACCAGTTTGGCCATCTTGACCTCGTCCGACCAGGCCGAAGGCACCATGAATTCAAAGGTCATGTCGCCTCCGCTGCCGGGGTTGTTGCGGATGCCGTCGCCGTCGCTGTCCACATAGCCGGCGCCCGCCAGCATGGCTTTGGATTTTTCCGCATCGAATTCGAACTTGGGGAGATCGGGATTGTAGCCGGGAAGCTCCGGATAGATGAAGCTGTAGGATGGCTGTGCATAGCCCAGGTAGACCATCTGAATCAACCGCTCCCGGTCGATGGCATGCATGATGGCCTGACGAACGACCTTGTCCTGGATCGCGTTCTCCTTGTGCAGGTTGAAGGATAGCCAGATAAAGGCGAGACCCGGCGCCACCGCGACATCAATGTTTTCGGCTTTTTTGAAATCTTCGACCGAAAGCGGCGAAGCGCCGTTGTAGCCGATGAACTCGATCTGGCCTTTCTTCAGCGCCATGTACAGCGCGTCATTGCTGCCGTATCCCTTGAAAACCACCTCATCCACGCCGGCGGACTCCCCCCAGTAGTCGTCGTTTTTGACCATCCAGAAATATTCACCGCCCTTGTACTTTTTCAGCTTGAACGGCCCGGAGCCGATGCATTCATCGTTGTCGAAATTGCCCAGCCGCCGTTTATGGGGCATCCAGATGTGCTCGGGCAGCACCGGCATCCAGTAGGCCGGCGGGTACTTGCCGGGCCATTTAGCCGCCAGCTTGAATTCGAGGGTGTGGTCATCGATGATCTTGATGGCGTCCTTTTCGCGGATGTCATTGTCCGGGAAGGCCCAGGCGGGATTGGATTTGGGCAGATACCACAGGGTAAAGGCGGCATCCTTGGCCGTCACCGGGCTGCCGTCATGGAATTTGGCGTTTTCGACCAGGTAAAACCGCCAGGTCTGGTAATCGTCGGTCTCCCAGCGCTTCACGATCCCGGGCAGGGGATCATAATCCGGCGCCGGCCCCAGAATCCAGAACTGATCATACACCAGGGGCCAGAAGACACATCCCATTTCCGAATTCTGCCAGGTCTCATTGAGCCGCGTGTTTTCGAGAATCTCTTCGGCGGTGAAGCCCACCCCGACGCGGTTCTTCTTGGCGAACGCAGGCGCCGCCAAAACAAACAGCACCAGACAAACGCCGATCAGACAACCTGTGGGCCATGTCCTTTTCTGCAGTGTTCTCCTCATGAAATCCTCCTTCCTCCGTTGTGTTGCCTTGACAGGACGAACCTGATGATGCGTTGCCGCCGTGAGGCAAACCGGGTGATGCGCGGATATCCCTTATGCGCCGATCCGCACGTCTTCGGCGGCCATCAATCCCAGGCCGTCCCATAATCGGTCTTTTCCTTGATCAGATCCACCATCAGGGATGTTTCCGTAGAAAGCACGCCCTCTATCTTGCTTATTTTGTTGAATATCAATTCCTGCAGCTCCGGCATGGAGCGCACCGCAAAGTCCACATCGATATCGGTGCCGCCGGTGGTCAGGGCGATCCAGATCAACTCATCGATACGGGTCAATGCGTCTACCACCTGTTTGGCCTTTTTTAAATCGATGCGGATTTTAAGATTTCCGGACACCGCAAACCCCAGATCAATGGGATTGCCCACCGCCGCAACGCGGATGATGCCGCTGTCCAGAATTCTTCTCAGACGGGTTCGCGCCGTGTATTCGGAAATTCCCAGTGCCTGGGCCATAGCGGTGTTTGACATCCGTCCATCCTGCTGCAGCAGCCGGATGATTTTGCAGTCCAAGCGGTCCGGTCTATATTCAGCCCTGTTGAATTTCAGCATTTTGACTTATATTATTCTTTTTTCAACACAATGATTTTCTCTTTTTACAATATTGTCATCCTATTTATTTACTTTTTTCGATTTTTTCGTCAAGCATTTTCTTGACAATTGCCGCCGTTCGGGATAGCAGATTGTCCTGCCGGCCGCCATCATCAACGAACCGGCGTCGCCGGTGTCGCCACTTCGCAAAAAAGAGAAAGCCGTATGTGTACAACTCCCGGACATTGCTTTTATAAAAAGGAACAATCATGCTAAAAACCGTCATGATACTGGGAACCGGTGCCCAGGGCGCGACCATCGCCCTGCGCCTGAACGATGAACCCGGGGTGGAAAAGATCATCTGTGCCGATCGCGACCGCGATGCGGCGGAACGCTGCGCCGGCAGGCTCGCCAAAGCCGCTGCAATCCAGGTGGATGCCTGCAATGCCGCTGAAGTCCTCCGCGCGGCCAAAGGCGCCGATCTCATCGTGAACGCGCTGCCGCCGGATTTTAATCCAACCGTCATGCACGCCGCCCTCGAAAACGGGATGCACTACCAGGATATGGCTTCCGGCCCGGTGCAGGACATCGATTTTGTGGGGGCCGTCCAGCGGCAGCTGGCCCTGGACGAAGCCTTCAAGTCCGCCGGTTTGCGGGCGCTGATCAACACCGGTTCGGCCCCCGGCCTGGTGAACGTCATCGCCCGCCATGCGGCCGACCGGTTGGATGCTGTTGAATCCATTGATATTTTTATATATGACGGCATATGGACCAACCGCTTCATCCCCTTCTGGTGGTCACCGGAAACCGCTTTCGGCGACATGGCCGCCGAACCCATTATTTTTGAAAACGGCGTCCACCGGCGGGTGCCGCCCTTCAACGATCCTGAAATGATCGATTTTCGCGGCCTGGGACCCCGGCGCATGGTGGACCACGAACACGAGGAGCCGGTGACCTTCGGCCTGTTTTTCAAAGGCCTGCAGCGCGCTGCTTTCAAATACGGTGGGCCGGCCTGCGATTTGGCCGAATCTTTTTACAAAATGGGCCTGCTGGGCACCGAACCGGTTGACGTCAAAGGCGTCAAGGTGGTTCCCCTGGATCTGGTATGCCGGCTCACCCCCCCGGCGCCGGCGGATCCCGCCAGCATCAAAAACGCCCTGGCCGACGGCATGGTGCTGGAAGAAGGCGCCGGCCTGGTGCGCGTGCAGGGACAAAAGGACGGCCGCAGCATCCGCCTGGACAACTACATCAACGCCCCCGGCCTGACCGAATGCTTTGAGAAACACGGCATCACCCACGAGTCCTTTCTGACCGGCCAGTCCGCCTTTCTTTTCACCAAGCTGCTGGTCAACGACAAAATCCCCGAGAGAGGCGTTTTCCCCCCCGAAGTTCTGGACGCGCAGGCGAGGACCTATTACCTGAGCGAAGCCGCCAAACTGGGCATAACGGTCGATGAAATTCAGGAAACGCGGCTTTTCGGTTGATGAGCGCAGGACGCCTAAGGGAAAATATCAGACAAGAAAATTGCATTTGAGCTGTTAGCAATTAGCCAAAAACAAGCCTGCACCTTATACGTACACCATATAAATTTTCATGCCTCGTTTTGAAAAGGCAATCCCGACGGCCCGCCAAAAACCCTGTTTCACGCGCCGCCGCCGGCCATCGGGCATGAAAATTTAGGCATGAAAATTTGGGTATGAAAATTTAGGAGGTTTTTATGGGAGAATTTGATGCCCTTTTCCAACCCCTGACCATCGGCCCGGTTTCCATCAAAAACCGCATCGCCATGGCGCCCATGGGCGTCGACTACATGGTCGACCCGGACGGCGGCCTCAACCGACGCGTCGTCGACTATTATCTGGAACGGGCGCGCAACGGCGTCGGCCTGCTCATCCTGTCGGTCTTCAAGGTGGAAAACCAGATCGAAGCCCTGGAGGCCTGTACGCCGCGCATCACCGAAGCATCCCTCGGCTGGCTGGGCGAGCTGTGCGACGCCGCGCATGCCTTCGGCGCTGCCGTTTTCGTCCAGCTGACCGCCGGCTTCGGGCGCGTCACGGTGCCCTCCACCCTGCGCGGGCCGTGTGTGTCCGCCTCGGAAAACCCCAATTTCTGGGATCCCTCCCTGATGTGCCGGGCGCTTGCGCCGCCGGAAATCGCCGCCATCGTCAAGGCCATGGGCGATACCGCGCCTCTGCTGCAGCTGGCCGGCGTGGACGGCATCGAGCTCCACGGCCATGAAGGTTATCTGTTCGACCAGTTCACATCCGCCATCTGGAACCGCCGCAGCGACCGGTACGGCGGCAATCTGGAAAACCGGCTGCGCTTTCCCGTCGAGTGCCTGCAGGCCATCCGCCACCGCGTGGGCCACGCCCTGGCCGTACAGTACCGCTTCGGCCTGAAACATTATTTAAAAGACGTCAATCACGGGGCGCTGCCCGGCGAAACCTTTGAAGAAGCCGGCAGAGACGTGCCGGAAGGACTGGAAATGGCCCGGGCCCTGGAACAGGCCGGCTTCGATGCGCTGCACGTGGACGCCGGCTGCTACGAAAGCCACTACTGGCCCCATCCGCCCATGTACCAGGCCCACGGCTGCATGCGCGACATGGCCGCCGGGGCCAAATCCGTGGTGTCGATTCCCGTCATCGCCGTGGGGCGGCTGGATGACCCGCAAACGGCGCAGCAAGCCGTGGAAAGGGGTGAGACGGACATGGCGGCGGTCGGCAGAGGGCTTCTGGCCGATCCCGGCTGGGCGGACAAGGTCAGGGCTTCGCGCGCAGCGGACATCCGACCCTGCGTGGCCTGCTACGACGGCTGCTTCGGCCACTACCCCAAGCTGCGCGCCATTTCCTGTGCAGTCAACCCCGCCGCCGGCCGCGAAAGGAGCTACCGGCTCACCCCGGCCGACAAGCCGCTGGATGTCATGGTCATCGGCGGCGGCATCGCCGGCCTGGAAGCCGCACGGGTGGCCGCCCTGCGCGGACACCGGGTGTCGCTGTACGAAAAGGACGCCACGCTCGGCGGCCTGGTGCGCCAGGCCGCAGTGCCGGACTTTAAAAAGGACCTGCGCCGGCTGCTGGCGTGGTACGAACGGCAGATGCAGCCAAACGGCGTGCGTCTGCTTCTCAACACCGAGGTCACACCGGAGACGGTCGCCGGGCAGGCGCCGGATGTGGTCGTCGTCGCCACCGGTGCAGCGCCGCTGGTGCCGTCCATAGACGGCCTGGAACAGGCGCCGGTGGTATCCGCGGTGCAGCTTCTTGAAAACGGAACCGCCGAGGGCGACCGGGTGGCCATCGTGGGCGGCGGCCTGGCCGGCTGTGAAATCGCCATCTGGCTGACGCAGATGGGCAAAAAGTGCACCATCCTCGAAATGCTGCCGGACCTGATGGCCGGCGGTCTTCCCGTACCGAGCCAGGTCCGCCACATGGTCCTGGACCTGCTCCACCAGGGCGGCGTTGCAATCCAGACCGGCTGCCGCGTCGACCGGTTCGACGGCGGCACAATTCATCTGAGATGCAAAGGGGCTCTTGAAGACACCGTCGCCGCGGACACCATTGTGCTGGCCATGGGCATGCACCCCGAACACCGGCTGGCGGATGCGCTTTCCGGCACGGTGGATCGGGTGTACGCTGTCGGCGACTGCCGCCGGCCGCGCAATGTCATGCACGCCGTCTGGGACGCGTATGAAATCGCCCGCTTCCTGTAGGGTCACAAGTACATGCATTTAACGGATGAAGAAAAAGCGATTCTGAACGGCGGCCAGGGGCAAATGATGCAGCGGGTCATGGCCACCATCGTCACCTATGGGGAGGCTCTGGAAGCCGAACGGCTGGTCGGCATCACCGGCAGCGGGCACTTTGTCATCGCGCATGCCATTCCCGGCATCGCGCCATCCATGGAAATGCTGGACGACCTGATCGCGGCCGGGCTGCAAACCGCCTATCCCTTCACGGTGGACCCGGCGGCGCCCCTGGATGTCGACAATTGGCGCCTGACCGAATCGCAAACGGCAAAACTGCGGCGCATGTACCGCGAACAGGCGCTCTATGACCGCAAGTTGAAGGCCCTGGGCTGCCGGGGACCGGATGGCTACACCTGCACTCCCTATCTGCCCGAAGTCGGAAACACGCCGCGCAGAGGCGACATTCTGGCCTGGTCCGAGTCAGCCTGCGTCGTCTTTGCCAACGCGGTGCTGGGCGCCCGCACCAACCGCAACGGCGCCATCATCGACCTTTTGTGCAACATCGCCGGCAAGGTGCCGCTCTCCGGCTTTCTGACCGATGAAGGACGACGCGCCACCTGGTGCCTGCGCATCAAAACCAGGGCGCGGCCCCTGCCGCAGCTTCTGGGAGCGGCCATCGGCCGTCTGGTGCTGGCGGACGTGCCGTACATCGTCGGCCTGGATCGCTTCCTTGGCGGCGGCATCGACGCGGACACGCGCGACTATCTGCACGAACTGGGCGCCGCGGCCGCCGCCGCCGGCGCCGTGGGGTTGTTTCACGTCGAGAATGTCACGCCCGAAGCGGTCGACGCGGGCCCGGCAATCATGGACCGGGACTGTCAAACCGCCGTCATCGATGAGGATACGCTGGCCGATTTGACCGCATCCTATCCTGTGTTGTGGCGCGACGCCGCCGCCGCGCCGGCCAAGTGTTTTCTGGGCTGCCCGCATCTCAGCCGGAATCAGCTGCAGAAATGGAGCGCAGCCATTGAAAACGCCTTGCAGCGCCACGGCCGCAGGCGCCTTGCCGTCCACACAACCATCTGCGCCGCCCCCCCGGTGCTGCAGGCCTTTGCAAAAAGCAGGGCATGGCGGCGTCTGATCGACGCCGGTGTGCGTTTCAGTCCGGCGTGCGCCATGCAGCTGTTCGACAATGACCTGTCCCGCGATGATGCGGTCATCACCAATTCCACCAAACTGCGCACATATACCCACGCCCGGTTTTTCCCTGACGACGACATCGCCGATATCGTGGTCACCGGCCGCTTGAGGCACGCGCCATGAAAACGACCTTCAAGGGCAGAGCGGTGCTGCCCGGCCGCCTGGACGGCCGCGCTCTGGTGACGCACCGCGGATTCAACACCTACGCCAGTTTTTTCACGAGCATCCACGAGCCTACCGGCGCGGCCGTGTGTGCCGACAGCGGCAACCCGGATCTTTTCGGCCGAAACCTGGCCGGCCGCATCCTCTGCCTTCCCAGAACCGCCGGCTCCACCTCCAGCGGCGCCGTCTGGCTGCGCCTGGCCAAGTGGGACGTCACGCCCCTGGCCATGCTGTTTTCACGTCCCATCGACCCGCTTGCCGCAGGTGGTCTGGTCGTGGCCGACCTTTGGGCCGGCCGCCGCATCGTCACCGTGGACCAGCTGGGCGAAGATTTCCTCAACACGGTGCAAAACGGCGACCACATCGCCGTCCATGCAGATGGAACAGTGCAAATTCTCAACGTTTGCGGATAACCCCCTCTGCATCCACCACGCAAATGAATTGGTGGCCGCCGATTACTGAATCATGACCTGCGGAAATTATGCGTTGATTTTTTCTGCGGCGCATGTTAAGACAGACCGGTCGGTTTCTTTGGGGTCAGCGGTTAGTGCCGCGTTTCAAAAGTTGGATTCCGGCGTGCGCCGGAATGACAATTTAACATTTAAAAATCATAATTCAAAATTGATTTCCCCTTGGATCCTTGAACCCTTTTTTTACAAGGAGAATCGCCGCATGTCATTTGAACGTCTATTACAGCCGCGCTCGATCGCCGTTTTCGGCGGCGCCCAGGCCCAGGAAGTGATCCGTCAGAGTGA
>Ga0180434_10003790_pt1 | contig 18974 bp, 17 predicted proteins | sample SS_ome_7_FD_132453 | JGI IMG/M metagenome (GOLD analysis project Ga0180434, IMG submission 132453) | Hypersaline lake sediment archaeal communities from the Salton Sea, California, USA - SS_1_D_2 metaG | ecosystem: Environmental > Aquatic > Non-marine Saline and Alkaline > Hypersaline >...
ATGCTCTTGAGTAATTCGCTTGCTTCCTCCAGCTCACTAACCAGCATGGAGTCGAGCGCATCCATGAGATCGAAGATCTTGTCGTTTCTAGCCTTATACAATACGTGCTGCCCCTTCTTACGGGAGGTAACAATGCCGGCGTTTTTTAGTATATTGAGATGCTGGGATACGTTGGATTGCTCCATATCCAGCAGGGGAAGCAGTTCACATACGCATTTCTCGCCATCCCTGAGCAGATCGAGAATCTGCAGACGAGTTGAATTGGCAACCGCTTTACATATGTTCAAGCGTTTCTGGAGCCAATCCAGGTTTTCAAGAACCCTTTTGTCCATTTAGGCTTCAACTCCTTTGTGTGAAACTTGACAACGCAATCACTAATATTATAATTAGAAAAACTATTTAGTAAATTATAATATAAATATTTAGTAATTTAATAAATTTATGGGAATTAATCTATGATTGCATTCGATGCTGACATAATCTCTCTCAAAATCCCATTCGGTACCTCTTCGCGAGGGGAGTTCCTATGTCGAAACCCCATATGGAGTTCCCCTCACTTGACATCCCAGGGAGGGTCCTTTATGGAGGACCGCCCACTGATAAAAGGACCACAAGCCCTTAACGCAGGCGGGAGGTGAGAGCCGCTTACTCGTTGGTAAAAGCACTATGTTAATGAACAGGCTTTGCTGCTGAATAAAGCTTATCAAGGGAGGAAGTATGGGAATCACAAGAAGACAATTCCTTGTGAAGTCTGGTGCCGGGCTTGGTGTGGGGGCGATGGTCACCCTCGGCCTTGATCTACCAGCACTCGCATCGGAACAGCCTCTAAGGATCGCGCATGGGAAAGAGACCAAGAGCACCTGCCAGTACTGCGGGGTGAGCTGCGGCATCCTGGCCTTCAGCGAGGAAGGCAAGATCATCGATGTCGAGGGAAATCCCGATCATCCCATAAGCAGAGGGGGCCTCTGCAGCAAGGGCTCCATGATCTACCAGTTGGCCAACAGCGACAGGCGCGTGACCAAGCCCATGTACCGCGGTCCCGGTGAGAGCGAATGGACGGAGATGTCATGGGACGAGGCCATCGGGAAGATCGCCGAGAAAGTGAAGAAGACCCGTGACGAGAACTTCATCGAGTACGACGAGGACGAGGAGTCGGGCAAACAGCTTACCTGCAACCGCACCGAGGCCATCGCATGCTTGGGGAGCACCATATTCCATACCGAAGAGGGTTCGATGTTGGGTAAGTTCACGCGCTCCCTCGGGCTGGTTTACCGTGAGTTCTCGGGCAGGTTGTGCCAGACGCCCACGGTATCAGCCAACGGCAGCACTTTCGGGCGGGGTCCCATGACCAACCACTGGATCGATATGAAGAACTCGGACTGCATCATGATCTGCGGCGCTAACTCCGCGGAGACCAGCCCCGTTTCGTGGAAATGGATGGACGTGGCCCAGGAAAACGGGACCAAGATTATCGTGGTGGATCCCCGCTTCACCAGGACCGCCGCCCGTGCCGATATCTTCGCCCAGATAAGGGCGGGGACCGATTCGGCCTTCTTCTCCGGGCTGGTCAACTACGCATTACAAAACGATATGGTGCAGTGGGAATACGTGAAGAGCTACACCAACGCCCCCTTCCTGATCAACCCGGATTTCGACTTCGACCCCAATGCCGGGCTCTTCTCCGGCTTCGACGAGGAAAAGAAGAAGTATAGTACCGGCACATGGAGTTACCAGAGCGGGCCCGACGGTAAGCCATTGACGGATTCCAGCCTCAATGATCCCAACTGCGTCTTTCAACTGGTAAAAGAGCACTTCAGCAGGTACACGCCTGATGTGGTCGCCGATATAACCGGTATTCCCGAGGACAGGTTCTCAGAGATCGCCGAGGCCTTCTGCGCCACCGGCGCCCCGGAGAAATCGGGGGTGCTCTTCTACAGCGTGGGGATAACCCAGCACAGCCACAGCTCGCAGATCATAAGGGCCTTCGACGTGCTTCAGCTTCTGCTCGGCAACATCGGCGTGGCCGGTGGGGGCATCAACGCCATGGCCGGCGCCTCCAATGGCATGTCCGGCGCCCTCAACGCTCTGGTATGGCACGCGATGCCGGCTTCCATGGGCACGCCCAACAGTACGAAGACCCCCACCCTGGATGCGTACGTCGAGGCAAGGCTGAAGACGGCGGGAGACAGCGGCTGGAAGGGTATCAAGAAATACCTGGTCAGCCTGCTCAAGGGATACTGGGGCGACTACGCCACGGCGGAGAACGAGTTCGCCTACCAGCTGATGCCCAAGGTCAAGAACGGCGTGGACTACAGCCACATGTCCATGTTCCAGACCATGCTGGCGGGCGACATCAAGGGATTGTTCTGCTTCGGCCAGAACCCCGCCGTTGACGGCCCCAACGCGGACATGGAACGGCAGGCCATGGAAAACCTGGAGTGGATGGTGGTAGTGGATCCCTTCGAGACGGAGACCACCAACTTCTGGAAGCGCCCCGGGGTGAACTCCGGGGATATAAACACCGAGGTCTTCCTACTGCCTGCGGCTACCTCGGTGGAGAAGGAAGGAACCACCATAAACAGCTGCAAGTGGATACAGTGGCGCTACAAGGCGGTCGAGCCGCCCGGAGAGGCCAAGAGCGACCTGTGGATCATCAACCGGCTCTACCAGGGGATCAAGGAACTTTACGATGGTGACAGCTCCGCGCCGGTGCCAGAGGCCATAACCGAGCTGTACTGGCCCTATGGCGATGACCCCGACCCCGAGGAGGTCCTGAAGCTGATAAACGGCTTCACCTGGTCGGACAAGAAGCAGATAGTGAATATGGGCAAGCTCGCAGCCGACGGCTCCACCGCTTGCGTACTGTGGCCTTGTTCGGGCGTGTTCCCTGAAGATGGTAACATGACCAAGCGCACCGGCCTGGAGGACCCCAGCGGCCTGGGACTCTATCCGGAGTGGTCCTTCGCCTGGCCGGTAAACCGGAGGATATTCTACAACCGCTGCTCAGCCAACCCGGCGGGCAAACCCTGGAACCCGGACAAAATGCTGGTGGAATGGGACGGCTCCAAATGGGTCACCAACGACAATCCGGATTTCTCAGCCAAGAACTCCGCGACTGGCGAGCCGGTGCCCCCGGAGAAATCGGCTGGCTTCCCCTTCCTGATGCTTCCCAACGGGAAGGGGCGGCTGTTCGTACCCTCCGGCCTCAGCGACGGACCCCTCCCGGAGCACTACGAGCCGGTGGAGAGCCCGATAGAAAACGTCCTGAGCTCCCAGCAGCACGATCCTGTCGCCTTCATCTGGGATTCGGAGGAGAACAAGCTGGCGGAGATAGGCTCCACGGACTACCCGGTCGTGGCCACCACCTGCAGAGTGGTGGAACACTGGCAGGCGGGGCAGCTGACGAGGAACCTATCCTGGGCCTGCGAGATGATGCCTGAGATGTTCGTCGAGCTGGGCGTGAGCCTGGCCGATGCCAAGGGCATAAGCAACGGGGACAAGGTGGTGGTCGAGAGCGCCAGGGGCGAGGTGAAATGTATCGCCTGTGTCACCGAGCGCATCCAGACCCTGAAAGTGGGTGGCAAGGAGGTCGACGCGGTCGTCCTGCCCTGGTGTTACGGCTATGTCGGGCTTTGCAAGGGCGGCAATAACGGCAATGCGTATTCCGCAAACCAGCTCACCGCCCATGTCGGAGATCCCAACGCAAAGATCCCGGAGTATAAGGCGTTCCTGGTGAACGTCAGGAAGGCATGAGGGGGTGATTTGAGATGAGTAGCGAAAAAGCGATTCTCTACGACGCGACCAAATGCATAGCCTGCCGCGGCTGCCAGGTCGCCTGCAAACAGTGGAACCAGAACGAGGGAGTGGAGACGGAGTTCACGGGAAGCTACGAGAACCCCCCACAACTCGGCTCATTCACCTGGATGCGCATACTCTTCAACGAGCAGTACGAAGACGGGGTGATGCGCTGGTTGTTCACCAAGCATCAGTGCATGCACTGCACCGACGCCGCCTGCGTGGAGGTCTGTCCCCCTCAGGCGACTACCCACCAGGAATACAAACTGAGCGACGGGAGTACTGTCAAGATAGTGCAGACCGATCCGGATAAGTGCATCGGCTGCAACTACTGCCGGGTAGCCTGCCCCTTCGATGTGCCGGGTTATAACCAGAAAGAGAAGAGCATGTTCCGCTGCACTCTCTGCATCGATCGTATCAGCAACGATGTGGATATGATGCCGGCATGCGTAAAGGCATGCGCGCCCGGGGCGCTGCTGTTCGGGGACAGGGAGGAAATGCTGGAGATAGCGGAGAGCCGTGTCTCCGAGCTGAAAGACGACGGATTCTCCTCGGCCCGGGTATACGGGAAAGACGAGTTGGGTGGCCTTCGTTATATCTATGTGCTGGCCGATGAGCCGGAAGCGTACAGCCTCCCAGAAAATCCATCCGTGCCTCTCGGGGTGACGATCTGGAAGACCATAACCAAGCCTTACGGTGCCTTGGCCATTGGCGGTGTAGCCGTGGCCTTGATAATAAACGGCGCCATCAATGCTCGAAACAGGGGCATGGAAAGAAAATTCGAGGAATCACACCCTGAGGTATGATGTCCGGTGCACAGGATTGAAAGCCGAGCAAAGCAGGAGGTATATAGGTGAAACTCAAGACATTTCGAGGTGGAATCCATCCTCCTTACAGTAAAGAAGACACAGCGCACAAGGCTGTCGAGGTAATGCCCATCCCGACCGAGGTGGTCGTCCCCCTCCTCCAGCACGTGGGGGCCCCCAATGAGCCCACGGTCGGGGTAGGAGACCAGGTCGAGGCTGGCCAGAAGATAGGCGAGAGCGAGTCCTTTATCTCCGCTCCCGTCCATGCCAGCGTCTCGGGAACGGTGAAGGCCATCGAAGAGCGGACCAACTTCGCCGGTAAGTCCGTGAATTCGCTGATTATCGCTGCCCAGGCCGACCAGCCCACCAAGTGGACGGAGAGCAAGGACACGAGCTCCCTGGACCCGGACGAGATAAAGGACATCGCCAAGGATGCTGGATTGGTCGGACTCGGAGGTGCCGCCTTTCCCACCCACGTGAAACTCTCCCCGCCCTCCGATAAGCCCATAGACACGGTGATAATAAACGGCTGTGAATGTGAGCCCTACCTGACCTGCGATCACCGTTTGATGCTCGAGAAGGCCGAGGAGCTCGTCGGTGGACTGCAGCTGATGATGCGGGCCGTGGGAGCGACGAAAGGCGTAGTGGGCATCGAGGCCAATAAGATGGACGCCGTCGACAAGCTGGGGGAGCTGCTCTCCTCGAGGGAGGGCATGGAGGTCTTACCGCTGGAGGTCAAGTACCCGCAGGGCAATGAAAAGATGCTGATCGAGGCGGTTAACGGTCGCAGGGTGCCTCCAGGAAAGCTTCCCAGCGAAGTGGGCGCACTGGTGCAGAATACCGGGACCGCGGTGGCGCTCTACGAGGCGGCCGCCACGGGAAAGCCGCTGATAGAGAGGGTCCTGACCGTGACCGGTCCGGGCATCCGCGAGCCTAAGAACTTGCTGGTCAGGGTGGGAACCTCCATCGGCGATCTGATCGAACAGTGCGGAGGATTCGCTGGCACTCCGGGCAAGGTGATCATGGGCGGGCCCATGACGGGTTTTGCCCAGAAAGACCTCTCAACGCCGGTGATCAAGGGAACCAGTGGCGTCGTCGTCTTCACCCTGGAAGCGGTGGAAGGGGATGAGGAAAGGCAGTGCGTCGGGTGCGATAAGTGCGTGGAGGCCTGCCCCATGTTCCTGATGCCCAATATGATAGTCAAACATGTGAAGAGGGGTCAGTATGATATGGCGGATTTCTACGGGGCGCGGGACTGTTTTGAGTGCGGATGCTGTTCCTTCGTATGCCCCTCCCGTATACCCCATGTCGCATACGTAAGAATAGCAAAAGCGGAAATAGCCGCCGCGAAGAAGAAGTGAAAGGGGGAGGAGCGCAGGTGGCACACTACGAACTCAGAGTAACCGCACCGCCACACCTGAAGGGAAAGGAAGAGGTATCTCACGCCATGAGGGACGTGCTGATAGCTCTCGTCCCGGTTATGGCGGTGTCTATAGTCTTTTTCAGGCTTTATGCCGTGGTAAACTTGGCAACTGGCGCGATAACGGCCGTACTCTGCGAGCTGATAATGCGGCGTATCATGGGCAAAAAGGCCACGTTGGGCGACTGCAGCGCCATGGTAACAGGCCTCTTGGTGGCCTTGTTGATACCCCCCACAGTGCCTTTCTATTACGTGATGATAGGCACCGTTATCGCGGTGGCTATCGTCAAGGAACTGATGGGTGGATTGGGCTACAACCTCTTCAATCCCGCGCTGCTGGGATTTGTATCCACCCTGTTCCTGTCCCGTCTCTGGAATCCCATAAGCTATAACCTCGGCGGCATAAGCGGCGTTACCGCCGCTACCCCCCTGACCTTCGTCAGGCCAACCGTCCTGAGCGGGGTCCGACCGGGATACTGGGACCTTTTCCTGGCTAACGCGGGCGGAGCGCTGGGCGAGGTATCGGTGCTGGCCATACTGGTGGGAGCTGCCTACCTCTTGTACAAGGGCCATATCACCTGGCACATCCCGGTTTCCATAATAGGCACCGTGTTCATCTTGACCGCCATCGTGGGAGAAAACCCCCTGTATATGATAATGGCAGGGGGACTGATGCTCGGTTCCTTCTTCATGGCCACAGACTGGGTGACAAGCCCGGACACCAAGAAAGCGCAGATAGTCTACGGTATACTTATAGGGGTGTTAATAGTCTTAATACCGCTTTTTGCCAGTATCACGGGAGCCGTGGCTTACTCCATCCTTATCGGCAATGCCTTTACCCCGCTGCTTAACCGGTTGTTCGTAAAAAAGAAGTTCGGCGAGGTGAAATCGGCGGCATAGATAGCTCCTTACACTGATAAAGCCAGGGGTGGCCAAGCCATATAGCCAGGCAGGTAGTATGTCCATAAACATAGAAACAAAAGACCCCGGCGTGATCGGTATTCATGAAGCGGTAGAGAGATATAGAAGGATCTTCCCGGACGGCGCAGACGCAGTCGCTCTCTACGGTGCCGTCATGGAGGTGCAGCAGAGAGCCCTCTCCGAGATAGATTGTTTAACAGACCTTTCCTCAATCCAGGTTGAACCTGCCCTGAGGGAGGGGAGAGCCCTTCTGGATCCCTCCGAGCTGCGTATTCCCCCGCATAAATTCAAACGCGTTGCCGGTGAGATCTGCGCTGTGGTGGAGAAAAACGATGCCGCACGCTTTTGCGGCTGCCGCGACCTCCTGGCGTGGGAAGGCCTGAGCGACGAGGGTTTCGGGGAGACCAGGGAACGACTTCTCAGGGGAGAAAGACTCAATACGGAGGCCATAGAGGGAGAGACTCAAAGGAATGATGTGATCGAGGGAATCCTGTGGGAGAGCCTGGTGCCCTTCTACAGGAGATGTGCGCAAGGTCTTCAGGATAGGATAGACCATTCCCTCTGGCTCAGGGGATATTGCCCTGTCTGCGGAACGGGACCGCTGATGGGAGAGTTCCGGCGGGAGGACGGCCTGTGGCTGCTGGAATGCAGGCTCTGCCACACCCTCTGGAACGTCCTGAGAGCGGCGTGCCCTTTCTGTTCCAAGGGAGATGAGGGTTCCCTGGAATACATCTACCTGGAGGGAGACAGCTCACAGCGTGTGCAGTACTGCAGTCGATGTAAGAAGTACGTAAAAACCGTTGATCTTCACGCTAAGCAGAGAGATGCGATTCTGCCGCTTGAGAACATCGTGACCGAGCTCATGGGACTGGACCGCGCCGCCACTCAGGAAGGTTTGAAGCCCGCTTGAGCCATATTATGATGATTGATGCTTAAGATGTGGATCATTGCTGTGATACTGCATGGTGTTTAACGTCTATTCTCGCAATCGCTCCAATGCTTTTTCAGCAGCATCACGCATATCTTCATCAGCTAACAAGGAGACTAGCGGCTCCACTGCTCGCGGGTCACCGATCTTGCCCAGTGCATTGATCGCGGCTTTGCACACGCCTTTGCTCATGGCGCAGTGCTCGATAATAGATACAAGTGGTCTAAGGTCTTTCAGGCCGGCGATATCCCCCAAAGACTCGACAGCCTTCTTTCGTATCCAGTTGTTTTCTTCCTCTAAAACCGAGACAAGTGGTTCTATCGCCCGCGGGTCCCCGGTCCTGCCCAATGCCTCTATTGCAGCTGAACTTAACAGCCTGTCATTGCAGTGCAGTAATTCGATTAGCGGCTCTACGGCGAGATCACCTATCTGCACCAAGGCATCAACGGCTTCGTCATTCACGTATTGGCAATCGAGGTCATAATCGTATAGGACCAGCCGGGATATCCAGTAAAGCACCCCTATCTCGCCTCTTCCAGGCTCCCATGCGAATTTTCCCAAGGCTTCGGCTGCAGCCCTGCGCACACCCCAGTTATCATCTTTCAGGGTGGAAACGAGTGGATCAATTGCCCGGGGGTCGCCGATCAGCCCTAATGCTAAGGATGCTTTCTCACGTAAGGCTATATCTTCACCAGGGCCTTCAAGACAGTAAATCAGCGGTCCGACCGCTTGGGGATCACCCAACTCACCAAGCGCCTCTACTGCGACATAGCGCACGGACCAATCCCTATGGCCTAGAGCCTTTATCAATGCGCTTGCCTTCTCCCTTTTCCTGAGCTTTGCGATGTTGGGTTTAAAAACACTCATGTCTCCAAAAGCCTTCCACCTTTTGTGGTAACTGTTCCCCTCCATGCCTGCAGACTCTAGAACTCACGACGTTATCAGTGAGTTGGCATACGTATGTAATTCTTTAGTCCTAATATACCTATTATTCAGAATAGCGGCATTATTGTTTTGGGCATATGATACAAATCACCTGTAGCGTAAAAAGCAGTCGCAGCTTTTTTAAACATACCGTCATCGCATTTTCCCATTTGATTGACGGGAGAAAAGATCCGTTATAAAATATAAACTGACGGTCGGTATATTAGTTGGAGATTGAGAGGAGCCGGTGGTGGCTAGGCCCACGAAAACGGAGGCCAGAGAGGATACCAGGGGGGAGCTGATCGAGGCCGCCTGGCGGCTCTTCTCCACCGAGGGATACGATGCCACGCCTGTGGAGGCCATCCTCGACATGGTAGGACTTTCCAAGGGGACCTTCTATTATTATTTCTCCGGCAAGGAGGATATCCTGGACGCGGTGGTGAGCCGTATCGTAGAAGATATGGCCAAGGATATTAAAGACATCCCGAACATGAACGACCTCTCTCCCATGCAGAAGATGAACCGTTTCATGGAGACCACCAGCAGCTGGAAGCTGTCCAACATCGATATCATAAGCGAGACGATAAAAGTCCTCTACCGCGACGAGAACGCCATTATCCTTCGCAAGATGAACATGAGGACGCTGCGGGAATTCGCTCCCACGCTGGCGGAGATAATCAGGCAGGGCATAGAGGATGGGGCCTTCGATGTGGAGTACCCGCGGGATGCGGCGGAGATGATCCTCCTGCTCTCCAGGGCAATGGGCGACCAGCAGGCCGAGGACATGCTGTTATTGGAAGAAGACCCCGGAAGCATGCAGAGGATCGTGCGCCGGGTGCGGCTCTACCTGGATACTTTTGAGAGGATCCTGGGAGCTCCCCGGGGATCGATATTTACCCTCGATGATGCAAGGGTGGAGGAATTCGAGCAGGCCCTGAAGGGCGAAGGAGTGAGAGAGAATGGATCCTGAGGCGACGCTCAAAGCCGAGAATCTATTATATTCCTACGGCGACATCCTGGCGGTGGACCACATCTCCTTCCATATCGGCCAGGGGGAGATCCTGGGTTTTCTCGGCCCCAACGGCGCCGGCAAGACCACCACCCTGAAGATGCTGGTCGGATTGCTGGTCCCGCAGGAGGGGACCGTAGCCATCCTCGGAAAAGACATAGTCAAGGATAAGGGGGAGATCCAGGCGCAGATAGGGGCGTGCTTCGAGGAGAAGAGCCTCTACGAAGACATGTCGGCCGCCGCCAATCTTAGATTTTTCGCCTCTCTTTTCGGTATAAAAGACCTCGACACAGCCGGATTGCTGCGGAGAGTCGGCCTGCCGGATGACAGGAAAGACCGCGTGGCCAACTATTCCAAGGGGATGAAGCAGCGGTTGATGGTGGCGAGGGCACTGGTCAATCAACCCAAGGTGCTCTTTTTAGATGAACCCACCGACGGCTTGGACCCGGTTTCCTCCGAGGCTATCCGCTCGGTGATCATGGAGGAGAAAGCCGATGGTGCCACGGTGTTCCTCACCACCCACGACATGATGGAGGCGGATAAACTATCCGACCGCGTTGTCTTCTTGAGTGATGGAAATATCGCCGCTTGCGACTCCCCCGATAACCTCAAGCACCAGTACGGCAAGAGGATCTTGAAGATGCGCTACCACAAGGACGGTGAGCTTATCGAGGAGGAGCTGCCCCTGGAGGACAGGCAGGCGGGCCGACGTATCCAGGAGATATTAGCCGACTACGATGTCTTGGATATGCATACCGAGGAGGCCACGCTGGAGGATATCTTCATCCAGCTGACCGGAAAGAAACTGGAATGAACAGAATAATATCCATCGTAAAGAAAGACCTGGCCCAGGTATTTCGCAACCGCTTCGTGGTGGTCATCTCCCTGATGGTCATCGTTGTCTTCGCCATCATATATAACTTCCTGCCCTCCGATGTGAACGAGACTATCGAGTTGGGCTTCTATCTCGAGATCGATGAGGCGATGGCCGAGGAGTACGGCCTGTCCGGCGGAAGAGATGAGATCAAGGAGAGGTTTGAAGAGGCGGGTGGGGAGGAAGCGCAGGAGGGAATAGGGCTGGTATGGGCGGACACCCTGGAGAACCTGGAGAGGATGGTGGAGGACGAGGAGGTCAGCGCCGGCATATCGCTGGACCTGTCGGGACAGGAACCGGACCTGGTTCTCTTTGTCTCGTCTAAAGCGCCGGATGAGATAATCGACGCGAGTGAGGCCATAACCTCCGAGCTCGGTTACGCCCTCATCGGGTACGAGCTCCCGGCCGACTTCGAGGCCACGGTAATAGGTCCGGATATGGTGGGACAGCAGGTCCCCATGAGGGACAGGCTGAGGGTGATGCTGCTTGCCTTCATCTTTATCCTCGAATTGTACGGCCTGGGCAACCTGCTGGTGGAGGAGATACAACACAAGACCGCAGAAGCCCTCCTGGTCACGCCCGTGACCCTGCAGGATTTCATCTCGGCCAAGGCGGTAACGGGTATTGTAATCGCATTTACGCAGGGGCTGCTGCTGGCCTTTCTTATCCAGGCGATGTCCGTAGACACGTGGCTGGCCATCGTCGTCCTTCTTCTTCTCGGTGCCGCAATGACCGTAGGCCTGGCCTTCATCATAGGCGCGGTAAGCAGGGATTTCATGTCCATGGTGATGATATCCTTTATACCTTTCGTGATACTGCTGATACCGAGCCTGGTCCTTCTGGACCCAAGTTTGAGTTCCCCCATCTTGAAGGCGATACCCACCTATTACCTGGTAGTACCCTTGAACGGCATCTTGAACTACCAGATGGCATTGTCCGACTACCTGGCGTACCTGCTTTACCTGGTCCTGTTCACAGCAGTATTCTTTGTATTGGGATTCGCGATCCTTAGGAGGAGACTGGCATGAGCGCAAGAAGGATCCTCATCATCATGAGAAAGTGCCTGAACCCGAGGAACCCCTGGATCATCTTCGCGTTGTTGGGACCCTTTCTCTACGCCGCTATATTCCAGTTCATCTTCGGTCTCTGGGACACCCAGCCGAGGGTCGCCGTCTATGAGGGCGGCAATCAGGTGATAGTCCAGGAGCTCGAGGCGACGGACTCCATCGACCTGGTGGTGGTGGATTCGGCCGATGACGTCGTGAAGTTGGTGGAGGATAAAAAGATCGATGTGGGGGTGGTCTTCGCCGCGGATACGACGGAGAGACTTCAGGCGGGGGAGAGGATATCTGTCGACCTGTACGTAAACGGAGAGAGCCTGGCCAAGAACAGGGCGATAGCTACCGCCGCCATCACAGGCGCGGTCAGGAACGTATCTCCCGAGGTGCCGCAGATCACTATCGAACAGGTGAAGCTGGGGGAGGAGAAGGCGCTCTCCTTCATGGAGATGCTCCTGCCTTTATTCGTCATCCTGATCATCGTCCTCGGCGCCTATCTCCTGCCGGCCTCATTCATAGTTGACGAGAAGGAGAAGAGGACCATTACCGCGCTGCTGGTCAGCCCGACTACGCTCACGGAGATCCTTGTCGCCTTCGGCATGGTTGGGATCGTTATGTCCCTGGTCATGGGAATGATCCTTCTGCTGCTCACCGTGGGTCTGTCTTCACCGCTGCTTCTACTGGTCATATTCGCCCTGGGATCGCTACTGGGCGCCGAATGGGGGCTTCTCCTCGGTCTTGCCTCCAAAGATCAAACCAGTCTGGTGGCATATATGAAGGCGCTGAACATCTTCATAATCGCCCCCGCGATTTTCTTCATATTTCCCAACTGGCCCCAGTGGATAGCCAAGCTCTTCCCCACCTACTATATCGCCAATCCCATCTTCCGTATCACCATCTATGGAGAGGGCTGGAGTGAACTGGGCTGGCAGATCTTTATCCTGGCCGGCTTCGTCGTCCTCTTCTCCATACCCCTTCTTGTCTTTATCTTGAGGGAGGGAAGGATGACCAGAAGCAGGGTTCTCGCCCTCACCAACTAATGGGGTCAAAGCTTCATTCTTCATTGTCTGTTGCAGCTTAAATCCTGAATACCACTACATAGTAATTGAAGAATGAAGCTTTGACCCCATCTCTCTTTACAGGAAGGGTAAGGGGAAATATGGTTAGAGCGAGATATTTTTAAGGGGTTGATATCATGCCTATCGATCCGGCTGTTATTGGAAAAGAACTGGCGCCAAAGGAGTTCTACTACACCGCTAAGGACGTGATGCTGTATGCTCTCGGTGTAGGGGCCGGTATTGAGGAGGACGAGCTGAAGTTCGTCTACGAGAACGGCATGGAGGTGCTGCCCACCTTCGGAGTCGTCCCTGCATATAGCGCCACCATGGGCATAGGTTCGACCAAAGGATTGGATATCAACTATGCCATGTTGCTCCACGGCGAACAATATCTGGAGATACGCCGATACCCCGTTCCAGTGCAGGGCAGGCTCACTTCCAGGCCGGTTATCTCCAACGTATTCGACAAGGTCAAGGGGGCCCTAATGGAGGTGGAGGTGGACTCGGTGGACGAGTCGGGAGACGTGGTTTTCTTTAATCGTTTCGGAAGCTTTATCCGGGGCGAAGGCGGTTTCGGTGGCGAGCGTGGGCCGGAGTCCGGGAATGAACCCCCGCATAGAGACCCGGACAAGATAGTGGAGATGAAGACCATACCACAGCAGGCTATGATCTACCGCCTTTCCGGCAACGATATCAATCCCCTGCATATCGACCCCGGTTTCGCCGCCTTGGCCGGATTCGAGAAGCCCATATTACAAGGCATGTGTACCTTCGGCTTCGTGGGACGTGCCGTGATACGTGAGTATTGTGATAACGATCCCAAGAAGTTCAGGGCTATCAAGGCACGCTTCCGCAGCCACGTTTTCCCTGGAGAGACCATCGTCGCCGAGATGTGGAGGGAATCGGACGAAAAGGTCATCGTCAGGGCCAGGACGGCCGAGCGAGGAGAGTACTGCCTGACAAACTCCGCCGTGTGGCTTAATGCCTGACCACCTTGCCAAGAAGATGTGGCCCTGTCTTGAGATAGAATAGGTGCGATGACCTATATGTCCTAATGATTACGGAGTGAGCAATGCCCAGGTTGGGAGAGAAGACGTGATGCCGCAGCAGCTGTCCCCGTTGCCCTCATCCGCCGACATGGTAATAGTCGGCGCAGGCGTAATCGGGTGTTCCATAGCCAGGGAGGCTGCCCGCTACACCTCCGATGTGGTCATCCTTGAGAAAGAGAGTGACGTCGCGGATGGCACCAGCAAGGCCAACAACGCCGAGGTCCACTCCGGCATCGGCGAGGATGCCGGAACCCTGAAGCAGAAGCTCAACGTGCGCGGCAACCAGCTCTACGACGAGTTCGTGCAGGGCCTGGGGGTGGAGGTCAAGCGGCATGGGATGCTCATCGTGGTCACCCAGCGGACCATCCCGGCCGATCCCGACGGGAACCTGACTGAGGTGGAGAGGGAGGAGATCCTCACACAGAAGATACCGGAGGGCATCGTCGCTTACGGCGAGAATGCCGGGATAAAGGGCCTGCGGGTTCTCACGCGAGACGAGGTCTTCCGCATGGAGCCCAACGTCACCCGTGATGCGGTAGCCGGCGTGTATGACCAGACCTACGGCCTTATCAGCCCTTACAAGCTGACCATAGCCCTGGCGGAACACGCGGTCATCAACGGGGCCAGGGTCTTCCTGGACACCGAGGTGACCGGATTCCGGTTGGAGGACGGAAGGATCAGGGCGGTGGTCACAAACCACGGAGAGATCGAGACCTCAATAGTGGTGAACGCGGCGGGCGTTTTCGCCGACGAGGTGGCGGACATGGCGGGGGCGGGCGGTTTCGTTATCCATCCCCGCAAGGGTGCCACCTTGCTCTTCGACCGCCAGGTGACGGCCGAATACGTGCGCTCCAGCGTGGCCGAGTTCCGCCTGCCTGGGCAGAGAACCACTCAGAGCAAGGGCGGCGGGGCCATGCCCACCGATGAAGGCAACCTGCAGCTGGGCCCCACGGCGATAGAGACCGGAGACAAATACGACACCTCTATTTCCGCCGAGGAGATAGAGGAGATTTTCGAGAGATTTCATTACCTCCTTCCCGATTTCCCCCGCGATGCCATCATCTCTGCCTTCAGCGGCATCCGTGCCCCTACCCTGGAGGAGGACTTTGTCATCGGGGCCTCCGATGACGTACACGGTTTCGTGAACGTGGCAGGCATCCAGTCGCCCGGGCTGGCCTCCGCTCCCGCCATCGCCGAGATGGTCATCGGCATATTGCATGAACTGGGTATACCCGACGTCCCCAGGCCTGATTTCGACCCGGTAAGGCCGAAGCCCTATAGGTTCTCCGAGCTGTCCAACGACGAGCGCGACCGGCTCATCCGTGAGGACCCGCGCTGGGGACACGTCATCTGCCGCTGCGAGACGGTGACCGAGATGGAGGTGGTCAATGCCATACATGCCATCATCCCGGCCGTAAACATGGACGCGGTAAAGCGGCGCACCCGTACCGGCATGGGCAGGTGCCAGGGGGGATTCTGCCACAACCGCGTAGCGGCCATCCTGGCTAGGGAACTTGGCATCCCCATAACCGCGGTCACCAAGGATGGGGAGGGTTCTCCCATCTTTCTCGCGGCAGCCAAGGATTTCCTGAGGGGTGAGGAAGCATGAGCCCGGTCGGGAAACCTGACTGTATGGTAATCGGCGCCGGACCTGCCGGCCTGGGAGCGGCCCTAGCCGCCAGGGAGGCGGGCCTGAAGGACGTTATGCTCATCGAGCGGGATGTCGAGCTGGGCGGAATACTCCCCCAATGTATCCACGACGGCTTCGGCTCCATCGTCTTCGACGAGGTCCTTACCGGGCCCCAATACGCCCAGCGCTATATCGACCAGGTGCAGGCAGCGGATATCGACGTCAAGCTGAACACCATGGTACTGGAGATGGCGCCCGACCGGCGTATAACCGCCGTGAACTCCCGCGAGGGGATCATTGAGTTCGAACCCAGGTCCATAGTGTTGGCCATGGGGTGCCGCGAGAGGACCCGACACCAGATCATGCTCCCCGGGTTCCGTCCCGCGGGGATTATCTGCGCCGGTGCCGCCCAGAGGGATATAAACATCGACGGTATCATGCCCGGCCGTCGGGTGGTCATCCTGGGCTCCGGCGATATCGGCCTGATCATGGCCCGCAGGTTTACCCTGGAGGGCGCCGAGGTGGAGGGTGTCTACGAGATCATGAAACACCCGGGCGGCCTCTCGCGCAATGTGGTGCAGTGCCTGCACGACTACGACATACCCCTGCACCTCTCCCATACCGTGACCTTTATCCACGGCAGGAGGAGGGTGGAGGCGGTGACGGTGGCGCAGGTGGGCGAGGACCTCAAGCCCATCAAGGAGACGGAGCGCCTTGTGCCCTGCGACTCCCTGGTACTCTCCGTGGGGCTCATTCCCGAGAACGAACTCTCTTTACAGGCGGGAGTGGAGCTAGACCCGGTCACGGCAGGGCCGGTGGTGGACGAGAGTATGCATACTTCCGTGGACGGCATCTTCGCCTGCGGCAACGTGGTCAGCGTCTTCGACCTGGTCGACTGGGTGACCCGGACCGCCGAGGCGGCGGGAAGGGGCGCGGCCGAGTACGTGCTGGGGAAAAAGAAGATCAGGGCTCCTATACGGGTGAAGCCAGGCAGGAACGTGAGGTTTGTGGTGCCGCAGTTGGTGCGGAACCTCGGACGCGAGATCGATCTCTACTTCCGTGTGGAGCATCCGGAGCGGGCGGTGAGGGCAAGGGTGCTGGCCGGCGGCGAGCAGGTCTATTCCCGCAAGGCGAGGATGGTGCGGCCGCCCGAGATGATACACGCACAGATAAGCGCTGTGAATGCCGCCGGGAAAGTGAAGGAGATAAAGCTGGAAGTGGTCTCGCATGAAGAATAAGCACGAGTTCCTGTGCATAAACTGCCCCCTGGGCTGCATCCTCGAGCTGACCGAGGAGGACGGCGAGATCCTGGAGATCGCCGGAGCCGAGTGCAAAGTGGGGGAGAAATACGCCGAGGAGGAGTTCAGGAATCCCCATCGCATGGTGAGCACGACGGTAAGGATATCAGGAGGGGTGCTCCCACTCCTCCCGGTGGTGTCCGCGGCCCCCATACCCAAGGTCCTGGTGAAGGAGGCGGTAAGGGCGTTAGCGGAGGTGGAGGTGGATGCTCCCGTCGAGGATGGACAGGTTGTTTATCCCAATATCCTCGATACCGGGGTGGACATTATCTCCTCCCGTAAACTCGACTCCATAACATAGGTGTTTGAGGAGTCTGCATGTAAAGGTTTCAAGGAGCTTTGGGGAGGTAGACATGAGCTTACTGGAGAGAATAGCAAAGTGGTTCGGGAAGTTGTTTATGCGTGAGGAGCTGATGGCGGGCATAATGGCCAGCATGGATTTCCAGATGATGGCCAGGGTGATCAACCAGAACGCGTCGCAGATAGCCGATATGGTCGGCTCCTTGGATACCTCAGTTCTGGCGGAGGTCATAAACAAGAATCCGGATCTGATAGGAGAGCTGATATCCAACCTGGACCCCAAGGCGTTGTCCCAGGCGATGAACAAAAACCAACGGCTGATAATCGGGATGTTGGACGAGATGGATCCCAATATCATCCCCCGCATCTCCAATGTCATGATGGCTAAGATCAGAAAGGCCAGTTCCCGGCCCCGCCCCAGAGTGGTGGTAGAGGACCAGACCGTTTGATCCCAAGACTTAAGGGAGTTTCTCGCCGAACAATCTCTCGTACTCGAAGGAGTCATGGGAGGCGATCATCGATATCTCGTCCCCGCTCTCTTGCACGAGCCTCTTAAGGCGTTCTTGCTGGAGCATAGCCTCCTTATAATCTGTATATGCCGTACGCGTAAACAAGCGGACACTAAAAGGGACTCGCTCGTCTTCCTCCAGTTCAGCTTTCAGGTAACAAGCGTCTCCGCAGTGAAGGAGCCAGCCGTCCTCCGTCTCCACTGCCACCCCGCTGTGGCCCCGCGTATGCCCGGGAAGGGGAACAAAAAGGATCTCGGGTGGAAGCCCGGGAAGCTCGCGGATACAATCCATGCCGAACCATTTATCAGGCGAGATGTCTTCGTGCAGCACCCAATTTGGGCCATGGGCGAAATGGGGCCGGCGGTACCTCTCCTTCTCGGCGAAGTTCCTGGGATTCAATGCCGCCTCCTGTTCGGCCCGGAGCACGTGCACCTGGGCATGGGGGAAGTCGGGCAGCCCGCCGGCATGGTCCCGGTCAAGGTGGGTGCAGAGGATATGATTAACGTCCTCAGGTCGAAATCCCATTCTTTCGATCTGGCTGACAGCCGTATACTCCGGGTCCTGGACGGTTTTGAGAACGAGGTCCACATGGCCTGTACGCTTGGGGTCCTCAATATCCCTGGTGCCGAAACCTGTGTCCACCAATACAAGTTGATCGTCCGCTTCGATAAGCAGGCAAAGGCAGGGAATCCTGGCGAGTTTGGGGGCGAGAAGTTTTGCCAGCCGGGGTTGCATAATACCGCAGTTTATAAAATGGACTTTCATCATTACCCCTTTCTTATTTCTCCGAACGTTCTTTGAGGGCCCGGTTCATATCCTCGAAGGGACCGATGACCGAGGCCTCCAGCCTTTTCCTTACCAGGGGCGTCAATAGACCATAGGCGATGAAGTCGTGGTCTAAGTGGATCGTCCCATCTCCCTTGGGCTCGATGACGAATGTATGTTCGCTTTCGAACAACTTGGGAAAGCCCGGTTGACCCAGCCAGCGCAGCTCCCGGTTGGCTTCGACCACCAACAGCTTGGGCCGGAAATCGTAACCCCTGCGACCGGCGGGTTCGAAATGTAATCGCAGCCTGGCTCCAACCTGGAGTTCGCCGCTGGCGCTCCTTATCATCGGGTTCCACTCAGGATACGAGGAGAGGTCGGTCAGCATATCCCAGACGTGCTCGGCCTCCGCGTCGATCTCGATCTCGGTATGAAAGACCTTTTCAAACATAGACTGTCTCCCTATTTTTGAATTTGACTTATTATAGACCATCGGTCCTCGCGGGTACGCAGGTTCGAACCCAGCCCCCGGTCATTTATAATATTCTTGTAATGCTGGCATTCCGGTTTGATATGTCTCTATGGGTAGTGGATTGTTTGATGGCCGTTAATGATATTCACTGAAAGCGC
>Ga0180434_10003793_pt1 | contig 18962 bp, 16 predicted proteins | sample SS_ome_7_FD_132453 | JGI IMG/M metagenome (GOLD analysis project Ga0180434, IMG submission 132453) | Hypersaline lake sediment archaeal communities from the Salton Sea, California, USA - SS_1_D_2 metaG | ecosystem: Environmental > Aquatic > Non-marine Saline and Alkaline > Hypersaline >...
CTAGAATGAGGGCAAACAAATATAAAAGGATCGCTTTGGCGGTGATCATATCGTTTTTTGTGCTAGGTTGCGATACCCAGGCCGGCAAGAACGCTGCTACGGAAGCACCTAAAGGAGAGGCGGGGACAGTAATGAAGCAAAACGACACCAATCTTGAGAAGGCCACTTTCGCGGCCGGTTGCTTCTGGGGAGTTGAAGCCGCGTTCAGGCGTGTGGAGGGTGTGGTGTCCACGCAGGTTGGTTACACAGGTGGTCAAACCGAGGCCCCCACGTATAAACAGGTTTGCACTGATAGAACCGGACACGCCGAGGCGGTGGAGGTCGTCTACGATCCAGCAAGAGTGAGTTATCAGGATCTGCTTGATGTCTTCTGGTCCATACACGATCCCACCCAGCACAATCGACAGGGGCCGGACGTGGGAAGCCAGTACAGGTCGGCGATATTCCATCACAATGGTATCCAGGCCAAGGCCGCGGAGAGATCAAAGCAGGAGCTCGAACAATCGGGCAGGTTCAAGCGGTCTATTGCTACTGAGATAGCGCCTGCGGGCCAGTTTTACAGGGCTGAGGACTACCACCAGCAATACTATGAGAAGCGAGGCATAGGCAGCTGTCCAACACGCTGACTCGTATGGTCCCGTAGGATGGTGCCCGTCAACCGTCCTTGCGGGGACGGCCGGGGTGCATTCGTTGCACCCCGGCGCTTCTTAATTCGACAGGCTGACCGAGCATGGCGTTCTATAGCCGTAAGGGGTCTGTCAACCGCCGAAGGCCCGCGACTGACTTGTCTTCTGGTTCTCATTCCGGGTCAGCCTCGGCATGCCCGACAGGTTACGCCGCGCTCGCCGTATGCTCGCTGTTCGGAACTACACTCACTGCTCCGCATATGGTTTCACTCGGCTATCTCCGTACGTTCGGGTCAGCCTGTCCATAGCTAGTATCATTGCTTCTTGCGAGAACGCAATAGGTGGCAGGCGCCGGGGTCTGTCAACCGTTGGACGGCCCCGTTTTCGCTTTACGCCAGCCCTTGTGTGCCGTAGAATCCTTCCCGATTGTTGCTGGGCGGTCTCAAGAGAGGAGGGTTCAGCATGTTGAGATCCGGTTTCATCAAGGGGTTTGTACTTTCGACTTTAGCCCTGACTCTTGCGGCGTCAGGGGTCACTGCCGGTCTGGAAGACCAGCTTGCTGTCTACACGGGATCCAATGCGGAGGGTTATCTTGAGCCCTTGGCGGATGCTATAGGTACTAATCTCAACAATGGACTATTCCAGTCCTCGTTTATCCCGCTAACCGGCTTTAACGCGGCTTTTGAGCTCAAGGGGATGGTGGTGTGGTTTTCGGATGACGACGAGACTTTCACGGCAAAGACTGAGGGAGATTTTTCCCCAACCTCATCGGCCGAAGCTCCAACGGTTGTGGGTCCGGGAGAGGCTGTGATGGTCAACGGGGACGGGGGCACCACCTACATCTTCCCAGGAGGTTTCAGCCTCAACTCCTTTGCTTTGAGCATACCCCAGATCCGGTTCGGGGTTTATCGCGGTACAGAAGGCATATTCCGCTACCTCGCGACCGAGCTGGGGGATAATGAGTTGGGAGACCTGAGCCTTGTGGGTTTCGGTCTCAGGCATAACATCTCCCAGTACTTCGGGCCGGACTTCCCCGTTTCGATTGCCGGCGGTTTCCTGTGGCAGCGTTTTCGGGCAGGTACGAACGAGGCGGGAGAGGATATGCTCAAGTCAACCGCCTGGACAATTGGTGTTCAGGCCGGAAAGGTCTACGGGGAAGGGCCGGCCTCCATCGAACCCTACGTGGGCCTTTCCCTGGACAACCATACAATGGATGTAGCCTATGAAGGTGAGTCCGGAGAATCCCCGGCTGTTATCGATGTGTCATTTGATCCCGACCGCTCCGTAAGGTTCACAATGGGTCTACTCGCGCAGTTGGCAATTGCCCGGGCTCACGCCGAATACAACCTGGGCAGCCGGAACAGCTTCGCTTTTGGGCTGGCATTCGGCAACTTCTGAAAGCCGGAAGGAGGGGTAAGATACCATGAGAAGATCCACTTTCATGCTTACAGCCTATGCCGCCCTGTGGCTTATTCTGGCTGGTGGCGGTTGCGTACTGGAGGAGAAGGTGATTGAGGTTGTCTACACGGGCGAGACGTGTGCCGAGTTTCTGGAGGCACATGAAAGCGCGCAGTTCACCACACCTGTGATTGACGATTATGGCGACCGAATAAACGACATACTCGAAGAAGAGGGCCTGAATCGCGATGATATACTGGCGGCCAAGGTGATGAGCGCCGCATATCAAGTAACGGAGTTTGATCACGGGCACGATTGGACCATCTCCGGCTATATAACAGCCGAGCACATCGGCAATGGAGGCCCGGCGGCAATACTTACATATACTGATCAATCGCTTGTGGCAGCTATGCCTGAAGCGGTCCCGGCCGATCTCAACTCGGACGGTGTCGCTGTGGTGAATGAGGCGCTCCAGGCATATCTGGACGGTGGTTACCCCATGCTTAAGTTCGAGGTTCACAACGGTACTGTGCAGCCGGCGCCCAGCCCCACCGACAGCCTGGTGTTCGCCTGGGAGGCCTGCATCAAGATACATGTTGTATATAGCGAGGAGTTGGAAGTACCCGATCCCTTGTAGCGTTGCCACTCCCGTGGCAACGAATGTAGCGTCGGGTCTTCGTCTTCGCTCCGGCACCGTGCGTTGTACCGTTGCCACTCCCATGGCAACAGATTTAGCGTCGGGTCTTCGCGCGCGACGCTGGGCGGGTTTGTATGCCTGACGGGTTCTGATTCGCTCGCCACTCACTCGCTGTTCGGAACTACATTCGTCGTGACCGGAGTCACGACGCTACGAGGGCGGCTTCGCTCCGGCACCATGCGTTGTAGCATTGCCACTCCCGTGGCAACGAGTAGCGTCGGGTCTCCGCGCCCGAGGCCCGGCGTTACTGAAGCTTTTTGAGGAGCCAGGCCATGTTAAGGCCCAGGTTCTTCATTGTAGCCAGACCTTCCGAATCCTGGTCTACGTCGCCGATGTCTCGGCCTATGCCGAGGTTCCAGTAGCTTGAGCCTGGTACCACCATCTGGCTTATGAAGAAGAAGTGGTTTATGCTGTTGAACGCATGGATCGCGCCCCCGCGCCTTACGGCGACGACGGCTGCCCCGACCTTGCGCCTCAACATCTCACCGTTAGCTTTGGCCACCAGGCCTGCTCTCGCTATAAGGGCGAGGGTCTCGGGTGTCGCGTTCGCGAAATAGGTAGGAGAAGCCAAGATAATCCCATCTGCCGCCAGCATCTTCTCTATGCATTCGTTCACGATGTCGTCCGTCACCGCGCAATGGCGATCCTTATTCTTGTAACATTTGTAGCAGGCGATGCACCCCTTGACCGGCCTGCCGGCAAGCTGGACGAGTTCCGTTTCAATACCTTCGTTATTGAGTTCGTCAAAAACATGCCGTACAAGTAATGCCGTGTTTCCATCTCTGCGAGCACTCCCATTGAAACCTACGACCTTCACGATTCGCCTCCTTCGCCGTCATTCTAAAGGGTCAAGCCCCCGTCCAGTGAGGGTTATTATGGTGACAGCTAACCTAATTCACAAGGAATTAAGTTAGCTGTCACCGTAATCCCAGGATGCTACACCCTTATGGAGTAGGTCTCCGTCAACCTCGTCTTCGTATTCGTAATCGGCCCCCAAGTTAAGCGTGTTCCACCAGTTATCATTATCATTATGCCAGGAGTATCCCCGGCCGGCCTCACCGTAACGGTTGCCGACCTCTGGCAACGAACGCGTAGCGTCGGGGTTCCATCCCCGACGGGTTTGCGCCAAGTTATGGGTTGACAAGACCAGGGGGGTGGACTTATGTTCTCAGGTGTGCAAATTGATGGGCGACCGCGGCTGCGGTCGCTTCGTTGGAATATCATGTGGTGGCGCCATCGTCTAGGGGTTAGGATAGGTGGTTCTCAGCCATCAGACCGGGGTTCGAATCCCCGTGGCGCTACCATTCGCCATCCTAACCAGGGGCTCCCGTCGGGATCGATTCTCACTTGTTGACACCTCCGGTGCCTGGTATAATGGGTCTTGAGAGGTGACATGCAATGCTCTGCAAGCTCGATTGCCGTTCCCTGCTGGGTGCTCTCATTCTAACCGCCCTACTGGGGTCTTACGCCCGGGCGTCCAATCCTGTGCCTCACAAGGCCGGTGAGTACTTCAGTTCATTTAAGGCTGAACCGTATATGATGATCGAGGACTTTGCAGAGGAACCAATCTATGACTGCACCCTGCAATACTACTACTATATACCTTGCCCGACCTACTCGTGGTTCTGGGCTTACTCTGGATGGGAGCCGGGAGACGTTCTGGGCATGGTCTTCACGCTGACGGATGAACCGACCGGAGCCCGGTGCCCATGCGACCCGGCGATATGCCACCACATAGAATACATCCGGGTGCTTGACTTCGCCGGTTACGGTACGTCCTACCCGGGGCTCTTCACTGTGGAGATGGATTTCTATTGCTGTGACCAAAGTGGCTACCCTAGCTGTCATCTCTGGAACAGCGGAGGGGTGGAATTGCATATGGGCTGGAACTACATCCAGGCAGTCCCGCCCGTCCCCTTGGACCCCTGCAAGCCGGAAGACCACCCCTGGGAATGGAATCCGGCAAGCATAGCGGTCACAATGACCATGACGGGGACGGAGGGCGAGTATCCGGCAGTAGGTTTCGACAATGTGAGCACCTCATATCACGCCGGCTGCGTCATGCACGATATTGGGTGCTTGCCAGCGGTCTTTCCACGAACGTGGGCCGGTGGCATGGGTGCGAGTGTCCATTCCGGCTATGTAGGTTCATACCCCTTCCAATACTGGCCGCCGCTTCCCCTTCCAGATGGGTCCCCGTTTGACCAGGTGAATCGTCTCAGGTTCGGCTTCGTAGAGGCAGCATGGCGGTTGTATGTCTTGTGCACCGTCGTACCCAATGTGCCTGATGCCGATACCCAACCTATTACCTGGAGTGCTATTAAGAGCATCTACAGGTGAAATTCGTTGCCAAATGATTGGCAACGCTACGGATGCTGCGGATCAAGACTGTTCATCGGAGGGTCGTAACTCCCGTCATGACGAAAAAGAAGGGGACACGGTACTTTCCCTTCGGGAGAGTATCATGTCCCCAAAGAGGAAACGTCGGGGATGGAACCCCGACGCTACAAAGGTGCGGGGATCACCAAGGGCGAGCGGGTGGCGCGGAGGGAGGGTCTCCCGGCGCCCATACTGGCAAGGAGGACGGTGGGAGTCCGGAGCGCCAGGACCCGCGAGGCATACGAACGTCGGGGATGGAACCCCGACGCTACACTGACCGTTCGTTGCCACAGGAGTGGCAACGCTACGGGTTCTTGGTCTCCTTAGTAGCGGATCTTGAGGGCGGCGGGCAGGACGCGAAAAGCGAACTCGGTGCCCTTGCGTTCTAGCGTTCCGTCAATCTGGAGATGACGTTCGCTTTCGGTTGTGATCTTAGCCTCCTTGCATGTGGTGTATTCCCCGAAGAGGTTGCCATCCGGTATCGAAGACACAATTCCGGTGATGAAGTCCACGGGATGGCCAGACACGAGGAGCACATGAAGCAGACCGTCATCGAGTCTGGCCTTGGGCACTATCCTGAAGCCATAACCGTAGAATGGGGTCTTGGTGAAGATCAGTGAAACAGCCTCTCTTATCTTAACGGGCTTGGCGTCAAGCTCTACCGACGCGTCTTTGCCCTTGTAACCCCCGAACAGGAGCTTCATGGTGGCCCTGAAGTAGGCATCAAAGCCGCTCACCCCCTGTAACAGGAGTTTTCTTCGTTCCCTGAGAGCGCGTCCTTCGAATCCAACACTGGCAAGGAGGCCGCGGCGGCGGTCATCCACAAGAACGAGATCGATGGCATGTATCCGGCCTGCCTTTATCCGCTCAGCTGTCTTGGTCTGCGAACGAGGTAACCCGAGGGTGTTGCGCCATGCGTTGCCCGATCCCATAGGGAGATAGGAATATACAGTTTCACTGTCCGCGGCATTTATGATATCCGAGAACGTGCCGTCACCCCCGGCCACGACAAGCACGTCGACTTTTTCCGCGATATCAACAGCGCACTTGCGGAGTTGCTGAGGGGAGGAGGTATCCCAACCTGCCACGACGGTGTCGCTTCCCAGGATGTCCGCACAATCCAGAATGGTCCGCTGTTTGCTTTCGATATCCCCCTGGCCGGCGGAAGGGTTTACGATGATGCCGTACCGTGTTCTGCCCTTCGATTCACCCATGTTATCTGTAAATCGACTTGACCCTGCCCCAGGTCGTGGGCTCGGTGCTGGGCCCGTTACAGTTAAGGGCTATTTTGAAAGCCAGCTCCACGAAGCCATACATAGAGCCATCCTCCGTCGTGTCCCGGCCGTCCAGAAACCAGTAAGGCTCACTGAACTCGAAATTAACCCCGTAGTAACCCGTGTGGACGTCATCATAATGGCTCGTGTAAGGTCTTGGATAGAGTGCGGGAAGACAACCAATATCGTGCATCTGGCAGGCATCCCGGATGGGATCGCTTATGTTATCAAAACCCCACGCGGGGTAGGTAGCGTCTGACCCAATGTGCCTCGCAATAAGCAGGAAGCGCGGGGCCGACTGAACCGGTACCGTCCAGCAATCGGTGAGGATGACCGGGGGGGTTATGGTTATGTCGTTCCAGCTGAAATGGCTTTCATAGGGGCCGCTGGTCCAGAGGGCGTCACCCTGGGGTCGTCCGAGCTCATCAGAGCAATAGACCTCGAACTCTACTGTGAAGAGTCCGGGGTATATCGTGCCGTAACCGGCAAAGTCTACAAAACTGAATCCCGTCAGGTCATGGCAATTTCCCGGATCGGACGCGGAGTTGAGGCCCATCGGTGTGTCACCCACTGTGAAAAACTGACCTATTATGTCTCCGGTCGACCACCCGGAGAAACCCCAGAACCACGAATAAGTCGGGCAGGGAATGTAGTAGTAGTACTGGAGGGTGGCATCCGCGAGCGGTTCGAGCCCGAAATCCTCTCTCATCTTGTAAGGTGTCTTATCGATCGCTACCGCTCCCGTGACCAGGCACAGGACCGCAAGCGCTGTTGTCAAGATGGTAATCCTTTTCATGCTGTTCCTCCTCTGAGTCCGTTCGAATCGTAGCACAGTTTCATGGCTTTTGTGAAGAGAATCCGCTATTGCCGCTGCGGTTGCTTCAACGCCGGATTCAGGATTCTCCGGCCCTCCGCCTTTCAACGGCGTGTTCCTCAGTCACCTCCAAGTCGAAGAAGACATTAGGTGCCTCTTTCTTCATCAGTTCGAGCATTCTGACGGCCAGGTCGCGCACCTCCCACTGGGCGTGCTTCGAGCCGCGGGTAAGAATAATGTGCCGGAGTTCCCTGAAGTTGGCGCTCATCACGATCTCGCTCGATGCCGCGTTGGGCAAGACGAAACGCGCGTCCTCCTTGGGTATACCCAGATCTATCAGCCGGTTATAGGTATCTTTCGAATCTGCTACAGAGCGTTCGAAGACGCGCATAGCTTCTCGGTCTGCTTTGATCGAGGGAGGCACAACAAAGGCCGCATCGTGCTCCTTGACGTATCGCTGGGACTTCTGGGAGAAAGAACAAAGCCGGTGCCTTACCAGTTGGTGGGTGGCAGCCCGGGAAATCCCGGAGATCCTGAATGTGGCATATGCGTGCTCGAGCACTGACAGATGCCCCCTCGATATCAGCATTCTTATGAACTTGGACGCGCTTCCCCCGGAGATTCGTTCCTGCGACATGTAACATGTCCGGCCAGCGCCCTCCAGCAGTTTTTCGGCTTCGGGGGTAGCGGCCAGCAGTTCAACTTCCATCGGTTACGCCGCCTTTGAGACTGTCGAGCATGGCCCTTGCAAAAGCCACAAAGTCACCTTCCTCATATGCTTCGAGATAGTCTTCATAGATTCCCGTCGCAACCTTATTGTAGCCCGCCTCCTGATAGCACACCGCGGCAAGAATTCTTGCATGCCGGCTTCGACTCCCCTCGCTTTCCCTCTCGGCGAGGATCCGGAACCGGCGGCCCGCCTCTCTATACTTACCGGAGAGCATGTAGGTTTCAGCCAGTGAGTACTCTGCTTCCTCTATGAGCTCGGGTGCTGCATCCTGATCCACTCGCATTGCCCGGTCGAATCTTATAAGTGCCCCCTCATACATGCCCATCTCGAGCAGTAACCTCCCAAATGCCAACAAGAAAGCCGGGTCTTCGGAAAGCGATTCCTCACGGCGATAGGTTGCTGAGAGCCTGTCCCTGGAATGCTTGACCGCGCCCAGCCGCCCGAGGAATTCCCCGGGACTGTGATAGCCTATCATTCGCCCCAGCTCTCCCCCGTAGGCATCGGTCAATACGATCGTGGGATACACCACAACCCCGAACTCCTTGCAGGCGGCCGAATCCGCCTGGTCCTCCAACGCCACGCACTTGGCGCTGCTGAGGGACTCCACCACGGCGGGATTCACGTAGACGCTTTCTCTCATCAGCGCCGACCAGGGACACCATGAGGCCTCGAAGCTCATGAGAATCATATCGCCGGTCTCCTCCGCAGCGGTCCGCGCTTCATCAATCGAATCGTACCATGATAGGGTGGGGTACGCTTCGCCTGGAGCATCCTGCCTGGTACCGCAGGCTCCGGCAAGAATCGCCAGAAACAGAGCGAATGTTAATCTAGTCTTCATGTCCTACCTCTTACAGGCCGTTATTATAGATGATAGGGGAAACCCAGCCCAAGTCAATGGTAAAGGAAAAGGCTTGCAGGGCTTGAGCCACGCTGGTACTATCATCGCGCCGCAAGGAGGAAGCAAATGGCTAAGAAGGAAAGAAGAAAACACAAACGGGCTTCGCTGGAGCTCCCGCTGGATATGGTGGATCCGGCGGCCAAGGGACAAACCATAAGAGCCAAGACCGTAAACCTGAGTGCGGGAGGTTTCTACTGTGAGGTGCCGTTTCATGTGCCGGTTCTCACCAAGCTGAAGGTCTCCATGGCTATACCCGTAAAGGATGCTCATGGCCGTGAAGAGGACCATGCCATCACCTGCGAAGGCACCGTTGTGCGCACGGTGCCGGAGAAACCCGCTCCGGATGTCAAGACCTATGAGATCGGCTGCTTCTTCACAGACATAGATGACTATGACCGACTGGTGATCGAGCAGTACCTGGCTGAACGGGTCCTCTCCGGTTACTAAACTCTCAGCTATACTCACACCGATCAAGACCTCCCCGAGGCATGCCGATTATTCCTTATGAGTCGGCATGTTGGCGTAGCGCTTTCCCATATACGGAAAAACTTTTGACAAGGGAGTGACTTGAACGAAGATCCAATGGCCCGTATGAAGCAGGATTTCATTGCGGACTCCTCCGACACTATAGAGAAGGTCTCCCACAGCCTCTCGGCTCTTGTGCCTGACCAGCCGCCGTCCAGGCCGCAGATAGACTGGCTATTCCGGACGGTTCATTCCCTTAAGGGCACGGCAGGCATGTTTGAACTCCCTGACGTCTCGACGCTCGCCGGTTCGGTCGAGGACCTGCTCGAGATCTTGAGATCCGGCGCCAGTGAGGTGGACGGCAGAGCCCTGGAAGTGCTGGTAGAGTCATTCGATGAGCTGGCCATACTGCTTCAGAGAGGCAGGGGGGAGGACGTTACGAGCCGGTGGGAGGCCGTGAAGGCGGAACTCGAGCAACTGACTCGGGCCCTATCCGGCCCGCCTTCAGCCGAGACTCCCGATGAGGCCGCAATCCGCCTCCTGGATCTGCCAACCGACGTGAGATTGATGCTCAGCTCCGACGAGATTGCCCTGATCGAACGCCGGGTGGGGCAGGGTTGCCGTATTCTGAGATTGACTTTCAGCTTCGGGCCCGATGCATCCGCGGATCATGAAGAGGTGGTTCTCCGGAGACTGCAGCGGGTCGGCGAGATCATCACCATACTTCCGCCTGACGGCGCCGCGGCCACTGCCGGCAGGAAGGTCTTAGAGCTCTTATTTGTTCCGTTGTGTGGAGATGCAGGTGCCCAAACCCAATTCAAGGACACCGTGTCAGCTTACGGAGCCGTTACCAGTGACATCACCCCGAAGAGGCCATCCGGTGCGCTTGAGCAAGAACAATCCTATGTGGGTCCCTCCGCCAAAGGTAGGGATTCATCAAGCGGTTCCCCGGTAACAAGCGCGCCGCTTGCAGTAAAAGTCGAGATCGGCGTGCTTGATGCGATGCTGAACACGGTTTCGGAGCTTTATTCGGTTAGGTTGGGTATGCTCGGGGTCGCCAAGAGGCTTCCGCACACCGATGCTACCAGAAGACTTCGGGACGACCTGCTGAAACTCGGATTGATTCTGAACAACAGAATAGGCGCCCTCGAAGAATCCATAGTGGAGGTCCGGCTGGTCCCCGTTTCCATATTGTTCGAGCGTTACCGCGGTGAGATACGCCGGTTGGCCCGACGGTCGGGCAAGCAGGTCGATCTGGAATTCGAAGGCGAAGCCACACGAATCGACAGAATGATGCTCGACAATCTCCACGACCCAATTCTGCACATTATAAGAAATGCCGTCGATCACGGGATCCAACTACCTGCCGAAAGACAGTCCTGCGGCAAGCCAGAGAAAGGGAGGATCACGCTTCGCGCAAGGCATGAGTCAAGTCACATATGTATAGAGGTGGAGGATGACGGGCGAGGTATCGATGTAGCCGAGGTGAGACGGAAAGCGCTTGTGAAGGGGCTGAGGCAAGGTCAGTCGGTGTCCGCCCTGAACCTGATTTTCGAACCCGGTATCAGCACAAGCAGCGAAGTCACTGAGATATCAGGGAGGGGCGTAGGTCTCGATGCGGCTAAGACGAAGATAGACGCGATGAAAGGCATGATAACGGTGGACAGCGTCCCGGGCCGTGGCACGCGTTTTTCCGTCTATGTGCCCCTGACCCTTGCCATAGCCAGAGGGGTTCTCATCGAGGAGGACGATCTTCCGGCGATAGTGCCCATGAGAAGTGTGGTTGAGATACTGGCCCTGACGGCGGGTGATCTAAGAGAGATCGAGGACAGCGGGGCGATAGCCCTGAAGGGGGCGCAGATCAAGGCCCTGGCGCTGTCGGAAATGCTCGGCGTTGCCGACCGCGGGGAAGCGAGATACGCGGTGTTGATTGGGGTAGGTGAGAAGCGCCGCATGCTGATAGCACAGAAAGTGGCCGGAGAAACAGACATGGTGTGCCGGCCACTTCCGGAAGCAATGGTCGCCCCGGCTTTCATTGCAGGCGCGGCGGAACTTCACGATGGACGTCCGGCTCTTATTATTCAGCCGGAAGATCTCCTGCGCGAACGACCGGCCGGTCAAGCCGAAGGCTCAGCCCCTGCCTATCGTCTACCCGATTCCCGGTCCGAGAACACCTGGATGAAGGACGGGATGGCGCACTTGCTGGTCTTCAGCAATGAAAGCGGTACCTACGGGATAGCGTTGGAGCTGCTTAGGGAGGTCATAACACTGAGATCCCTGACTGCGGTCCCTGTACTGGGAGATGCCTGGGAGGGCGTCTTCTTCCATCGCGGCATGTGTCACGGTCTAATAAGGTTGGGTGGCCAGGGGGGGCCGAAGGGTGACGTGCGGAGTGCAGCCATCCTTGAACGCCCCGAGTGTTGCGGTATAGGTATGAGACGGGTCTATGGGAACTTCACGGTTCCCGTTACGGATGTAGTCCCGGCCGGCGATGATAGTGGTTTCGGTCTCCTGCGTCCCTGCGGAACCACCAGGTGGAGAGATCAGGAAGTAACCATACTCACTGTTAGAACGGAGCCGGTCGAAGAGGCGCGTGATGCTTTAGGCAGAGCGTACGGTAAGCACTAATGCAGACCGTAGTGACTGACGATAGATAGGAAGAACCTTGTTGTTCGAGTAAGAGGAGAAAGGATTGTCCAAACGGAGAAGTAGTACCTGTTCTTGGCCCCTCATATCAACAATCTGCGGAAGTCTGCTCTGCTCACTGCTGGGAGGCTTCGGGGTTCTCCTGCCTTTTTCGATATTCGGGGCTGCCGCATTGACTTGCTCTTCTCTGGGCCTTGCCCTGCTTGATAGGAGATCGCGGCGTGTCCGTGCCGGGGAGGTGGATGGCGGCGGCTTCGATTCGATTACGGCTTTGTATGACAATCTGGTCATGTTCTTATATCAGGGCAGGTTGTCCAGGGGCAAAGGCCTGGATCTACTTGAGAGGACAGCCAGCTTCATGTCGCAATGCGACCGTCTGAAGTCCTGTATTCATAAGGCAGGGCAAGTGCCGGCCGGTGCGAATTCAGGCCGATTCGACAACACGGCCGGGGCCGTAGGCACCGTTATGGAAGAGGTCATAACTTCGGTGAGGGAGATGTCCGGCGTCCTCCGGGATGTCGATCACAATGCCAAGGAACTGATTACTTCGACAGAGGAGACCGCTTATTCCATGACGCGTTTGGACTCATTCCTTCAGGATATGGCAAACAGCGGGAGGGAGTTGGAGGCTTCGACGGACACGGCCAACCGCGTTGCACTCGAGGGGACTAAGGTGGTCGAGGAGATGGGAAGGGAGAATGAGGCCATCATTTCGACTGTCAACGAAGCTGCCTCGGCGGTTGAGGATCTTGGAAGATGGTCTCAGGAGGTGGGCAAGATAGTGGAGGTGATCAGAGACATAGCAAACGAGACGAATCTCCTCGCGCTCAATGCTTCCATCATCGCGGCGCAGTCCGGCGAGCACGGCAAGGCTTTTGGAGTAGTCGCCGAAGAGATACGCGGTCTTGCCGAAAGGACAAGCTCCAGCACCAAAGAGATCAGCGACCTGGTCAAGGCCGTGCAGAAGAATGTCGCCAACGTGGTTAACGGTATGAAGAAGAGTCTCCAGAGCGTCGAGCGTGGTGAGCTGCTTACAAGGAACGCAGGCACTGTCTTGGAGAAGGTCTTCGAATCCTTCGAATCGTCCAGGAACCTGGCCAAGCAGATTGCCAGCTCGACCTTTGAGCATAAGATAGACAGCAGCCAGGTGGTGAGATCGTTGCAAAAGGTCACGGATATAGCCCGACGTCTCCAATCGCGCGACTACAACGGATGGACGGGAGCAGGCGAGACACTCGGTATTGCTAGAACCCTCAGTACCCTGTATGAACACGGAAACGTGTTGAAACCGGGGATTCAGCCGGGAGGGTTCATTGAAGGCGAACATGAAGGGGTCGGTCTCGCTTTGCCCGAGGCTTCGGCAAAGGATGATCCGCATGACCTTCTGAAGGAATGTGACCTTGCCATCGGCCGCTGCATGGATTCACTGGAGGAGACCGGGCATACGCTGGATTCTTGGCTAAGTGCTCTGGAAGATCTGTCCCGGAGCGCCGCGGCCGGTTTTGAGGTGATTGCCGGTAAGTCCGGGGTTCGGGACCTCAGGTCCTGCTGGGAGATCGCACATTGCGATGACAAGCTTCGGGAGAAATGCGCGGCCTACGGGAATGGTGATAGGAGTCTTTTCTTCGGTCCCGAGGCTGCGTGTATGCCTCGACGGGCCGGGGGCGGGGCGAAGCTTCCCGCCCACAGCGGCGCGTCGCCGTCCGGTTCCAAGCACACTGTTCATACAGCTCATAAGGTGGGGTCATGACATTGGAGGGTACAACCGCCAGAAACGACCAGACTTCTCGCGAGGGGAAACGTACACCGCTATCCAGGAACAGGCTGGGCACAATTCTTCTGGAGGCGGGCGTGATCGATGAAAAGGACCTACCCGCCCTCCTGAAGAAACAGCGCAGCTCGAACAAGAGGCTGGGTCAGATTGCAATAGAGGAGGGCCTGGCCACCGAAGACCAGATTGTCGAGGCGCTGGCCAGGCAGTTGAAAATCCCTTTCATAGGCCTTGACGCCACGGTCATCGATCAGGCTGCGCTCGACATCGTGACTGAGGCCATGGCAAGGGAGCTCAAGATAATGCCACTGTTCAAGGTGGAAAAAAACCTGACCGTCGCCATGGCCGATCCTACGGACTCAGAGGCTCTCAAAGAGATAAGATTTGTTACGGGTTGTGAGGTTGAGCCGGTTGTGTCGAGGCCGCATGAGATCGTCAACGCAATTGACACATACTACGGAAAGAAGAGCGCCGTGCTGGACACCCTGGAAGGCATAACTACCGATGTACTGGATAGTGCTGAGGAGCAAGATGAGACCGATGAGATAATCGAGTCCGAAAGGCTCAGCCAGGAAGCCCCGGTTGTCAAGCTTGTGAACCTCATGATCGAGAGGGCGATAATAAAAAGGGCCAGCGATATCCATGCCGAGCCCCAGGAGAGGTCGCTAATAATCAGATACCGCATAGACGGCGTGCTGCATGAGGAGATAGTGATACCGCGAATGCTTAAGGCGGCGGTCATCTCAAGGCTAAAGATTCTGGCAAAAATAAATATCGCTGAGCGGCGTGTGCCTCAGGATGGGCGTTTCACGGTCCGCCTGGACAACCGCAAGATAGATCTTCGTGTATCGACGTTCCCCACTGTACACGGGGAGAAGGTGGTAATGAGGATTCTCGAGAGGACCGGCATGAGCATTCCTCTGGACAGCCTGGGGATGAGCGATCAGATTCTCGCCAAGTTCCGCCAGATACTCACATTGAGTCACGGGATAATCCTGGTAACTGGTCCTACAGGCAGCGGCAAGACCACGACTCTATATGCTGCTCTGAATTGCATAAACGACAGTGAAAAGAACATCGTTACTCTCGAGGACCCTGTCGAAAGCCATATCCAGGGGATTAACCAGGGGCACACCAATCCGGTTGCCGGTTTCACCTTTGCGGGGGGCCTTCGGTCGATCTTGAGACAGGACCCCGACATTATAATGGTGGGAGAGACACGTGACGTGGAGACTGCCGAGATTGCCATACAGGCAGCACTTACCGGACATCTGGTATTCACGACTGTCCACACCAACGATGCAATATCCAGCGTTATCAGGCTTGTCGATATGGGAATTGAACCATTTCTGGTTAGCTCCTCTGTCGCAGCTATGATAGCTCAGAGACTGGTCAGAAAGGTCTGTCCCTCTTGCGCGGTCGAGACCCAGCCGCCGGAAATCCGCATACCGGAAACCGGTATCACCAAGAAGCTCAAGAGATCCCTTAAGCCTGCGGGTTGTGATCGTTGTGCCGAAAACGGATACAAAGGAAGAATCGGTCTATACGAGCTGGTCGTGCTTAATGATGCCATGCGAAGGATGATTGTGAAAGGTGCGACGGCCCAGGATCTTGCGGTCGATGCCAGAAAGACCGGTTTCAAGACGATGTTCGAGGACGGTCTCGAAAAGGTCGAGCAAGGCCTGACCACATTGGAAGAGGTAATGAGAGTTACCCGGACTGTGCTTGACGAAGACGTAATGGGCCCGAACGGATATATCAAGTAGAAAAAGACATTTCAGCAGGTCCGGCGGGATGCCGATAAATAGACAAGGACAGCCACCGGGGATTTTGAGAGAGGGTGAGTTACTCTGAAGATAGCCACAGCAAATAGGGGACGCACGGCGACAGTCACTATTACCGGCAGAATCGATGTCTATTCCGCCAGTTCCGTCGGTGAGGCGATCCAATCGTTGATAGTTGCCGGTGCCGCCAATGTGATTCTCGATCTCACCTCGGTCAGCCGTCTGGACAGTTCCGGGCTGGGCACTCTCGTCGGCAATGCAAAATCCCTAGCGTCGCTTGGAGGAGTCCTCTCTCTCGTGGGTATCAGCGAAAGCATAAGGCGGATGCTCGAGATAACCAATCTTTCCAAGTACTTCAGGATCCACGAAGGAGCGGATGAGGCACTGGAGGAGCTGGAGGGTTGCGGCGCAGGACGGACGGCGTCTTGGGCAGGAGGCAAGTGATTTGCTTATACTCACACGGAAACGTAACGAACGGATCATGATCGGTGACAGCATCGAGGTCGTAATCGTCGATATCCGGGGTGAGCAGGTCCAGCTGGGTATCAACGCCCCTAAAGACGTGCCTGTGCATCGGAGAGAAGTATATGAGGCGATAGTAAGGGAGAACGGGCGAGTGCTGCCCAAGACTCCCCGACGGGAGCGCATGAACTCCGACCTGAAGCATAGGAACAATGGAGATCCCGGTAACAATGAGAAGGGATAGAGATAAGAACGGGTCGACTCCCCTGCCTGAAGATCTACAGGACCGGTGCCGGCAGATCGCGAAAGAGATTCATGAAACCAGTGGAGGGGTCAGGAACGACAAGATCCTGACCGCGAGGGTTCGCATCTGTAGCGGGTACTATGACTCTGAGGAAGTGCTGCACATCATCGCCGACCGCCTGCTCTCAGAAGGACAGGCCCCAACCGCCTCTTCGTAGTTGACTTCCAGTACCATAACCAATAGTATGAGCTCTAATGATTCTAGTCCGCTTCCGGTCGGTGTCGAGATGACAAAGACGCACGGTCCTTCATTCAAAGTCGCTCTATCCGGACTCGATAAGGAGCCGAGAGGTCTCCTAGCAAAGTCGCTGAGGGGTCTTGGATACGAGATATCCGAACACTTTGCACTCGATGAGGCTCTGAAGCTCTTGGGTCGGGCCTCCTACGATCTTCTGATAGTCGATATAGATGAATTGGAGACCGACCTCTCGGATCTGCTCAAGACCTGCAAGCGTACCAGCAAGGAAACCGCGATCCTCCTGGTGGGAAGCGGTATCGAGGTTGAGACGGCCTTCGAGGCGGCCAGGTTGGGGGCATATCAATGCCTCAGCAAGCCGATCGAGTTGGACCGCATGTTGGACGTAGTCGACAGGGCATTGGATGGAGCAAGACTGAGACGGGAGGCGGGATCCGTACGCCAGATAGTGGTGGGCTACCGCCAGGCTGACCGCTTCGTTGTCGGCAAGAGCGAACTCATGCAGAAGATCGCCGAGGTTATTGAGAAGGTTGCTGCCAGCCGTGCCTCCACCGTTCTTATCCAGGGAGAGAGCGGCACAGGCAAGGAGCTTGTAGCGAAGGCGATTCATTTTCAGGATGACGCGATGGACAAGCCCTTCATGGAGATCAACTGTTCGTCGCTCCCTGAGAACCTTCTCGAAAGCGAGCTCTTCGGCTATGAAAAAGGTGCCTTCACCGATGCAAAGAAGAGCAAGCAGGGGTTGGTGGAACTCGCCGAAGGCGGGACTCTTTTCCTGGATGAGATAGGAGAGATGCCGCTTAATCTCCAGAGCAAGCTTCTGAGGATGATAGAGACCAAGAGATTCCGAAGGATCGGCGGGGTCAAGGACATTGAGGTGTCCACGAGAGTGATAGCCGCCACAAATCGCGATCTGCGGAGTGCGAAGGACCACGGCAGGTTTCGTGATGACCTCTATTTCCGTTTAATGGTTATCCCCATATACGTGCCTGCTCTGCGTGAGCGTAAGGAGGACATCCCGATACTTGCCAGCTACTTCATAGATTACTTCAACCAGGAGCTCAACCGCTCGGTCAGGGGGTTGTCCAGAGAGGCACAGGAAGTGACCATGGAGTACGACTGGCCGGGCAATGTCAGGGAGTTGAGGAACGTTATCGAACGCGCTATCCTGCTCGAGAGCAAAGACCTCATCCTACCCGAACACCTTCCGAGCGACTTATTCAGAGGCAGGACGGCGCACGGTTCGATTTTGGGCTCAAGTCAGGCCGAAGGTATGCCGATCAGCCTTAAGGAGGCTGAGAGAAGAGCAATTGTTGAAGCTCTGACCTGGGCCGGAGGCAACAAGAGCAAAGCGGCCCGTGCGCTTGGCATTACGAGGCAGACGCTAAGGCAGAAGCTCAAGGCATACGGGTTGGCTAATAAGTATCCACCCGGTTAAAAACTCACCACCCCACCAGCCACGGTCGTTTCCCGCCTGCATTTTGCATGTTTACAGCTCCCTTTGGCGGTTTGAGGCGTATGACGGCGTTTGTATTGCTGTAGAACGGTCCGCGGAAGCAGGTTTCTTGTGGTAAGGAATTGACCACATCATACTCTTCCACAACGGTAACGTAACGCCGTAATTGATTGATAGGCAAAGGGTTATGGGGATTCCAACCGAGCGATCGATACCGATTGTGCCCAATTAGGCCTGACCTGGAATATGGATGTGCTAACCATTTGCGATGCAAGCAGTTAAGCGGCCATTTGTCAAGAACGGTGTTTTTCGAATCTAGGCATAGAGGTTGCAGATGATATCGTTTCGGTCTGCTTGGTTTAGGGTCACTGGACGACAGCAAGGATGGTGAGAATATGAACAGGACATGCGTAAGTCTTTCTCCTGAGAAGATCGATGAACTGTGGGCCGCTTTTCAGGAGACAGAATCAGCGACCGTAAGGGACAAGCTGATCCAGAACTATCTGTACCTGGTGAGGTATGTGGCCGGCAAGATGGCGATGTCTGTACCTCCCTCGGTGGAGATAGACGACCTGGTGAGTGCCGGGGTTGTCGGACTGATGGACGCAGTCGGCAAGTATGACCCGGGCAGGGACACCAAGTTCGAGACGTACGCGGTGGCCAGAATAAGAGGCGCTATTGTTGATGATCTGCGGTCGCTTGACTGGGTACCCCGTTCGGTCAGGCGGAAGGCAAGGATGGTGGAGGAAGCCTATTCCCGGCTGGAGAACGAGCTGGGCAGGGCAGCGGACGATGAGGAGATTTCTAAGAAGTTGAATATGTCTGTGGGCGAGTTCAAGTCCGTGGTCGACGAAATAGTCTCCGCCGGGCTGCTCTCACTGGACGACTTTGTGGGCAGTCAGGACGGCGAAAGGACTACAAGGATAATCGATCTGGTCTGCTCCAAGGAAGGGGGGACGCCCGCCACATCCCTGGAAATCGAGGAGATGCGGGAGATTCTGGCCCAGGCTATCATAAACCTTCCGGACAAGGAAAGGACAGTGGTGGCCCTATACTACTACGA
>Ga0180434_10003794_pt1 | contig 18960 bp, 27 predicted proteins | sample SS_ome_7_FD_132453 | JGI IMG/M metagenome (GOLD analysis project Ga0180434, IMG submission 132453) | Hypersaline lake sediment archaeal communities from the Salton Sea, California, USA - SS_1_D_2 metaG | ecosystem: Environmental > Aquatic > Non-marine Saline and Alkaline > Hypersaline >...
CCCCACCTCTGGCCAAATTTGGCCTTAGCTCTTTCCTCCCCCATCGGAGGACTATCCTGGACATCAGCATGTAAACGCCTGTCGGCGGTCCTCTGGACAATCCCCCTGAGCTCCTCCTGGAGCCCTTTGAGTCTCTCGAAGTCCTCTTTTCCACAATGCCATCCCAATCTGATCAGATCCCCTATATGCTCTTCCCATAGCTCCACATATCTATCCCTGCTTATTTTCTGTCCGTCAGTCATTCAAACCACCTTAGAAAGTTTCATCCTGGGAGAGATATCTCTCCCTGCCCTTAGCTGCCCAGGCCTCAGCCCTCTCTTCAGATCTTTCTGCACTATATTGGTCTGGAGAGCTCCAGAGCTCCTCTAAACCCTGTCTATTCAGAACAATCTTCCAGGGAGCTCCTGATTTTACCAGGACAGAGTAAAACTCTAATAGAGCTCTGTCCAGGTTTTCTTTAGGGATCTCCTGATCCCCTTCCAGGTAGACAGATATCTCGATATCTGCCCTCTCTTTCTCCAGGTCTGCGTTTTTTTGGTCCGACATATTTACACCTGTCATGAAAACATATACCTTTTTCCTTATAATAGTTCTGTGGATATCTGTGAAAATCTTAAAAATATCTCAGATATCTGATATCATACAGCTATGTCATAGATTCAATGCCCTTAGTTAAGGCAGCGTCAAAAGGTTTTAAAATACACGCTAAGGTTTTACTTAGCGAACATTATAAGAGGATTTTTTGACAGCTATAAACCCACAGAGATATATTTTATAATTTTTCAATCGGATTATCCATCTAATTCTTTTCTCCATAAATATCAGCTTTTTTCATTTAGGGAGTTTCGGGATCTTGATCTGGCCACTGAGCACCAGGAGGAGGAGAAGGCCTCCCCCCACCAGGAGAATAGGATTAAGATCCTGGACCCTGGACTCCACCACCTGAGACAGACCCATGGCCATGAGGGACCCACCGAGAGCCCCTAACAATAACTGAGTTGCTTTTTTCGTTACCAAAACTTAACACCTGGGAGTTTTGGGAGTTTTGGGAGTTTTGGGAGTTTTGGAAGTTTTAAAGATGGTCCCTGGACCCTGGGAACTTTGGGAGCTCTGGGAGCTCTTGGAGCAGACCCCATATATCTGAAAACAGTTTTTCGAGAGGAGCCCATGATCTCTCCAGTTCCCCCGATAAGATCTTTTCGGGATCTCAGGGACCTTAGTTTACTGAGCTCTGTTCTCGAGTGTTTTTTCTTTTTCTCTGTGACCAGGATCAGAAGAAACATGATAAAGAGGATCAGGAGGATCAGGCCCACCACAGTAGAGAGCAGCCAGTTAAGAAAATCCAGTATTAGATCCACATCATCAGTTAAATGGCGAAAAAGCTGATCGAGAAAACCAGGTGCTTCTGGAGGCTCCAGGACCGTCACAGTCACATTCCCACCATGAGATCCTTTATAGGGATCAGGATCATACTCTCCTCCATCTCCATCTCCTGATCCTGTCATGGCATCAGATCCCTCTCCCCCTCCCTCCCCAGATATCCCTGAGCCACCTGCAGAGCTGGAGACAGTAACCTGGACCGTATCAGTTGCATCAGTCCCTCCCTGTCCATCAGAAGCAGTTATCTCAAATTCCCAGATCCCTGGAGGAGTCCCATCCACAGATATCCCCAGGTTAGTGTTATTTGTCCAGGTCCCTGAGCTCCAGGAAGATCCCTGCCTGGTAATGGAATAAGTCCCTGATCCCTGCTCTGGGTCTGTCACTATCCAGCCTATAGTGTTCCCAGCACTATCCTCTTCAAAACTGAGATCTGAAGGACTGTTCAGAGAGGGATCTGTCTGTGTAACAGTGACATCCACCTGGTCAGTAGCATTAACCCCGCCCTCTCCATCAGAGGCCGTTATAGTGAAGTTGTAAGGACCCCCCAGGGACTCTCCATCCACATTATAATTTATTACACTGTTATTAGTCCAGGTCCCTGATCCATCATAAGACTCCTCCCGATAAACAGTGTAATTCCCAGAGCTCTGCTCTGGGTCTGTCACTATCCAGCCTATAGTGTTCCCAGTATCTCCCACTGTGTAAGAGATATCTGAGGGAGAATTAACAGAGGGATCTGTGTTTGACTCTGCCTCAAAAGTAGCGGATCCCCCGAAAGTTTGATTAGAGTGAATGATTAAATCATAACTGCATTGCTGAGCTCCAGCTCCTGCAGCGTTTCTAATACCAAGATAAGCAGTTGTCCACCAGACCACTGCACAGGATCCAGGAGAGTATTTTGTGCCATCTATCCAGACATAGCAGGATTTGTTAGCCCCGTTTACGTTTCCGTAAACGTCATCTAAATGATGGATGGTCACGTTATACCAGGTATTAAGAGAGGCATCCTGGAGATATACCGAATTGCCCTGAGTTGGATTCTGCTCATTTGTAGACCAATAAAACGCCAGATCTCCAGCATGATCTCCAGTCGACCAGTTAGCCATGAAAACAGCCCATGGCTTAACCCATGATCCATCATTCATAGTCTCATAACTTGCGTGTGCAACGTCTTGGGCAACAGAACCAGACCCGACCAAAGCAACCTTAGTCTGCCCGTAAAAATAATCTCCGTTTGTGACTGGGGCGTTATATTGCTCATAGTAATAACATTCACCAGACGCAGAGCTCTGCCAGAGAGCCCCCCCCAGGAGAGGAGCCATTTCATCGCACCCCACCCCTTTATCAAAATTCTTGTTAGAATATGGAGGAGCTAAAGGATGAGTAGCATCATCATAAGCATATTCCAGGACATACTCAGGATTTCCTGTCCCTGTCGTAAAATTCCCCTTATAATCATAACTCCCTCCATCCGTTCTGTTTGGATAAATCGTGAAATTATAATCCGTAGAATTTACCAGACCATCCACAAAGAAAAGCCACTCCCCTGTGACAGGATTCTCAAGATCTTCACACTCCAGAGTTATGTAATTTGAGAGAGAGTCATGGTCCTCAGTCCCATAATAGAGAGTAGCAGCAGACAGGGATTCGTTAAAAGTTGCCCCGATAATAGCGAAAGTGTCACCTGTCATATTAACATGAGCTGAAGAAACTCCATAAGTTTCGTCATTAGGTTTATTCACAGTGATATCATAGTAATGGCCTTCTTGCCCAGCGTCACAGTCTGTCCTCTGCCCACCATTACCGTTAAAGGTCCCATCTATGTCTACCTGCCAGAGAACGTTTCCAGCGAAATCAGTTATATAAAATTCGTAGATCTTAGTCTCCTCTACGATCCCAGCGTTAGTGTCATGAGGTATCATGAGAAAGACAGTAGCGTTTTCTTCTGTTCCACTGCCCAGGCCCTCCAGGACATATCTATAAAAAGTGCTCGACCCAGGATCATTTAACTCATGCAAAGTCATGAGATCCCCCTGGCCTTTAGAAGGATAAGCAGCTTCATGCGGAATATCAGTTTCGTTTGAAACATCATAAGTCCCGTCTTTTATGTAAAGAGAGTTCCTGGAGTAAGCTGAGACATTGTAATGGAGTATTTTGTTATTCAGCCAGGTCCGATTAAAAACAGCGAGAAGAGGCCCATCATTAACATAATTTGCAGGAGTGGATATCCCATAGAGATATCCTGTTTCCTGGCTCCATGTTGTGTTAGTGTCCCATCCCGCAGTTGTGTAGTGTTCTGTCATCCAGGCATAATCTGGTCTGTCAAAACCCAGGACCCAGCCAGCGTTAGTCCCCAGGATAATTAGTGAGAGGATTATCAGGGTCCTGCTCCTGAGTTTTCCCTGTATTTTCACTTTATACCCTGCCTATCTGGTTAATTTTTATGATCTTTATTACCTGGGAAATAGGCGGAGGAGACTGAGCTGATCCCATCCGCCCTCCCACAAAAAAAATCTTTAGAGTTTCTTATCCCACAGTGACTTTTTCGATAACGATCTGTGCATCATAGTTTTCTGCCAGTTTGAAGCTTATTGTGTTCCCTGATCTTTTCAGTGTAGTCAATGACCCAGACTGTGCTTTCACTATAGCCTGGAAAACTCCTGTCTGTCCAGGAGCCAGGTTAAAGGTGCTCTGTAGATCATCCACCGTTACCTTAATGGCAGTGGTCCCAGAAGTCACCCAATCTTTTCCCTCTGAGCCCCTGGAAGTCCCTGAATAAGTCCACTGGCCAGTTATCTGCTGCCTTATAGCATTCTGGATCTTGATCTCTTCTTCAGGCTGGACATAAGCCCCCGCCAGTGTATCTCTCTTATAGAAATCTACTGTAATCTCAGCGTTAGCTGGATCCTGGTCAGAGTCATATATCCAGACTTCATAAGAGATCTCCACCACTGCATAACTGGCCTCTCCACCATCTCCTGCTGGGATAAAGGATCCTGGGAGAATATCCCCAGGCTCCACTGTCCCCAGGACCCTCCCTGATTCATCATAGAGAGTGGCCTCAGAGAGCTGGACTGAGGATCCTGCTCCTGGATCTACCTGTGGGAGAACGACCAGGAGAATGGCCACCATGACCACGATTATGAGGATAAGTCCCATTCTCTTCATAGACAAAGCCTCAGAGTTTTGGGAGCTTTATCCTAATAGGCTCCAGTTTCATGATCCTGGGAACCAGGACCAGGAGCACCAGGCCCAGACCTGCAAGTATGCCGAGCCAGGATATGTTTAGGACAGCCCAGATAACAATAGTCCCAGCCACGACCCCGAAACCGTATTCTTTGATAGAGAATTTCGGGAAGATCTGCAGGTTGAAAAGTCCTCTCCCGACTATCATGGCAGCACTTACAAAAGCCACGGCCATAGCGATAAAGATAACTCCACTATTTTCAATTAGCATAGCTTAACTCCCTCCAGTTGTCGGTTATATGGCCTGGTCCAGGGACCTGGCCCAGGAGCCACCTGTGAGCTCCCTCTAATACAGGGATCTGTGTCAGTGTCTGCTTCCCTACGGGATTTATCCACAGATCCAGGCATTAGCATGATATCATCTTCTTTTAGTGAATGAGAGGAGGATCAGGATCCCCCCCATTATTACCAGGACCCAGAAGATCCCTTTAGTGTGAGCTGCCTCTTCCACGTTCCTGGAGATCCAGCTCTTAATGGCCTCTGTGAATGTTGGAGCTTTTACCAGGAGCCAGGAAAGAATCATTTGTAGCATTATATGGCCCCCACAGCTATCAGGTTTATAGAGACATGTGCCAACATAGCGATCCCCAGGTATCTCTCCCCCCAGATCCAGCCACTGAGAAGATAGGACCCTGCGAACAGGAACCTGTATACAAACATGAGCTGGAGAGGAGCTCCTGTCCCATAAACAGCAGTGTGCCAGAGAGCGAACAGGAGACAGGTCCCTATCAAAGAGATCAGTTCCCCAGGAAGCTTTATTGTCTCGAAGAAATAAAGGGATCTGTTAGAGAGGAGAGCTATTCCACCCAGGAGAACCCCCCATGTGAAAAAGAGCTCCTCTGAGATCGCTGCCAGAGCGAAGAAAGCCCTTTGAACCGTGATAGTGGTCCCTGCTAAAAACTCGAGAGACATTCCTGGCCTGATCTGGCCCCAGATAGTCCCTGCAGCCATGACTATAAGCATGGCGGAGACAGCCGTTAGCATGGCCCTGGAAACAGGCAGGTTAGGAGAGATCTTGAGATACTCCCCAAAAGCAAAAGCCCAGAAAAACCTGCCCAGGATCCCCAGGACCCCGAACATGAGGAGAAACATGGATTTCTGTGCCAGAGCTGGGTGCTGATCAGACCAGGTTAAAAGATAAGCAAAAACCAGGAACATGGCAGCGGATAGGATTATGACCAGAGGATCTATTCTCTCCAGCTTATTCATGTGAAGATCCTCCAGATAGATCCTGGAGGAGGCCCCCACTCCTCAGAGGACCAGAACTCAGGGATAGGATCCCCAGCCAGATCCCCCTTAACATAAATCGTTAGCTTAACTTTCCCGCCGTAATCCTCCAGTTTGTATCTTATAATCTCACTTTTCCTATAGCCATAAGCCCCTGGATAATACTGCCCAGAGCTCCCGCCACCACCGCATGAAACATCATACCACTGTGAATAAGGAGCTCCCTCCCATTCGTATCTCCAGACAAAATCCATATCTGAGTCAGGCATGTTTATACGCATCACAGACCCCAGATCTGTCCTGGTATTAGTGGGACTCTTCCCCATGGAGAGATCTGTTAGCCACCCAACCTCTGGCCCATCCCAATTTTTCTGTCCACACAGACCTGCTCTCTCCCTGGATCCTCCAGAGTTATCAGTGACCCACCTGAGATTAAGATCCACTGTGAGATAGTTTTCTCCAGTTGTGAGAACCTCTGCCATGTGGTAATCACTCCCATCTTGAGGCACAGTCCAGGTTAGCTCAAATATCCCATAATGTTGGTCCCCAGGTCCTCCAGGTTGTTCTGGATCTCCTCCCGCTGGAGCCTCCCAGGACTCATAATAAACACATCCATGGATCCCCAGGATCAGAGTGATAACCAGGATAAAAAGAAAAGATCTCTTCACTTATTGAGCCTCCCCAGGTTAGACATTAGGCTGGACATGCTAAAAATCCCAAATCCGAGATAAGGACCCAGGATAATAAGGAGAATTATGCCAATAGCCAGGAGCAGGAGAAGCTTCCCAGAAGTGCTTAGTTTATTCCATTTAAGGAAATCCCAGCCAGACTCCTCCTCATCTCTCTTTGGCCTGGTCTTATTCTCAGGGAGCTGAGAACCCGCTATTTTCCAGTTATCGGTCCTTAGAACCTCTACTTTTATTTTACACACAATATCTCTGGGAATTTGTTTTAACTCCCCTCTGTCTGCATACCAGGAATCAAAATAATACCCTGGGAGCATCTCCATGTTAAGCTGGAAGTATGCCCCAGGCCTCAGATCAGGATCAGGTGCTCTTTCGTAGCTAACAGGATTATCCTGGAGAACATGGCCATTTACCTCTGAATACATGTTTAGTTTCCCTGTAGCGGTATACATGGAGGCCTTACCAGTTGAATATCCATGGTGCTGAGAGGCCTCCTGTCTCACTTCATCCTCATAGAGCCAGACCTCCTCCAGCGTGGCCTTCATGACCCAGGCCCCGACAGAATGGTTTTCTCTCACCTGCCAGGGATCAACCTCAAAATATGGATAAACCGTGATTTTTGCAGGGACCCCCACCAGGGACCCCGAAGCATCATAATAAGTCTCTGTCTCGAACCTGTCATTAGCACCTGCCCATGTATGCACATGCTTTATATCTGCAGTTGCAGAGACTCTAACAAAAAATGTATAATAATCTATCTGATAGATATATCCCTCTTCTGATCCATCAGCTCCCTGAATCACTATCTTATCACTCTGCCCAGGAGTTTTTATCCAGTCCTGGCCCAGGCCCTTAAACCAGTCCAGGACAGCCCCCCCCACTTCTACCTCCAGGTTAGGATAACCATGGCTCTGTTTATATTGACCATCAGGATCAGCGTAGAACCCCGCATATCCCTTAGACCCTATCTGTTCCCAGGGAGAGGTAGTGGGACCATCCATGAAAATAGTTCCCTTAGTAGCGACCCCCACAGCAGCCAGACCAGACCTGGCCTCCCATCCTTCTTTATACGGAACAGAGCTCCCGCCAGGTAGCTGAGAATAATCAGATAACTTTAGACAGCCTGATATCATTATGGTTAGCAGCACCAGGAGCCCGATATGAACCATCCTTATCTTCATGGATCTTAATCCTCCTATGCTGCGGAAAAGAAAAAGTAAGGGAGCCCCGCATGGACCTGGAGGAGCTCCCCGTTTTTGGACAGAACCGAACCAGGCAGAAACCTAATCCTGAATTGTTACAGTAGCAGTGTCAAAACTGGTAGACTGGAAATCCAGCTTGGCCAGATCCTCCAGGATCTGATCATCATACCAGGTAGCGACCACCGTAGCAGCATCAGAGTTAGAGTCTGTGATCTCCAGTTGGACAGATTCACTCCAGGTAGTAGATGAGTAAGTCCCATCAGGGAGATAGTCTATGACCCAGGGATCAAACTGTTTATACCAGTAATTATAACTGATAGATGGGATCATAGTCCACCCAGGAGTTAAAACCCTGTTACCGTCTACATCCATCCTCAGAACCACGACAAAACCATGATGAAGCTGCTGGATAGGCTCCAGGTAATCAGCTCCCACCACTTCATCCTGGCAGGATGAGGGAGTTGAGACAAGCTGCAATGTCCATGTTGGAGTCTGGCCGTTAGTCGTAAAATTGTAATTGCTCCCACCGAGAGAGGTAGATCCATAAAGGACATAATCCGAAACGTCACCAGTCGCTGCCTTCAGAGGCATACCGACAGGATCAAGAGCATAAGTGTCCTTAGATGGATTAGATCCAGGAGTGGGAGTGGTCCTCCTCACAAGAGTATCATAACATGTCGAGTCCTCAGCATAGACCCAGACATTTTTACCCTGAGGGAGCCCCGTCACTGTCACAGAGGTAGCATCATTAGTTGTGTCTCCATCTATATAGTTAAAGTTGGAGTCAAAGATCCGCACCGAATCAGAAGTAATCCCTGATCCACTGTTCACCAGATTCGGAGTCGATATCGTGACATCTATGGGAGTGGATCCCTCTACTCCAGTATCAGATCCTGTCCACTGGCCAGTGAAGCCCGTAGACATACCTGCCAGGAGATCATCCTTAGCGTCTTGGATAAAGTTACCTGGGAAGATAACTCCAAAAGCTGCCAGGATAACGAGTCCACCTATGACATAGTGCCACAGTTTCAGTTTCACTTTATTTTTTCCTCCTATTTTTTCTTAACCGCAGACACCGAGAAAGGCCTGTGTCTGTATACATATACAGATACAGACCAGTCCGACAGCCAGGACCCATGAAACCATCATTTAAAAAGATTAGTCAAATATAAAAACAGAAATGATGAAATAGAGTAAACTCCCTTTATTGAGCCCCCCCCGTTCTCCCTTCAAACTGGTCTGTTCCCCCCTCTCCAGGATAACGTTTAGTGGCCCAGGTCCAGATAGTTGTGTGATTCATATCTATAGCCCTCCCTATCCTCCACCAGGACAGACCCTCCTCCTGGTAGAGCTCCCTGGCATCATGAGCCAGGTCAGCTTTCTGTGCATCAGACATGTGTTTAACCTCCAGCCCGATATATTTTCTTCTGAACTGCTCCAGGCCTGGGTGCTTCACAGGCATATATCCAGTCTTTCCCACGAAGATCCCGAAATCGGTTAGATCATCTTTCTCCCTCTTATGTCTGTGCGAAGGCATGTCAAACTCAAGTTTGGAAAATTTCCTTTTCCGCCTGATAACGTAATACGCTTCAGAGGGATAGAGATAGGTTAGAGAAGGAAAAAGCCTGTCCCTGATCTTTGGGACCCCTCTGAGCAGGGACCTGTTACTCTCCACCTTCTTATGGATCCATGTCATAGATTTAGGCATATCTTCAGGATCCTGGCAGCAGATCAACCACTTATCGAGCTGCCCCCGCATGGCCCTATCCATGTCTCCAGCGAGTTGGAGATCCGCAATGACAGAGATCCTATAACTGGACCTGGCCAGTCTCACCAGGTCGATCAGAGCAGACTTAAGATCCTTAGAGCTCCTCCCAGATTTCAACCTGGCATAAGTCTGTATCTCTATTTCCCTGATCAGAACAGCCATATCCATCCTCAGAGTTCTCTGGACCAGGCACATCTCTGTAATCCATTTAGCCAGTCTCTTATAGGCCCTCTGCTCTCCATCAGGACCCCAGAGAGAGTGACAGAAAATAATCATCCTCTCTTCATTCTTAGCCACGTTAAGCACCTTTTTGAGAGGAGTTTCTTCATCCAGAACAGCGATATCCAGTTCAGAGGGATAATCAATGTCACAGTCTTTAGGAGTTATGTAGATAACAGGGATAGGATCATGGCCAGTCCTGGGAAGTGCTGCATACATAGATTCATAGCTGAAAGGAGCCTCTGTCAAAGAAATACAAACCCTCCCATGCCGATAAAAAGTTTCCAGGAGTGTCTCTCCCTTAGTAGACTTCCCTGATCCCCTCATGCCGTTAATCATTATAGCCTCATATTTCTCCAGATCAACCAGAGGAGGAGCCCACCAGTTCCCCATCCGCACAGGTTGAGTTAGATCATTTACCCGCACCACGTTATCCAGAGGCCTGGAGCTTCTATCTGCTTTTAGGTTATCAGTCTCCAGCTTCATCCTCAGTCTCTCTCCCTGGCATGGCCCCCAGGAGCTCCTGGATCTGGTCTGTCTGAACGTGCTGAGATATATGATCCCACAAAGGTTTTAAGATCTTAGCTTTATGTTTTCTCAGATTTCTGTGAGCGATATTAATCAGTCTGTGATAAAGCCCTGAGTCCATCCTGGTCAGGTTCCTGGTATACACAGGCCCCTCCAGATAAGGACATCTTTCCTTCCCATTGAAACAGTCATAGATACAGGATTCCCAGGACCCCCCTGAATTGTGGCATTCAAATATCCTGGCACGAACCCCAGCACAGTGATAAGAAACATACTGCTCATATTCTCTAACATCACCTGAGAGAGCATCCAGGGAGACTCTGCCCCTGATATATCTGATAGGAGGGAGCCCTGTCAATCTCATGAACTGGACCTTTTCAGGAGCCAGTTGTATGGTTCCCATACCGTGAACCTTAAACTCTGTCCTGGAAACCCAGGACTGTGAGTCCTTCATAGTGATGAAATCCACTGGAGTGGAGGAGGTCCTCCATTCATCATATTTTTTTATATGCTCCATGAGCTCCTGGACCTTAGCCTCCTCCTCCCCATTCTCTGGGACAAACCTTATTGTGTTCTCCAGGACATACTCCACAAGCATCTGGAAAGCTTCATGTTCTTTCTGGATCTTCCGATCCTTAGCCATCCAGTGAGAAGTGATAAGGGAGTCTGCAGTAGAACCCCAGAAAGAAGGCATGAAATACTGTTTCTTATCCCTGGATCTATCAGGAGCGTAACTCATATAACCAGCCTTCTGGACCAGGGACCAGGAGCTCCTCCCAGAAGCATATCAGAGGCCTGTCTCAGACCCAGGCACAGACCCCTCTCTGCTTGAGATCCCTGCTTATCCAGGCAGATCAATCCTCCTGTTTCTTTTTGAAGGTCAGAAACTTTTTCTTAAGGGATTCCTCTCTCTCTTTCCTATCCTGGAGATCCATCTTAGAAGGTTCCTTTTCTGTGTGCTGCTCCAGGTCCAGGAGCTGCTCATGCCAGACAGGAGGCACGATAGATCTTTCACTTATGGCCCTGGCCTCCATGAAAGCCCAGAGAGGAGCGTCTGCAGCATGTTGCTGAGGCATCAACATATCTCCTAATTCATCCAGGTCTGTCTTTATCCCGTTTTTCTTCATCCACCGTATATGATCCCTATTCATGGAAGTAATCCGATCTACCCCCATCCCTCCCTCCAGGGACTCCACAGTATGAGGGATTTTTTCTCCAGTGTAATCATAACCCTGTGTAATGGTCCCGACTTCTGCAAAAGGAGACTCTTCCAGTCTCTCTCCTACTGTTTGCTGCCGAGCTTTCCACTGCTTAAGGAGCTCCTCATAAGACTCAGAAACTTCTCTCAGAGCCCTGTGATAGATCTCGACAAACCTGGAGGGATCAGAGCTCATAAGCGATCCCTCCACCAGATCCTGAGCCCTCGACTCTTAACCTGGATCTGGATCTTTCCCTGGTAGAGATAAACGGATCCCTGCCAGATCCCGAAAAAGAACAGTGTTCCCAGGATCTGTCTCCAGACTGGAGCTCCATAGATCTCCCCCAGGGAGGCCACCACTATGGCCAGGATAAAGAACCTGTCAATCCATATCACTCTGATCTACCTCCTCCACCGATATTCAGAACCCATCTAAACGGCGGGAAGTCCCACCATCCGTTAGCCTGTCCCACCAGGCCCAGGATCAGGACAGCACTTATCCCCACTGCAGCCCAGAACCACTTAGACCGCACCAAAGTTCTGAGCCTCCCCAGGATCCCCTGCATACTCACCATGATGGGAGTCCTCATGGTTTTATCCATGAAAGATTTGAGAGCCAGGAACATGTAAGCAGCCAGATTCTCCATGTCTATAACCCTGGATCTCAAGAAACTCACAGTCACATCTTTCTGCTTAATCACTTTTCTAAGTTTAACAGATTCAAATTCCTCTATAGCGTATTTCATAGCAGTGTGATGGTCAGGAGTTGTTATCAGGTCCTCTCCAGTAGCGATTATTTTCCTGGCCAGAGAACTGTTAGCCACCACCCTGCAGATAGGGATCCCCAGAGCTGCAGGAGCCACGACCCCCAGAGAGATCCTGGTCTTACTGCATGGAACAGGGAGCCAGGTCAGGCCCTCTTCAAAAGCTGAGTTTTTCCACTGGCAGCCCTCTCTGATAGAAGAGTCCGACATAATGATAAGATAAGGGAGTTCTTTGATATCTGTTCTGAGGATCTCTATAACGTCAAGATCGTTATAAGCCATAAGCCCATAAAGGTGCTCTCTCCAGGTTATCTCCCTCTGGATCTGGAGGAGCTCATCCTCTTTAAACTCTTTTTTCTTAAGTATTACATCCAGATATTCCAGGTCTGCCTCCAGACTGGCCAGATCCCCAATAGCTTCAAACTTTTTCTCTATCCTCTCTTTCTCTGTCCTGAGCTCATCATGGAAAGAGCTCCACCTGGCAGCTATTTCATCAGACCTATTCTCCAGCCAGTCCCTCTCTTTCTCAGACAGTATCTCAGCACAGTAACCAAGATAGGGATCTATCTCAGCTTTCACGGAGTTTTCTAATACGTTGATCTCTGATCCTGTCATAAGACCCTCTCATTTTATCTATAGACTCCACCAGGTAATCCTTTGAAATAGTCAAAGGTTGATCCGATAACATAACGTTACCCGTGGCCCTGGTCCCATCAGGTTTATAGAAATCCGCTTCCAGGACCAGGGAGTTCCCTTTCCACCTGATAATAGCCATCCAGACCCCGAAAAACACCAGGATAACCTGAGCCATGAAACGCCAGAACCATGGCCACATGGCATTAGGATCCACCATCCCGATAGTCATTAACTGGTAAACAATATAGAAATAAAGACCAAAAACAATTACCCCAAGAGCGTTTTCCTTCCCCATAGACTTGAAAGAATTATCATCTACCTCCAGGAGCCACTCAAAAGGAGTTTTATCCAGCCTGATAACATCCTCTGGATCCAGGAGGTCCTCCATGGCCATTAAGGGACCCTCCCTTTATCCACTTCACTCTCCAGGGATCCAGATCCTCCACAGAGATCCTCATCAAAATAAACCGTTATCATCATCCACCCCCAGAGAAAAACCATCAGGAGGAGCATGAGAAAAGGAGATCTCTTTGTAAGAGTTATCCCTCCAGTGAGAACTGGATTAACTATCCAATCCGAAAAAAAACAATATGGAGGGACCACCAGGAGCCAGACCAGGCCCCACTGCTTAAAGGACAGGGACTCCATCCAGTTCATGATCCTCTTTTTCACCAGTTCTCTCTCCTCCAGGTAAGCTTTCCTTTTTCTCTCCACTTCCCCACTGCAGAGAGCCCCACATGTTTAGGAGAAGTAAGCTGAAGTTTTTTGAATAACTCTTCTCTCGAGTTAAAACTCTCAGACCTGATCCAGTCCTGGACCCCTGGACCCTTTAGATCCAGGATCTCTCCCAGGTCCCTCCCATCCTCAGATCTGCATTTTACCAGGTATTTGAAAACCCCCAGGCCCTCATTAAAAAATCCATAAGCCATTAGGATCCCTGTCACCTGGACAGTTTTCTCACTCTCTGGATCCATGACAGAGGCCCCGACCCTGGACCCTATCAGAGGGAGATCATAGTTAGCCATGCCCTGCACCCCAGGATCCTGAGCAGCGACCCTCCCACTTCTGGAGCCTCTTCTCTTGATCAACCTCCAGACCATGATAGGCAGCCCCATAACCAGGACAAAAACACCAGTTAAGACCAGGACCATGGAGAGGAGCTCTATTAACTCAGACACTGTGCTCTCCCTCCTCTCTCACAGAAAGAAAGCCCTGGAGCTGCTTATCTATCGAGCTCTGGATCTGGCCCTGGATCCTTTCTCTCTGTTCATGTATACCGTTTTCCTCTTGCTCTGTGTATACATCTTCAGAGACAGGCTCCTGGACATCTTCTGTTTTTTTGTATACATCTCTGTGCCTGTATGCCCAATATCTTGGTAAAAGCCACGCAACAAGCTGAACCGTATAATCGTATGTATACAAAAAATAAAGGAGAAAACCTATTCCGAGACAGGCCCCCCAGCCCAAAGCAGCGATCAGCCAGGGACCAGAAACAGATTCGTGGAGAATATAGTCTACTCTTGTATACAAATTATTCCCTTTAGAAAGAGTTAGCCATGCCAGAGTGGGTCCATAGATAATAAGAATTATCGGGAAGATCAACCACCATCTAAACCGTTCTACCTCAAAACCCATCTTTATCCCTCAGTATGTAATAACAGAAACCATAAACGATTATCCATATTACCAGGATAATGTAATACTTCCAGGTCCACTCCCCTGGCCAGATCCTCCTGTCTTATATCTTCACTCCCATATTTCATGAAAAAAAAATCTGTATTCGTATACATATACAATTACACGGGAGAGAGAGAGAGAGAGAGTAGTAAAAGGAGTTTGTATTATACTTGTATACATATTATATTCCAGTAGTAAGAAATTGTAAAAACCCTGTATCTGTATATGTATACAAACACAGAAAAAAATTTCATGAAATAATGTGGAACACTAATGCTCCACCCTAAAGAAGTCCCTAAAGAAGTCCTTAACGTGGAACACTGATCAGAGATCTCAGTCCTCTGGCCAGTATTCCCTGGCCCATGTATACCTGGCAGCACACAGTTCCAACATGCTTAAATCAATCCTCATTCATGGCCTCCAGTTGATCCCAGATAAAAGCACAGAAAGCGGTAATATCCAGGAGCTCATGCTTGATCTCCTCTCTCTTATGTTCAGGAGGATTCTCCCATATCACGTTATAACCGTTAAGAACCTCATAATACTCCTCTATTTCTTCTGTCAGTCTCTCAGAGAGATAGGTTAGAGAGACTGTGCTCCAGTGGCCTTTAGCAGCGTTTTTAGGCTGGAGAAGCTGGGTCCTCAGAGCCCTGCCGTATCTTCTCACCAGGTCAGAAACATCAGACACTGTTTTTTGTTTGACCATGGCTTTTCCAGTCTCAAAAGATTTCTCCCAGGACCCCAGGTCCCTGTGGAAAGTCATTAAAACTTTCTCCTGGCAGCGTTTTTCTTAGCGTTATCGAGCTCCATGTTTTTCATGGATTCCAACATGAAAACCTTATCCAGGACACTGAGCTCTCCCATGTATACAGCCACCAGGGAGAACCTGTCTACCTCCTCCCCCTCCAGGTTAATGGCCTTATGTTTCTGGATCCCTATCCCGATAAATCCGTCACAGATCCTTATCATCCTCTCGAGCTCCTCCCTCTTATCAGGAGAGATATCCATCAGTCTCCCTCCATGAAATCATCTAATTGTCTGCCCAGGTCCTCAGGATCTGTCTCCATCCTCCTGGCTCCCTCTCTCTGAGCATCCTCCCAGAAATCCTTATCCTGTTCTATCTGATCTATCTCCCTCCTGAGAGTTGCTTTCCTGATCTTGAGTCTGTGATGAAGAACAGATCTCCCTGAGTTGTGAGCGATATCTATCATCTGGTCAACCAGGTTTATCTCTCTGTGCAGGAGATAAAGCAAGTCCTTCAGATCATACTGAGATCCCATGGATCCTCCCTCCTGTTTTGAGGCACTTAGCGGGTCTGATCCTGGAGAAAAACATGAAAGCAGCTTTATCCTGGTCCCTGCTCCATCCATGACTGTCTCTTAGATGGTTGTGCATACCTGAGCGACTTGTCCTTATCTCTCCACATATATCGCAGACAAAATAATTATTATCCCTGCACTTCACTCCTGGCCACCCCCTAATTTTTCCTTTTCTATAACCAGTTTTTTCTGCCTGGAAACAGTCCGATCAATCAGTCTGTCCAGTTTCTTTATTCTGTCTCTGTCCCTCTCCAGGTAGCTCTTGAACTGAGCCACCAGAACAGGACTCTTAGTCCTTCCCAGGTCCTTCTTTCGTCTGTCCACCATTTTCTCCAGTTCTCCCTTTTCTCCCTGCATCCTTTTCAGTTTCTCAGCAGTTAGCAGGATCTCTCTCCCCAGGAGCCGAACTCTCTCCCCCTGGTCCACTTCTCCCAGGATCCTTTTCATCAGGACCCCCAGCTTAAGAGCAGCTATAGAGCTGATCTGGATCTCCTGCACATATTCATCCTCCTCCTCCACCCCCCAATTATCCAAACCTCTTTCTAAAAGAAAGTTGAGAGCCTGGGATCTGGATGAAAACTCTCCACTGGCCACCAGTCCCTCCACCATGGCCATGGCATGAGGATTAGGCCTGAAACTCCAGACCTGGACCCCTCCTGTTCTTGTCTGTGCCATGAGAGGCCCCACCTTATCCTTTGTCTTTCTTTGGCCTGATCAGGATCTCTCTCTCCCCGTTATACTGGACCAGGACCTCCTCTCCCTGGAGCCCGTGGCCCTCCACCCATCTTTTTGGGAGCGATATCGAGTAATACGGGATCCCGTTTATTTTCCTGGTCTGTATTTTGTAGATCTCTGTTAGATACATGGTCCTGTCCCTCCAGAAAAGATATAAGGGATAAAGATTTCAGTAAAGCTTACATAAATGTATTACGGAAGATCTGCCAGGAATATGGAGCAGGGAGTGACCACAATCCCCCCAAACTTAACCCCATATTTCCCGCTGCTCCATCCTGAGAGGAGATCCCCATGAAGGACCAGGTTATCAGTATAAGAGTAACCAGGGACCAAAAGAACCGATTAAAGGCAGCTCAGAGGAGATTCAGAGAGAAATCTCTGTCCAGTTATATCCTTAGCAGAGCCCTGTATATGTCTGATCCTGATAATGAGGAGCTCTACAGGTTTTTGGAGGGATATTGAGAAATGGAGGTATTGGCCCACGTTAAGAGAGGTATCAAATGGTATTTCAAAGGAAAACTGTCTCCTGGCCACATGGTCCTCCTGGTCACTCTGGGATTTTTAGCAGCCCTGGCCATGAGGATCCTGTTATACTGGCAGATAATACACACACCCACCTGGATAACAATATGGAGCTGAACACAGAGCTCAGAGGCATTTTAATGATGGTCCTTTATTATGGGTGCTGGACCATCTGGACCCTGGCAGCCTGGAAATACGGATATCGGAGGAGATAAACATGGAGAAAAAAGCAGAGAAAGAACTTTTGGAGAGATTGAAATCAAAAAAGAACAGATCGAGCATCATCCTGGTCTGGGAAGGATCCCACCTGATCAGCATAGTTAAGGGAGAGGAGTTAGGATCCAGGCCCCTGGTCCTGGCAAAACTGGCGGAAGCCATAGAAATCCTGGCCATGGAGATAGAGGCAGGGATCCCAGACCAAACAAAACAAATTTAGGTTAGGTTAGTCCCCAGCCCTGGCATGGCCTCTCTGAAAAAACATCATGTTAAAGGACATGTATATTACGCCCTGGAGAGATCTTTCTGGGATCCCTCCTCCCAGACCGTTAAGAGAAAGTATCTAAGATATCTGGGAAGAAACCCCAGGGACAGTTTCAGAGTCTCAGAGGATCTCAGATCTGAGCACAGAGAAGCTATAGCCAGGAGAAAAAGAGAAACTGTCCAGGCACAGAGAGAGGCACTCCATGGAGCTGGGAAAAAGAAAATCACTTCTGGGTTTAGCAGGACAGGGAGAAAGAGGAGATCTGAAAGAAGATATCGGAAAAGGATAGTCCACAAGAAAAAATTAACAGGCATCGAGAAACAGAACCTTAGAAATTTTGTATACAGATCTAATCCTGGTCTGATAGACCAGGACATAGACTCGTATATAGACCCTGATCTCAGTTATCATGAGAATAAGAGACTCCTGGCAGATCATTTTGGCCTGGATGAAGAGGATCGAATGGATCTAATAGAAGCTGCAGCCATGAGAGCAGAGTCTGTCTGGTCAGAGAGGATCTCAGAGACTCCCTCCTGGGACTCTGAGAAAATGAAAACCAGATACGGGTTTTGAAAACCCTGCAGACCATCCTGGAGGATCTTCTGAAAAAGAGGAGCTCCTGGAAGCAAAAAACACCAGGAGCCTGAATAAAGTTCAGTGTTTAACAGATCTGATCTCCAGGACTGGAGGATTCACAGACTTAGCAGAGATCTCCACCACAGGCCTCCCCTTTTCATCCAGATAAGGAGCCTGATTCATGCCCAGGTCCTCCACCAGGGACTGAGGGAGTTGTATTCTGTAGAACTTCCCGCCATAAGCAGATTCCCCCACATAGATCTTTCTCTTAGTCATGGTTATCTCCTCCCATGCAGAGCCTGGACAGAGGATTAGAGATCCCCACCTTAGCGACCCTATCAGATATATCCTGGAGGAGCTCCTGGAGCTCCCTGCTCTGGCAGATCCCCGTCTGCTCTATTTCCTTAAGCTGATCCTCTATCCTCCCCAGGTAGATCTGGATCTCGCCCTTATCCAGTGTTTCAGATACAGAGGAGATCTCCACCCTAATCCTATAGAGTTCATGCTCGAGTCTGGCCACCAGGCCTCCCAGGATAACAGACTCTTTAGCCTGGAGCCTGTAAGAACACATCTTATCAGGTTTTGACCAGAGCTCACAGAGCTCCTCCTGGCATGGAAAAGTGTTCCCTGGGCATGAGACTATAGGACACATAAGCCCGTTTTCCTTCAAATTCCCCACCTCTGGCCAAATTTGGCCTTAGCTCTTTCCTCCCCCATCGGAGGACTATCCTGGACATCAGCATGTAAACGCCTGTCGGCGGTCCTCTGGACAATCCCCCTGAGCTCCTCCTGGAGC
>Ga0180434_10003795_pt1 | contig 18949 bp, 11 predicted proteins | sample SS_ome_7_FD_132453 | JGI IMG/M metagenome (GOLD analysis project Ga0180434, IMG submission 132453) | Hypersaline lake sediment archaeal communities from the Salton Sea, California, USA - SS_1_D_2 metaG | ecosystem: Environmental > Aquatic > Non-marine Saline and Alkaline > Hypersaline >...
GCATGATTTCGCCGAGAACGAGATCAGGCCAATCGCCATGGAGCTGGACGAGAAGGGGGAGTTCAGCTGGGATGTAGTGCGTAAGGCGGCCAAGCTGGAGCTCACCTGTTCCGGGGTGCCCGAGGAATACGGTGGCCCGGGCCTTAACATGCTTGATAACGTGATCATCATCGAGGAGCTGGGTTGGGGATGCATGGGCGTCGCCGCAGCCATCGCCCTCAACCAGATCGCCATCCTCCCCATCATGCAGGCGGGGACGGAGGAGCAGAAGAAGGAATACCTCACGCGCCTCACCGACCCCGACGAGCCGCGCCTGTGCGCTTTCGGCCTCACCGAGCCGGAGGCGGGCTCGGACGCCGCCTCGCTCAAGACCAGGGCGGTGCGCGACGGGGACGATTACGTCTTAAACGGCCAGAAGTGCTTCATCACCAACGGTGGGGTATCCGACTTCTACACCATCTTCGCCACCGTGGACCCGGAGAAGAAATATGCCGGCATCACCGCCTTCATCCTGGAGGCGGATACCCCCGGCTTCTCCATCGGCAAGATCGAGCACAAGATGGGTATGCGCGCCTCCCAGACCGCCGAGCTCATCCTGGACGACGTACGGGTTCCGGCCGCCAACATCCTACGGGGCGAAGGGCAGGGCTTCTACGTGGCTATGGACGTTCTTGACACCTCCCGGCCCGGGGTTGGCGCCATCGGGGTGGGCCTGGCCCGCGCCGCCTTCGAGGAAGCTCTGGAGTACTCCAAGCAGAGGGTGCAGTTCGGCAAGCCCATCTGCCGCCAGCAGAGCATAGCCTTCATGCTCGCCGACATGGCCACCAAGATAGACTATGCCCGCCTGCTCTGCTACCGCGCCGCCTGGATGATTGACGAGGGCATCGAGGCCATCAAGGAATCCTCCATGGCCAAGTACGTGGGAACGGATATAGCCATGGAGGTGTGCACCGACGCGGTGCAGATCCACGGCGGCTACGGCTACATGAAGGAATACCTGGTGGAGAAGCTCTTCCGCGACGCAAAGATCCTCCAGATCGTGGAGGGGACCAACCAGATCCAACGCCTTGTGCTCTCCGTCCAGCTGACATCAAACTGACGGCCTAGCTCTTGCTCACTCCTATCTCCGCCTCGCCCATGGCCGGCAGGTCGAAGTAAGCATAGACGATAACCCAATCCGGCTGGTCCGGAATAAGGACCACCTCGGAGTCAGCGGCGCCGGATACATCATAGCTGCCGCTTTCACCCGGTGAGGGCATGTAGAACTTGAGACAGCAGCCCTGGAAGTCCTTCTCCAGCTTGTTGGTTACGGTACAGGTCACGTTCTCCTGTGCCGTCGACCAATCCCCGCCGTTGGAGAACTCGATATCGATGGCCGGATCCAGCGATATGGTATCCAGGTCGTTCTCCTGGCCAACCACGATGTCTTTATAATTAGGGATAGACCACTTGGGCTCCTTGTACATATAGGACGCGATCTCATCCCCGCTTATCTCCACTATCCTGTAACCGGGATACTCATCGGTGACGCCGCATACCGGCTCCAGGCAGGTGGTATTGGCGTAGATGGTGCTGCCCTGGCCATTGCTCCAGGGTATCAAGGTGACGAGGTCGTGATGCTCGTGGCCGCTCATGATCATGTCCACGTTGTAGTCCGCGCACAGCGCCTGCATGGCCATCATCCCCTCACCGTTACCTCCTATCCTGTATCCGGCGATATCGGCGTTCTCCCAGCTGATAAGCTGGGTCGGGTCGTGATGGCAGAAGGCCAGCCTCAGTCCCGCGTCCTGATTGTCCGCGAGGTCATCCCGGATCCATCCCAGCTGGCCATCATATTGATCGGGGGGCGGAGCCGGCTGTCCGAACTCATCTCCGCCGGACTGCACCTGTCCCATCCACTTAACCGGCTCGAGGATGGGAGCGAAGGCATAGGAAGGCCCCTTGAGCAACTCTCTATTATCCTGGCTCCAGTCCATGGTATTGAGTATGGTGAAGTGGTCGCTGCCGTAGTCGAAGGAATAGTATAAGGGGCCGAACATGTTCGTCCACCACTCGTAGCCGTCCCTCTGCAAATCCCAGTAACCATCGTGATTGCCTATGACGTAGAAGCAGGGAACGTCCAGTTCGGACATGGCCTGGTAGGCCCACTGGTCCTCGTAATCGTATTCGGAACTCCCCCTGCGCTCCGGCTCTCCCTCCTCCTCCGGTTCCGGGGGCCATTTATCGGGCAGGTACATCTGCGCGTAGACCAGGTCTCCCGTGAATACCACGAAATCCGGGTCGATCAGGTTTATCTGGTCGATGGCGGTCGAGAGATAGACGGCGTCATGGAGCTCCCTGCCTCTCATGCAGGCATCGACTGCCTCGACATCATAGACGTGGATATCGGTAACCTGAACGAACTTGTAATCATCCTTTATCTCGTCCACCACGGAGAGGGCGTTAGGCTGGGAATCGGAGACCTTTTCGCCGTCCGCCTTCACGCTCACCTCCAGGTCGTAGAGGTCGAGGGGGACGTCCCCGGGCACTTTGACATCCACCAGGTAGATGTCGTAGACCTCCCGGCCCGAATCCTCCAGCCAGCGTTGACTGGTCCCCATCTCAGCGCCGGCGACCTCGAGGTCCGCTTTGTAGGGGACATAAGCGTTGCTGGTGGCGATGCTCACCTTCCATTCCTCGACACTGCCCGGCTGTGCCGCTGCGGGATCGTCCAGGGTGAAGTCCACCTCCATGGTGAATCCCTCCCCCGCCGGGACGATGCTGGGGTATCCCAGGATGGGATAGATGATCTCCTGTATCTTGGGATAGACCTCCTCCGAGGTCTTATCCTCAACCGGCGCGGCCTCATCTCCTCCACATCCTGGCAATAGAAGGGCTATGACCAGTAAACTGGCCGCGATGATCATGAGAACAGTCGTCTTCCTGCTGGATTTCACTCCGAAGTGCATCTCTCTCCCCCTCCTAAACCAAACGAATAATCGGCTTCCCCCTATTGTACCAACCACCAGGGTCAACCTAAGGGGTCAAAGCTTCATTCTTCAATCCGCACGAAAAAAGTGTAATTCAGATATAGTCTGTTCGAGGATTGAAGAATGAAGCTTTGACCCCTTAGGCGTTTTTATACACGATTCCGGTGCCGGCGGGGGGATAGGTGAAATCGATGGCATCTTCCTCGCAGGCTATGAAGCAGCTGCCGCATTCCACGCATTTGTCCCTGTAATCCGGGGCCAGCACCGCCTTGCCCTCGCGCAGCTCCCACAGGTCCATAGGGCAGATGATCACGCAGGCCTTACAGCCCGTACAGCGCTCCTCGTCCAGGGCGATGAAGTCACGGGCGGCGGGTATCACCTCTACGAGGGAGAACCTGTCCAATCTCTCGCCCCTTACCTTCTCGCTCATGGCCCTGCCTCACCTCCCTTTATCTCACCCGATGCGGACTCCAGCCCCTTGATAGAAGCCACCTGGCGGCGCAGTTTCTCTCTCCATATCTTCAACATCGCGGGCATATATATGCCGGCCATGCGCAGCAGTACCGGCAGGTTCTTGGCCACGATGGGAAAGGCGCGGGCTATGGTCTCCGCCTTGGGTTCCTGAGCGGTCATGAACATGTTGACCATAAGGTCTACAATCATCTCCGTCAGGTCCCCGAACAGCTTGGGGTCGCCCGCCATCTCGAAGAGCCGCCTCAGCTCCCTGCCGGCGATGAACTCCTGGCCCACCGGGCTTTCCTTCAGGCGATGCAGATATCGCTGCAGCGATGAGGCGGAGGTGTCCCCCTCCTCCACCGCCTCCAGGGCGACCTGGGAGGCCAGGCGCCCGGAGTACATGGCCTGCCATACCCCCTCCGCGTATAGAGGCTCCGGGAGGCCGGCGGCGTCGCCTACCAGAATCAAGCCCCCGGCGAAGATGTCGGTCGGCATGGTATCCATCCAGGGCAGCAGGTGCACCTGCCACTCCCGGGGGGCGGCGTCACAGGCCTCGAGCAGCCGCCGGGTGGGAGGGGCGAGCAGGGTGTCCAACAACTCCCGTGCCGGTTTTTTCCTCCTGCGTATTACCCTGGACACCAGGCTGTTGGTCACCCCCGGGCCGCCCAGGTGCAGGCCCTCCGCCAGAGCGATCAAGAAATTACCGCCGATGCCGGGGCTGAAGTAGGCCTGGAAGCTGGCCTCGTGGATGACGGCGTCCAGCCGCTCCCGCGGGGCGGAATAATCCACGACGCAGGCGCTCACCACCTGGTCGGGACGCCATTTATCGCGCAGGCCGGCAAGACGGGCCGTGGTGGACAGGACTCCGTCCGCCCCGATGACCACCGGGGCCCTGAACTCCTCTCCCCCTTCCAGCCGCACCCCCTTTATCTCTCCCGCCTGCCTCACCAGGCCCGTTACCAGGGAGGTGAGCTCGAGTTCCGCTCCCGCCTCCACCGCTTTATCCGCCAGGAACTGGTCGAGTTCGCGGCGCAGTACACTCACGGTGAAGAAATCCCGTCCCTCCGGGTAGCTGATGCGCTGGGAGGTCCCGGAGCCGAAGGAGAACCTCTCCTCCATCTGGGGAGGAGGCGACAGGAAGTGGGCTATGCAGTACCTGCCCATGCGCATGGAGGGAAGCTCCATATCATCCAGACATGAAAAATCCCTCCAGGCCTTGGAGGAGAGGGCGCAGCCGGAGGCGTTCTTCTCTCCCGGGTAACGGGACCGCTCCAGCAGCAGGGTCTTCATCCCCGCCTTCGCAGCGGTCATGGCGGCGGTGGAACCTCCCGGCCCCGCCCCCACCACTATCAGGTCGTAATCTCCCATGTCCAAATCCCACCTGTGTCCTCGGCTTCGAGGGACCCTAGTCCCCCATCCATTGCCTCTGTTCTATCAGCTCTCTCATCCGCTTCACTTTACCGGGATCCAGGCCCGACGTATCCAGGTCGGCCTCCCCCACGTAAAGGGTGGAATCGGCCGAGCCGCAGGGATCCAGGGCCTCCAGTATCTTTTTCTGCCACGAGTTGAAATTCCCCTGCATTGGGCCGATTATCCTGCGCTGCTGGGGAAAGATGTTCCAGGGCTGGTCGCAGCACATCTCCAGGGCCTTGATGAAGAAATCGAAGACGATGCCCTTGACCGCCTTCTCGTGTCCCTCGTCCCGGGGATCGTAATACCAGAGTTCCTCGCTGTGGTTGATGGCCCCCTCCTCCCAGAGCAGGTCCACGCAGGCGTCCCCCATGTCATCCACGCAGCCCTGCCTGCTTATCCAGTCCTTCTTGATCTCCTCTCCCGCCCCGTCCCAGGCCACGGCGGTATCCCAGGTGTCGTTGGGTCCCAACCCCGACTGCATCTGCCCCCCCGGCCTGAAGGCCATGCCCGGCACCGCACCGCTGACGATGTCCCACATAAAGGAGGCGCCCAGGGGCGTCGCTCCCAGGTCCAGGAGGAAGCCGTGGTGATCGCCGGTGACCTTTCTCACCACTCTCTCCTTGAACTCCAGCTCCCGCTCGGATTGGGCCGCGAAGACCAGCATCACGCCGTGCTGGAAAACCCTCAGCATAGCCCGGATGTTGGCAGCAGCCTCGAACTTACGGCTCAGGTGCGGTGCCACTATCAGGGGGATGACCCCCATGGCGGCCTTCTGCATGTTGTAGTCTATGCCCTCCAGGCTGATGCGGTAGCTGGCCTCCGCCCAGCTCTCGAGGTCCGGGAAAAGGAGGAGGAATGTCCTCACCCTGTCGGGCATCTCCATCCTCACATCGTAGAAGAGGCCCTCCGGCTCCGGGCGGGCGGACCCTGGCCAGTTGAAGAGCTTCAAGGCGCACCTGGTGAAGATGCCGTTGCCGCTCAGGCCCCCCGCCTTCCCCCTCATGATCCCCCGCAGGGAAGGGCCGGGGCCGTCGGCGCAGAACCAACCCTTGCCGCAGCCCGGGGTCCCCAACCGCAGTACCTCGCCGTCGGGAAGGACCCATTCCACACCCATTAGGTTGCGGGGGCTGTAGGTCCCGTCCGTCCCCGGGCCGAAGGCGGCACAGGCGCTGGCCAGGGGGGAAACCCCCGCCCCAGCTGCTATCATATGGGTGTTCAGGCCTCGCTTCATGGCCTCCGCCCTTATCTGCCCCCCCACGGCATAGGGCTCCACCACCGCGATCATGTTCTTCTCGTCGATATCCAGGATGCGGTCCATGCGGCGCAGGTCCACCTGCACTACGCCCTGCGTAGACGGGCCGGCCCACGCCCCCCACCCGGTGGAGAAGGCCTTGAACTTGAGGTTGTGCCGGTTGCAGGCCCTGACCACCGCCTGCACCTCTCCAGTGCTGCCCGGAAGGACCACCGCTTCCGGGCGGGGGACCCAGAAGTCCAGCTCGTCGTTGAAGGTGGGCTGCCAGGCGTAGCCGTCCAGCACCGCCGGCTCCCGGGAGGCGTTATCGGGGCCCACCGCCTCCTCCAGCGTTTTAAAGGCTTGGTCGCTGATCAAATGCATCCCCCCAGTACTGCTATTATATTATCAGTCACGTGAAAAGGAGGTTGGACATGGACGAGCTCGAGAAGGAAAAGGAGGAAGGTCTAGACTGGGATTACCTCATGGAGGTCCCCCAGAGGAAGGAGGAGATAGGAACCGACTACCAGACCCCGGGCTTCGGCCTGGCCGCCCAGCTGTTCGCCAGCGTGGCCAAGTTCGTTATCGACAGGCTCGGCCCCGACGAGGGGGAGGCCCTCTTAAAGGAGGCGGTGGAGTACTTCGGAAGGGAGCGGGGCAAACACATTGCGGAGCGGGTCAAAGCCATGGGCAAGCCCCTTACCCTCAAGAACTGGCTGATATACACGGACATCAATACCGCCAACTTCAAACCAGTGCCCAGCCTGGAGGAGGGCGACCTGGTGGCCAAGGTGAGCGACTGCACTTTTTACAAAGCCGCCGAGGAATGGGGGCTGGGCGAATACGCCAAGATATACTGCAAGTACGCGGACTATGCCATCCTGGGAGGATACAACCCGGACGTGAAGATGACCGTGAGCCCGCGACAGGTCAGCGGCGAGGACCACTGCGTCTTCAGGTATATCATGAAGGAAAAAAACAAGTAGGCTCCGAAGTGGAATCAAAAGATAAAGAAGGTGGCCTTTATCTCCCGCTGTAAAAGCCCTTCTTCGAATCGTGCCTGATGTCTCTGGATGAGGTCTTGACCCTGCGTATGGAATGAGCTCGGCTGCCATCTACCCTGCCGCAGCCGTGCATCGCCGCGGAGAAGCCGGGGTGAAAATTGCAGGACAGGAAGGGGCACTTGCCGCACTCTCCCGCACATAACAACGTCATCTCTATCACCCTCGTCTCATTCCCTTGGGCCGGTATCACAATGGCCCTTTCTAACTGTATTTTTCGTCCTTGCCCTCTATTTACTAAAACGATGCAAGCAAGGTTTTATTAACAGCAGAATTGGAGATGACCAAGATTTTCAGGTTTGATCCCATTTTGCTGATTCAGGAGTGAAATGAGCTTCGATCCCTAGTAATCCTTCCTGGTGATGGTATTGATATGTCCGAAGCCGGGGACGGTGAAGGGCAGGGGGATCAGGCTCCTGTCCCTCTCGCTCAGGTGCATGAGCATATTGACGCGCTCCGGCCCCATCAGGTTGATATGCCTTTCTATGCGGGACACATAGGGGCGCACGAAGCGCTTCCACATCTCCTTGATATAGAAGCTCTTCCGGAATCCCCTCAGGAACCTGTCGAACTCCCTCTGGGCTCCATCGGGATCACTTACTGCACTGGCAGCCACCTTTCCGGTCACAAGAGCGCCGCTGATCCCGAAGCCCATGAAGGGGTCTATGGCCCCGGACATGGTCCCGCACATGATCAACCCGTCACGAAAGAGCCTGTAGTTGTCACGGGTGGCCAGGGGCACGGCGCCGGTCTGGAAATCCCAGTTGTCGTGCTCGATGCCCTGGTTTCGGACCATGAAGTCCTTGTAACGGTCCAGGGCATCGTCGCGTATGCGCTTCTCGAAGGAGAAGAGCAGGTCGAAATAATAGTGGTTGACGGCGCTGAGATAGCCGTACTCGGTGATGGACTCATCAAACCACAGCCAGGCGTAGTCGGTGAAGGGGGCTTCTCCCCGCGATATCCACATATATACGGTGAGGAAGGGCACCCCCATCATCCTGTAGGCCTTGGAGATGAGGCCGCAGGCGATGATGGTGCTGCCGCGCTTTAGGTTAGGAATGTCCTCCTCTCGCAGGGGCGATGAGAACTCGAATTCCACCCCCAGCTCCAGGCACTCCCGGTAGAGAAGGGTGTCCAGGCTGCTGGGGCGGTTCCCCCTCTCCACCCCATAGATCTCATACACCGGAAAATAGACATTGGTTTCGTGAAAATAGGCGGGGCACTCCCTGATCTTGTGAAAGACCGGGCCGACGTCGATATCTATATATTCCGAGGTCTTCTCGACATCGATGGGAGTCACGTGGGTGGAGGGATTATAGATCCGTGAGCCCCCGTAATCATCCTCGCTATCATGCACGATTACCCGGAACCCCTCTCGGGCCAGGTTTATAGCGGCCACCAGCCCGCTCATCCCCGCACCGTAGATCGTCACTTCCCTCTGCGCCATCTTCTTCCCCCTTACCGCTCCGTCACCCCTCCCAGTCACGACGGAAAGCAAGCAAGCCGTGAAGCATGTGTACAGAATTATGTCATCCTCGCTCTTTTTTCTCCACCTCGATGTCCCCGCCTTGGGTTATTCTGGAGAAGCGAGAAGGGCGGCATTGGCCGCCCTCGTAAACGGATAGGGAAAGAATCAAGGACTGGAACCATGGCGTCACATGAGCTCAACCGGCTGACGACAGAGCTGCGGGACTTCTGCGCGGAACATGTCCTGAAGGAGAAATGGCTGCTGGCTCCGGCGCGCCGCATCGGTTATCAATGGCTGGAGACGGTCACCCTGTCGGGGCAGCCGGTACTGAACCTGCGCGTTAAAACCCTACTCGCAGCGGCCCTGGAGCTGGCGGCGCCGGAGATGGAGAGGATGGGTGTCACCCTTCTGCACGGAGTGCGGGCGGAGGTCATCGCCGGCCGAGTCTTCGAAGGCATGAGCAAGAAAGGCAAGGGTTATCTCTCAAACCTGGATCCTAGCCCGGGCCTTTTCCGGACCATCCTGGGGGCCCTGCGCGATCTACGCATGGCGGGGCTGACCTCGGAGATGATCGACGCTGGCTCCTTCGAGGTGATGTCCAAGGGGAGAGAGATCGCCGTCCTCCTGCGGGAATATGAGAAAGAGCTGAACTCGGAGGGATTGGTGGACCATGCCGGCGTACTTCGCCTGGCAATAGGGAGGCTACAGGCGAATCCCTCTCCCCTGCCCCAGGACTCTTACCTGCTTCTGCCCGAGGATATGCTGGAGGGGCTGCAGAAGCTGGAGAGGGATCTCTGGGATTCCATACATGAAACCAACTTCAAGGTCCTAAACGTAGATCCCGACCCCGAGACCCAGAAGGACAAAGTTACCGATGCCTCGCTGCTGAGATGGGTTTCAGATCCTGCTTCCGCCCCACAACCGTTAAAAGACGGGACGGCAAAGATGTTCAGGGCCATAGGCGAGGTCAACGAGGTCCGTGAGATACTGCGGCGGTGCGTGGAGGAGAGGATTTCCCTGGACGATGTGGAGATAGTGCACACCGACGCCTCCACCTACCTTCCCCTCCTTTACGAACTCTCCTTTCGCCTGGCCCCCGAGGCCGGGGAGACCATACCGGTCACCTTCTACGAGGGGATACCTACCCGCTATTCCCGACCGGCGCGGGCATTGATGGGATGGCTCTCCTGGATACGGGAGGGCTATCCTCAATCGACCCTGGTGCGCATGGTGCAGGACGGCCTGCTGCGCCTGGACCCGGCACGGGAAAAAGGATTGAGCTTCTCCCGCCTGGGGGCCATCCTGCGCGCCATCCCCGTAGGCAGCGGGCGGGAGCGCTATATCCCGGCTATGGAGGCAAGGATATGGGGCCTGGAAAAACAGCTCGAAAGGGATGAGGAGGAGGCGGATGAGAACGGGCCTTCCCCCCACCGCAGGGAGCTCCTGGTGGAACGCCTGGAGGGCCTGCGGGCCCTGCGCGACCTGGTCGCCGCGGTCCTGGAGTACCAGCCGGGAGGGTCCGGCCGGGAGCTGCTCTCCAGGGCCGCCCGGTTCCTCACCGAGACTGTACGCTGTGTCAACCAGATGGATGAGTACAGCCGCGAGCGGCTGCTGGAGGAGATATGGGAGTTCGCCGACTGCATCGATGAAAAGGACCTGGCGGGCCTGGATGTGCGGGAGTGGCTGGCCGACCTGCCCCGGTCCGCCCAGGTAGGCGGCCAGGGACCGCGTCCCGGATGCTTATTCGTCTCCCCCCTACGCAGCGGCGGCCACTCCGGGCGCAAGCATACCTTCATCATTGGCCTGGACGACAGCCGCTTTCCCGGGCCCGGCCTGCAGGACCCACTTATCCTGGACGCTGAGAGGGATGGGTTGAGCGAGGACCTCCCCACAGCCGCCAGGCATCTATCCAGGAGCCTGGAGGAGTTCTCGAGACTGCTGTCGCGCCTTCGAGGCGAGGTAACGCTCAGCTACTGCTGCCGCGACCTCGGCGACGACCGCGACATGTTCCCCAGCCCGGTGGCCCTCTCCTCCTTCCGCGTTCTCTCCGGAAACCACCAGGGCGACCAGGAAGACCTGCTTAAATGGCTGCCCTCTCCCGTCTCTTTCGCGCCGCAAAGACCGGGGGACTGTATCGATATCACGGAATGGTGGCTGTGGCGCCTGTGTGGGGACAAGGCGGTGGAGGATCCGGTGGGGACCATCGCGGCATCCTTCCCCCACCTGGGGAGGGGCCTATACGCGCGTGGGGAAAGGGAGAGCAAGAGATTCACCATCTACGACGGCTTCGTCCCCGAGGCGGGAGAGGACCACGACCCCACCAGGCCCGGCGGTCCCGTTCTCTCGGCCAGCAGGTTGGAGAAGCTGGGCTCCTGCCCCATGGAGTACTTCTTCCAGTATGTACTGGATATAGAGCCACCGGAGGAATTCGAGTTCGATCCCACCGCATGGCTCGACCCCGCCGAGAAGGGCGGCCTTATGCATGTCGTATTCAGGGATTTCATGCACAAGCTGCGTGAGGACGACAGGCTTCCCGAATATGAGAGGGACTGGGATCTGCTGAAGGAGGTATTAGATAAGGAGGTCGCCGCCTGGAAGGCGGAGAAGCCGCCGCCCAACCGTGAGGTCTACGAACGCGAGGTAAATGACCTGCGACGTACCGCCCGCATCTTCCTGCAGGAGGAGGAGACATACTGCCGCGGCAGCCACCCCCTGTACTTTGAGGCAGCCATCGGCCTTGCGCCGGAGGGGGAAGGCAACCCTATAGACAGTCCCGAGCCGGTGGAGATCGAACTGCCCGACGGGAAAATCATCCGGGCACGAGGCCGCATCGACCGCGTGGACGTAGTGCCCGGAAGCGGTGAAAAGCATTTCACGGTCTGCGATTATAAAACAGGCAGCAGCCGCAGATTCGACCGTATGGACCCCTTTCTGCAGGGGCGGCGGGTGCAGCATGTTCTCTACATGGCCCTGGCCCAGTCCTGCCTGGCCCAATGCCATCCTGGAGCGGAGGTGACCGTCTTCGGGTATTTCTTTCCCAGCACCAGCGAACACGGCGAGCGCCTGCAGTGGGGTACGGAAAGGTTGGCCGAGGGCACCGGCATCCTATACAGGTTGTGCGAGATGTTGGCCAACGGATGCTTTCCCTTCACCGACGATACCGCTGACGTCACCTACAGTGATTACCAGGCCGCCTTCGGGGACATGGATACCGCCGCAAAGGCGGTGGGCAAAAAGATGCAAAACCCGGAGAACCAGGCGCTTCGGTCCTTTAAAGAACTGAGAGGTTACGAGGATGACAGCGGCTAATGATCGAGGTCGGGAGACCGCTCCCGACCAGGAACAGCGCGACCTGATCCTCAGCGAGCTGGACACCAACATGCTGGTGGAAGCCGCCGCGGGAACTGGAAAGACCACCAGTATCATCGGGAGGATGCTGGCCCTGCTGCGCGAAGGCAAGTGCCTTCACATCCGCCATATGGCTGCGGTCACCTTCACCCGCAAAGCTGCCGCGGAACTAAGAAGCCGTTTCCAGGTCGAGCTTGAGAAGGCGGTACAGAAAACGGAGGGGAAGGAAAAAGACCGGCTGGAACAAGCCCTGGCCAATATCGAGCAGGCCTATATCGGAACCATCCACTCTTTCTGTGCCAGGCTGCTGCGGGAGCGCCCGGTTGAGGCCCATATAGACCTGGCCTTCACCGAGATAGACGAGGAAGCCGACCAGCGCCTGCGCGAGGAGGCGTGGGAGGAATACACGGCCAGGCTCATAGCCGGCGACGACCCCGAAGGACTCCTGAGAGAACTGATACGGCTGGGACTTAACCCCAATGACCTCAAAGGAGCCTTTACGGACTTCGCCACCTTCCCGGACGTGGACGAATGGCCGCTGCCACCGAGCGATACCGAACCACTTGACCTGGACCGGATTGCTCGGGAGCTCGAGGGATACGTGGCCCACATGACCGAAACCGCTCCCACCCTGCCGGAGGAATACGGCAACGACAAACTCATCCCCGACTTCAAACGCCTGCCGCGGGTCTTATCCCACTACGACGACCTGGGGCAGCCGGAACAGCTCATGGAGCTGCTGACCGAATTCGACAAGGGCACCTATATCGTCCAGAAAGAGTGGAAAAAAAGCGGTACCTACGATGGAGAGGACGCCAAGGAGGAGAAGACCCGTTGGGAGAGTTTCCGCGAGGACGTAGTTAAACCCAGTCTCCGCGCCTGGCGCGAACGCCGTTACGGCATCATCATGCACATGATGCTCCAGGCCAGGGAGGTATACGACGAGCTGCGCCGGGAACGCGGCGTCCTCAATTTCGCCGACCTGCTGATGAAAGCGGCGGCGCTGCTGCGCCGTAACCCCAACGTCAGGCGTTACTTCCGACGGCGCTTTACCCACCTGCTGATAGACGAGTTCCAGGACACCGATCCCATCCAGGCTGAGGTTCTGCTGCTTCTGACCTCGGAGGACCCAGAGGAGACGGATTGGCGCAGGTGCAAACCCTGGCCGGGCTCCCTTTTCGTGGTGGGCGACCCCAAACAGTCCATCTACCGTTTCCGCCGGGCCGACATCGTCACCTATAACGAGGTAAAGAAGGTCCTGCAGGGAAAAGAAGCCGGAGAGGGCCTAATGGTCAGGCTTTCGGCCAACTTCCGCGCCGCCTCCCCCGTTATCGACTGGGTTAACCAGGTCTTCGAACCTGGAGAGAAAGAGGAGGCCGATACGGAGAAGGCGATGCTGCGCTTCCCCGCGGAGGAATCACAGCAATCGCCGGCCTATGTCCGCTTGTTCAAGGGCAGGGAGGAGGGAGTTCCCGGCCTGCTCCAGGGACTGTTCAGGCTGCAGGTCCCGGAGGACTTCACCAAAAAGGAGGACGTGGTCTCCTACGAGGCCGATCTCATCGCCCGCTTTATCCGCCATGCCCTGGACACGGAGATGTCCGTCCCGCGAACCCGGCAGCAGCTCGAAGAGGGACAAGGCGAGGCTGTGGACCCCTCGGACTTCATGATCATCACCCCGAAGACCGCCAACCTTGCCGCTTACGCCCATGCCCTGCAGGAATACGGCATCCCCCACCAGGTAACTGGCGGGAGCGCTCTCAATGAGGTAAACGAGCTCAGACTGCTTCATGCCTGCATGAGGGCAGTGGTCCATCCCGACGACCCGGTGGCCCTGGTGGCCGCCTTACGCAGCGAGCTCTTCGGTATAAGCGATGCCGCCCTGTATTCTTTCAAGAGAGCGGAAGGGACATTCAACTACAACTCCCCCATACCACAGGACCTCTCACAGCAGGAGGCGCAGGCCTTTGAGGATATCTACAGTCGGCTCAAGAAATACTCCCTGTGGCTCACCAGGATGCCTCCCACGGCCGCCCTCGAAAGAACGGCGGGTGACCTGGGATTACCGGCCCTGGCCTGTGCCAAGGCAGGCGGAGACGTTGAGGCCGGCAGCCTGGCCAAGGCCATGGAGCTGCTGCGCGCCAGGCAAGCTGAGATGTGGACCACGGCCCAAATAGTCGACTACCTGGGCCAGCTGGTGGAGGCCAAGGAACGTTACGACGGCATCTCCGCCCGTTCCGGGGAGCGGCCGGCGGTAAGGATAATGAATCTGCACAAGGTCAAGGGCCTGGAGGCCCCGGTGGTCTTTCTCGCCAATCCCTCCGGTGAATTCGACCACGATGTCGGCCGCCATATCGACCGTTCCAGCAACAGGATAGCTGGCTACATGGCCATATATGGAAGGAAGTGGGGTCGCAGCAGGGCCAAGCTGCTGGCTCACCCCTCGGACTGGGAACCGCTTACGGAACGTGAGAAGGGCTTCCTCAGAGCCGAGGCCCTGCGTCTGCGTTACGTCGCCGCCACTCGCTCCTGTGCCGCCACTATCATCACCCAGAGAGAAAAAGGGAACAACAATAATCCCTGGCGCTATTTCGACGGCTACCTGCCCCTCGAGGACGTCCTCGCCGACCCCGGTCCCCAGTCGGCACCTCCGGAGGATAAGGAAACCGTGCCGGAGGGGAACGTGGAGAAGGCTGAAACAGCCATCGCCGCCCGCCTGGAGCAGGCGGAAAAGATTACCTACGACTCCCGGGGAGCAAAAAAGTATGCCCTCTCCATCGAGGCGGGTACTGAATCCATAGATGTCCTGGCAGAGAAGGCCGACGGCTTTCCTCCCCCTCCCCCCAGCGAAGAGGGCGAGCACGGCATCGAGTGGGGCACCGTTATCCACCTGCTGCTGCAGCTGGCCATGCAGGATCCCCAGGCCGACCTGATAAATGCCGCGCAAGCCGCGCTGGCCGAGAACGGCTTGGACCCCGAACTGGTCGCATCCGCCACCGGCATCATCCGCTCGGTCATGGCATCGCAGGTCTGGAAGAGAGCGCAGCAAAGCGACCACTGCTTGACCGAGGTGCCCTTCCAGGTGCTGCGAGAGGAAACCGGAGAGGTCCCCACCATGCTTCGCGGTGCCATCGACCTCATCTTCAAGGAGGTTGACGGCTGGGTACTGGTGGATTACAAGACGGACAGCCTGGCCGGGAAAAAGCCCGGCGACCTTGCAGGCAAGTACGCCCCCCAGGTCCGCCTATACGCCGCCGCCTGGGAAAGATGCACCGGCGAGGCGGTTAAGGAGGCAGCACTCTACTTCACCCAGGCCGACCTCCTCATCCCAGTCTGAGGAAAGGGGCCAAACCTTCGATCTTCGTAAATGGGGTCAAAGCTTCATAAATGGGGTCAAAGCTTCATTCTTCAATTTCAACCCGAAAGCAATCAAACTAGGAGAGGGGTCAGAGCTTCATTCTTCAATCAGCACGATAAAAAGTGATAGTCAAATATGGTTTGTTCGAGGATTGAAGAATGAAGCTCTGACCCCTCTTCTGTTTATTGAAGAATGAAGCTTTGACCCCATTTACGGGGCCTGGCACGTGTCATCTGTGATAAAGTTTGGAGAAAAGGAGCTTACTTGGAAACCCTCACCCGCCCGGCCGTTCCCGGAGACGCAGATAAAGTATCCCGCCTTATGTATCTTGCGGGCCAAAGCCACCTCGAGATATCCATATACGACATCATGTTTCCTGGAAAACTCGACTTCAAGCTGGAGCAGCTGAGCAGACTGTTCACCACCACCACTCCTTCCTGGTTTCATTACACTCATTACCTGGTTGCAGAGGTAGACGGAGAGACCGCGGGATCGCTCTGCGGCTATAACGAGCTCGAGGCCGGCGGCCGCATGGTGAGGAAGGCTTTCAAGGAGACCGGCTGGGGATCCACCAAGGGGAGGGAAATGGTGGAGAGACTGCAGCCCTTCTACCGCGTCTACCCCTCTCATCCCGAGGATGCCTGGATCATCGAGAACGTGGCCGTCTTCCCTGAATTCCGTAAAAGGGGCCTGATAAACACCCTGTTGGAGGAGATATTGCATAAGGGGCGCCGGCTGGGATACAAATACGCCGAGCTGGGCATGCTCATCGGCAACCTTCCCGCACAGAGGGCTTATGAAAAAGCCGGACTGGCCATCGTCGAGGAAACGACCGACCCCGAGTTCGAGAAGCTCTTCGGAAGCCCCGGCATGGCCCGCATGGTCGTCCGACTTTGACGAGGGCGTTTTGAAAGATAAAAATCCGCACCATCTGTGTACCTGGGACGACCAGGCGGATTGCGCCGGCTGCTCCGAACAGGGCAGGCTTCACTGCAAGTGGGACAGGAGGCTGTTGACGGCCTTTCTCGTTCTCTTCCTACCCTTCGGATTCTGTACTTTCTTCGGCATGGCCTTGGTATGGAAGATCTCAGGAGCGTGGTGGTACCTGGCGGCTTACGGGGCTTTCTGCATCTTCTTCTTCGTGTTCTTCGAGATACGCATCCTCTGCAGCCACTGCCCTTTCTATGGGGAAGACAGCAGGATCCTTCACTGCCTGGCAAATCACGGTATCTTCAAGGTGTGGAGATACCATCCTGAGCCCATGAACCGCTTCGAGAGAACAAGCCTGATCGTATGCTTTATCTTCTTCGGGCTTTTCCCGGTATTCGCTAACTCCTACGGCATATGGTACTTATCCGCTAATTACGATAGTTACGGCCAGGTGGCACTCCTGGGCATGATAGGTATCACCGCGGCCACTCTCCTCACCATAATCACCTTCTTCGTTGTTCTGCAGATATATGTCTGCCCTAAGTGCATCAACTTCTCCTGCCCGTTGAACAAGGCCCCCAAGCCGGAGGTCGACGAGTACCTCGGGAGAAATGCCGTGATGAGGGAGGCGTGGGTGAGGAGCGGCTACCAGCTGGAAGAGTGAATTAAGCACCAAGCCGTATTCAGCGTCCATCGTTCTACCGGTGCCGGACATCCCGCCGCTCACTTACCTCTAAACACAGGCCAACTCCAGGACGATTATACTTAGAGTAATCTGGTATATACGGATATAGGGAGTTATCGTTTTATCGAGCAATACCGGCTGGTCGGTGGGGTTACAGATGGAGGACAGGAAAAAGAGCAAGAAGCAGCTCGTACAGGAATTGCAGGAACTCCGGTTGCGTATCTCCGAACTGCAGGCATCCCTGAAAAAAAGCGAGGGAACCGGTGCCATCTCGCCTCTCAGCGATGAGTTTATGCACTACCTCCTGGATTACTCCTTTGACTTGATCGTCCTGGTGGACCGGGAGGGAAAGACCAAATACCTCAGCCCCTCCATAGAGCGCCAGCTCGGTTATAGGCGGGAAGAGGTCCTCGGGGCGAACGCCTTCGATTATTTCCATCCCGAGGATCTGCCGCAGATCACTGAATTCTTCAACAAACGTATAGGCTACGGCGGCTTCTCCCGCAAAGTAGTGTTCCGCATCAAACACAAGGACGGCTCCTGGCGCTACATGGAGGCTATCGGTAACAACCTGCTGGATGATCCCCAAGTACAAGGCGTGGTGGTCAATGCCCGCGATATCACCGAACGAGTGCAGTTGGAGGAGGAGCTGAGCAAAGCGGAGGAGCACTATCGTACTATCCTGGACTCGGCCAACGATGCCATCTTCATCCACGATACGAAAAACGGCGAACTGCTCTACGCCAACCGGAGAATGACGGAGATGTATGGATATACCCTGGAGGAAGCCCGCCAGCTCGGTTTGGATGCCTACGAGACGCACCAGGAGCCCTATACGGTGGAAACCCTCATCGAACTGGGATTGAAGGCCTCCAGGGAAGAGCCCCAGGTCTTCGAATGGCAGCCCTTAGACAAGAACGGCCGGCCCTTCTGGGTCGAGGTAAACATGAAAAGAGCCCGCATCGCCGGAAAGGATTGCGTCCTCTCCATTGTGCGCGATATCGGCGCTCGAAAAAAAGCCGAGGAGAACCTGCTGCGCAGCGAGGAATATTTCCGTTCCCTCATCGAGAACTCCTCTGACATCATCTCGGTTATGGATGCCGACGGCACGATACGCTACGTTAGTCCCTCCATCACCCGCATATCCGGAGACAAGCCCGAGGATATCATCGGAGATAACAGCTTCGAGAACATCCATCCGGATGACATATCGCAATTAATGGAGGTCTTCGCCGAGGGACTGAAGTCGCCCGGGTTAACCATGGGCACGGAGTACCGCATCCAGCACAAGGACGGCTCGTGGCATACCTACCAGGGGGTAGGCCAGAATCTCCTCGACAATCCCTATATTCAAGGCATCGTCGTCCACTCCACTGATATCACCGAACGCAAGCAGCTGGAGGAGGAACTGCTGCGCAGCGAGGAGTATTTCCGCTCTCTCATCGAAAACACCTCGGATATCATCGTCGTGGTGGACGCAGAGGGGATCTTGCGCTATGTGGGCCCCTCGGTCGAGCGGAACTCCGGGCACAAGCCCGAGGAGCTCATCGGAAAAACGATCTTCGAGTTCGCTCACCCCGACGACATAAGAACAAGCACGCAGGACCTGGCCTATGCCGCCAGCAAGCCGGGTGTTGCCCAATACGCGGAGATACGCATCCGTCATAAGGACGGCTCGTGGCATTACTACGAGGCCAGCTCAAACAACCTCCTGGACAATCCCGCCGTTTTTGGCGTGGTTATCAACGCGCGTGATATCACCGAGCGCAAGGAAGCCGAGAGATTCGACCAGCTGCAAAGGGATATGGCCGTGGCCTTGAGTGGAGCGATTACACTCGATGAGGCGTTGAAGGTATCTTTGCAGGGGATCCTGGCGGCCACCGGCATGGACAGCGGCGGCATATACCTGATTGATGAGGAGACGGGTGCCCTCGATCTCGTGCACCATACGGGTCACTCCGAAGCCTTCGTCCGCGAAGTCAGCCATGTTGACAGTGACGACCCCGTTATAAAACCGATACTGATCGGGTAAC
>Ga0180434_10003796_pt1 | contig 18949 bp, 14 predicted proteins | sample SS_ome_7_FD_132453 | JGI IMG/M metagenome (GOLD analysis project Ga0180434, IMG submission 132453) | Hypersaline lake sediment archaeal communities from the Salton Sea, California, USA - SS_1_D_2 metaG | ecosystem: Environmental > Aquatic > Non-marine Saline and Alkaline > Hypersaline >...
CGGATTCTCATCCGATGGGAAAAGAAAACGGAGAACTATTTGGCCTTGCTTCATTTTGTCTTTGGCCTCATCGCGTTTCGATGCGCAGGCGTCAATGTTTGATACTCGGATAGGCTCTTAGCCTCCGCCGCGCCCCGACGCCGGCGTGTTCGCCTGGGCGCCGCGGTGGCGGCCGCCGGCCCTGCATCCGAGCAAGGCGGACGGGGAAGCCCGCCGACAGGGTCGCCTGGGGGGCAGTGCCCGGTTTTGCTTGGCACGCTTGCGCTTGCCTTCTATCATGGTGGCGATAGACTGTCTCACCGAACCGGACGTCCGCCGACCTGTTGAGGGGATACGGTCGGCCTGTCCCGTCGTGCTGACCGTGGCGGATGAAGGTTTGAAAATGTGTGCATGCAAAAGGTGATGGCACCATGAGAAAACTCAGGCCCTGGGTGTTTTTCCCGCCATTCCTGCTGCTGGTTTCAGCCATTGCAGCCAACTTTCTTGGTTCCAGGACGATCGGCCCGAGTGACGTCAATGTCGAGACGTTGCCGTCTCTAGCCGCTAAACTCCGGGAACCGACGGACGGTGTGTCTGCCTATGTGCGCGGCCGCTTGTCCGAGGAGACGCTGGACGCCCTGGCGAATTACTCCGAGTCCAAGCCGGAGGCGCTGCAGGAAGCGCTTGCCCGGGACCTCGACGAGATTATCCATGGCCCGTTGATCTACGACGCCGAGCGGTTCGAGGGCGTGGAGTTGCAAGAAGAAACCAAGCGTCTGCTTGAGGAGAATCCGGAGGGGGAAGAGCGGGTCCGCCTCAACAAGTTGCTGCTTCTGGATGCCTACCCCAAAGGAATCTGGCAGAGTCCTTTTTTTAGAGTTGTCACCGGCTTTTACAACTGGACAACCCGAAGTCTCGGTTGGTTGGTTTCCCTGTCGGCCCTGATGCTGGTTGTGGTATGCACGTTAGTATATGTATCGCCTTTCGGGCGCGTGGTGATCGGCGGGCCGCGGGCCAAACCCATGTTGACCAAGTGGCAGTTGTTCGCCATTGTTCTCACCATCAATATTGCGGCGGGTATTCTGTTCTGGGGGCCGGTGGAACCTCTCTACCATTTCAGGAGTCCGCCGGCCAGCCTGGGGATTGAGCCGAACTCGCCCGAGTCGGCTGCGTTTGCGATGTCGACGGTCCTCCTGCACTGGACGTGGACGCCCTACGCGTTTCCCTCGGTCATCGGATTGATGTTTGCCTTTGCCTATTACAACATGAAACGGCCCTTCACCCTGGGGGCGCCGCTGTCGCCGCTGCTGGGCAGACACAGCGTGGGCGCAGGAGGACAGGTGGTCGACGCGATATGCCTGTACGCGCTCGTGCTGGCGATGGGGGCGTCCCTCGGCGGGGCCATGATGCAGATGGGCGGTGGAGTGAATTATGTCCTGGGGATTTCCGAACCGCCTTCCAAAACGACGATGGGCCTGATCGCCCTGGCGATTCTTGTCACCGCCATCCTCTCCGCCGTATCGGGAATCAAGAAGGGAATTCTCCGCATCGCCAAGGTCAACACCTGGTTTCTGATAGGTTTTCTGGTGTTTGTCTTTTTGTTCGGCCCCACACGGTTCATCCTGAGTTTTGCCACGGAGGGGCTCGGCCAACTTCTGGATCACTATTTCGGGAAGTTGCTTTTTACGGGCGCAGCCTCCCAGGACCCCTGGCCTCAAAAATGGACGCAGATGTTTTTTTCTGCTTACCTGGCATGGGCGCCTATCATGAGCGTTTTTCTCGGCCGGATCATCTACGGCCATACCGTGCGAACCTTTCTCCTTTTCAACATCCTGTTGCCGGGACTCTTTACCGGCATGTGGATGGCAATCTTGTGCGGGTCGTCGATCCATCTGGAGATGTTTGAGAACGCCGGCCTCATTGCCGACCTCGACCTCAAGGGCGTGGAAAGCGTGCTGTATACCTTTATGGAACATTTCCCGCTGGTCGAGATTATGGTGCCGATCTTCCTGTTCACCGCGTTCATGTCGTTTGTGAGCACGGCGGATTCAAACCTTTCGGCGATGAGCGGCATCAGTTCGTCGGGCATCTCCCCGGAAAGGCCGGAAGCGAGCACGATCATCAAGATCGCCTGGGGCGCCACCCTCGGAGCCGTGGCCTGGATCCTGACCAGTTCGGCCCACCTGGAGGCCGTACGCATGCTTTCGAGCCTGGGCGGCCTGCCGGGCCTGGTCCTCTGCTGGGGAACCGCCATCTGCGCGGTTCTTGTAATGATGAATCCTTCGCGTTTCGATACCTTCAAGGACGGCTATGACCGGGAGGGTCGGCCTATCGGACGGAAGCGGGAAGACCTCCCCGCCACGGGCCGGGGCTGCAACGCAGAATAACAGGAGAACTTTGATGCCGGTGCAGGTTCTTTCCGAATCCGATTGCGACCGTATCCACGAGGCGACGTTGACGGTGCTGGCGAAGACCGGCGTCGCGTTCCACCACTGCCCCGAGGCGCAGGCGATCTTCCAAAAAGTCGGTTGCACGGTCCGGCGCGGGCGCGTGTTCTTCCCGGCCGAGGTCGTAGCCGAGGCGATGAATCTCGTGCCCGACCGGAATACCCTGACAGCCTTCTTCCCGTCCCTTGGGTACGCGCGCCCCTTGAGCGTAAAGCAAGGCGAAGTTAACTTCGGACTGGTCGGGAATGCGTATTACATCCACGATTACGAGGCAGGCCGGTCGCGGGACTGCCTTGAAAGCGACGTACAGGACAAACTCCTGATCCTCGATTCGCTTTCGAACTTTCAGTACGATTGCTGCAACCTGTTCACCGCCTCCGAGCGTGGAATCGGCCGGCCCGTTCCGCGAGACTACGGCAGCCTGGAAGCCTGCTTGGCGTTTCTTCGCCGCTGGGTGAAGGGGCGCGCCGTCTCGGGGCGAAAGCCCCAGCCGATCGGCGACCGCAACGCGGCGCCGGAGGAACGCCGCCTTGCCATCCTGGGGCATGCGGTACTGGAAGGAGGGGCTGCCACCAGGGCGATTCTCGCGCGCCGGACGGCGTTCTGCTGGTGTAACCCGCTGAGCCCGCTTCAATACAAGGCTTCCGAGGCCGAGGCCATGATTCGCCTGGCCCGCGCCGGCAAAGGCTGGAACTTCATCTCGCCGGAGGTCATGCTGGGGGGAACCGGGCCCGTGACCCTGGCCGGCGCCCTCGTGCAGCACAACGCCGAAGTGCTGGCCGGGGTGATCCTCTCCCAACTCGCCAGGTCCGGCTCGCCCTGTCTCTACGGCTGCGTCAGCGCGCCCATGGATTTGCGCAGCGCCGAGATATCGCACGGCAACTTTGAGACGGCGTTGTTCAACGCCGCCGTGGTCCAACTTGCCGACCGCTACGGCCTCCCTTCGCGCATCTCGCCCGGCAACACGTCCGACAACAAGCCGAGCCCCCGCGCTCTAGCCGAAACCGCCGTCGGGCTGTACCTGGGCGCAGCCGCCGGGGGCAACATTATCACCACCGGCCTGTTGGACTCGACGGTCATGCTCAGTTACGAGCACATGGTCATGGTGAACGAACTCATCGGCCAGGTGCGCAGCGTCGCCGGCGGAGTCTGCACGGACGCCGACTCGCTCGCCCTTGGTGTCATTGCGGAGGTCGCCCGCGAGGGCGGGGACTACCTCGGCCACGTGCATACGCTCGAGAACATGAAGCGGGACGTTTACTATTCAGAGTTCAACGGAAGGATCGGGCATTCCTTTGAAGACAGTTACGAGAAGGCCCACCGCCGCGTCACGGAGGTCTTCGCACGCCGCGACACAGACGCCCACGTGGACCGGGAAATCCTCGCACGCCTTGCTGCGGTGGAAACGTATCTGGAGAAGGACGATGGAGGCTGGCGGTCGGGCGGCGAAGAGCGCCTCTTGTCCATCATCGAGAACCTGGGGCTTTGAGGAGAAAACACGAATGAAACCGGCAACGCAGTGTGTACACGTGGGAACCGCCGTGGACAAGGAGACCGGGGCGATTCGCCGCCCCATCTACATGAACAACAGTTATGTGTCCACCTCGTTCGTAGTCACCCGGAAAGGCGAGTTCGGGTATGCCCGCGATGCCCATGCCAACCAGTACTATCTTGAACGCAAACTGGCCGCCCTCGAAGGGGGAGAGGACTGCCTGGTGGTCGCCTGCGGAGTGGCGGCAAACAACGGCACCTTCCTGCCGCTTCTCAATGCGGGCGACCACGTGGTGTGCGCGAACCCCTGCTACTACAGCGTCTTCAAGTTCCTCAAGGACCATCTGTCTCAGCGCCTCGGCATTCCGACAACCTTCGTGAACGGTACGGATCTGGACGCCGTGCGGGAAGCGATTAGGCCGAACACGAAAATCATCCATATCGAGACGCCGTCCAACCCGATCACCCGCATCCTCGACATCGCCGCCATGGCCGACATCGCCTCCTCCGCCGGCGCCCTGCTCACGGTCGACAGCACGTGGGCGACGCCTATCCTGCAGCGGCCTCTGGAATTGGGGGCGGACCTCGTCATTCACAGTCTCACCAAATATATCAATGGCCACGGCGACTCCCTGGGCGGCGCCGTCGTCGGACGAAGCGACCTCATCGACAGAATACGGGTCGAGGGCATGGTCCGCATGGGCCATCCCATCAGCCCGTTCAACGCCTGGCTCATCATGAGGGGGATGGTTACGCTGCCCTTGCGGATGCGGCAGCATTGCAGCAGCGCCATGAAGATTGCGGAGTTCCTGGAATCCCACCCCGCCGTCGAATTCGTCCGGTACCCCGGCCTCGAGAGCCATCCACAGCATGAACTGGCGAAGCGGCAGATGAGCGATTTTTCCGGCATGATCAATTTTCGGATCAAGGGCGACAGAGAGGCGCACGACGCCTTCGTCTCGCATCTCGATCTCATCACCCCCGCCGTTTCGGTCGGACATGATGAGAGCCTGATCCTCCACCATCCTCTTGTAAAGGATGCCGATCCCTGGTATGAGATTCTGAAGGAAACCACCGAGGACTTCGGAAAAGGTTTTCTACGCTTCAGCGTCGGCCTGGAGGATCCCGACGATCTGATTGACGACATCAGACAAGCGCTGGCAAAGGTCGTATAAGGGTAAGAGCACCCCGCCTTCGACCGGTCGACCGGCGTGAACAAAGCCGGCCGGGGCCTCCAAACAGATGGTCCTCGCGGGAATCCTGAATGGAGACAAGCGCATGCGTTGCATGAAGCGGCTGTTCGTTGTCGTCATCATCGGTTGTTTCGGATTGGTCCCGCTGGCCGCGCAGGCCAAGAAGCCGCAAAACAAGCGGTACCGTTACGTCCAGAACGCCAAGTGCAAACTGGGAGTGGACATGGAGTCAGGCGGCAGCGTCTTCTACTTCTCCCGGATTGAGCCGGAACGAAACCTGATCAACCATGCGGACCGCGGCCGATTCATCCAGCAGTCCTACTACGGCGACCCGGACGGCTCGAAGTGGATGGGGAAGCCCTGGCGCTGGAACCCGGTGCAGGGCGGAGACTGGCGCGGCAAACCGGCCAAGGTGCTGGAGTCGCGGATCAGCCATTCCTCCCTCCACATCGAGACGCGCCCCCGCAACTGGGCCGGCGGCCAGGAAATCCGTAACGCCATCATGATCATGGACGCCCGCCTCATCGGAGACTTGGCCTATCTGCATTACAAGTTCGTCTATCGGGGCAAGCATCGTCATAAACCGCGCCACCAGGAATTGCCGGCCGTGTTCGTGGATAAAGCCCTGCCTAATCTCGTGTATTACAAGGGCAGGAAACCCTGGACCGGCGGCAAGGTCTCCAAGGATGTGCCCGGCTGGCCCAACGAGAGCCGACGCCCCACCGAGTGTTGGGCGGCCTACGTCGATAACAAGGGATGGGGCATCGGCGTATATACACCCCACATGAAGCGGATCACCTGCTATCGCGCCCCCGGAAAGGCCGGCCCCACCGGCATGGGCTGCTCCTATTTTGCCCCCGTCAAAACGTTGGCCATCACCCCCGGCTTTGTGTACGAGTACACCGTGGTTTTGACCATCGGCCGGGTCGAGGACATCCGCAAACGTTTCTACGCCCTCCAGCGCAAACGCCGACGCTAACCCCACGACCCGAATCGTGGGCATCTCCTGACGTCTCGCACGCCGTCATGCGGAGCGCATTCCCGCGCCGCGCCAGAACCGGCGATCGCCCCGGAGGTCGTTTGCCACGTGCCCGTCAGCCAGAACGCGGAACGCTCCCCAATCGGAAATCCGAAACCTGAAACCGGGAAGCGCGACCCGAAGCCGGAACGCCGAATGCCCGCGACGAGCGCCATTCCCCAATCCGCAATCCCCAATCCGCAATCTACCTTCGACGCCCCGGGCCGCCGCATCAAGCATCCGTCAACACCGGCCAGGCCACGGACCCCAGTCGGAATGACACCGCGCGGCGGTTCTCACAGGATGCGGGCGGGCCCCGCGCCCTTCTCGTCCTCGGCCACGACGGGGTTGGCGAGCACGCCGATGCCCTCGACCTCCACCTCCACGGTATCGCCCGGCTGCATGGGCCCGATGCCCGAGGGCGTACCGGTGGCGATGACGTCGCCGGCCTCCAGGGTCATGATGCGGCTGGCCCAGGCGACGACCGCTCGGCAATCAAAGATGAGTTGACTGGTCCGTGACGCCTGCCGCTCCTCGCCGTTCACGCGGCAGGCGACGGCCAGGTCGTCCGGGTCGCCGGGGTCGGTCTCGATCCAAGGGCCGACGACGCCGAACGTGTCGAACCCCTTGGCGCGGCTCCACTGGCCGTCCTTCGATTGCAGGTCCCGGGCCGTCACGTCGTTGAAGCACGTGTAGCCGAAGAGGACCCGGTCCACCTTCTCGGGCGGGACGCTTCGGCATCGCCGGCCGATGACCAGGGCCAACTCAGCCTCGTAATCCACCCGGCCGGCCATCCGCGGATACACGATGCCTTGGCCCGGGCCGGCCAGCGCGGTGCCGGGCTTCAGAAACAGGACGGGCTCGTCCGGCAGGGGCTTGCCCATTTCCTCGGCGTGATCGCGGTAGTTGAGGCCCAGGCAGAGCATCTTGGACGGTCGGCAGGGCGGGAGCAGGTCCACGTCCGCCAGGGCGTGGGTGGTCTGCATGGGCGTTACGCCCTCGAAGAAGGTGCGGAGCAGTTCGCGGACCTCCTCGCCCTCGAGGGCGCCGTAACGGACCTGGCCGTCGACGTGGAAGCGGACAAACCGCATGCGTGCTCCTTCCTTCCTCCCGGCCTTTCGCTGCGCTCAAGGGCGGGAGTTTGTCATTTATCATTCTTCATTCGCCCCCGTCATTCCCCACCACGTCTGGCAGGGCAGGGTGGGGTCGGAGAGGGGGAGAAAACTGCACGGGTTCGCCAGGAACGCCGGCACGCCCGCCTCGCGGGCCCAATCGAGCGGCGGCTCGTCGCCATGGCCCACGCGGAAGGCGAAGCGGAAGATGCGCCCCTTTCCGGGCTGGAGCGGAGCCAGCGCCTCCCAGGGAATCGCCGCCTCAAAAATGGTATGGCCAATCGCGCTGTCGCGGGCGATGGCCGCACGGGCCCCCTCGACCGGCCCGTACCACGGGTCCAGGTTGCCCGGCACGTGGGACCGCAGGACGACGCCCGGCCGACGCAGCCGGATCACCTGGGCCCCGTCAGGGCCGAACGTCAGGGCCATCAGGTGATCGGTGTCGCGGAAGGCGCCGTCGGGCAGCGCCCAGCCGCGCGCGGGATGGCCGAAATCGTCGTCCGCGCGGCCCTCGGCCGCGCCCCAGGCGAGTTGGACGGCGTCGCCGGCCCAGGCGAACGGGCCGCGCTTGAACGTGGCCCGCTCCCGCTGCACGCTGGCCGAGACGTAGAAGAACGCCTCGTCCCAGGCGGTGCGGACCTCGGCCGACACCTTGCCGGCCGGCGCCTCCAGGATCACCGGGTCGATGCCGTCCCAGTCCGAAAGGCCGAAGCCGACCTCGATGGTCCGCTTCGGCGTCCGCGCCTGCCGCACCTGTTGCCGATGGCGGACGAACGCCTCGTTCAGCGAGACGACGGCCTCCACGGGATAGGGTCCCCGGCCGGCGTTCTCGGAGGCGGTGCACGCGAACGAGACCTCGGCGGCCTGGCCGGGCGCCAGGTCGAACCGGCGTTTGCCCTCGCGGACGGTCCAGCCGTCGGGCAGGAGGAGTCCGGCTTGGCCGGCCTGTTTCTCCGGCCGATGGCTCTGGACCCACAGGGTCACCCGCGTCTTGCCGGGCACTTGGCCGCGGATGATGCTCTCCACCCGGACGGCGCCCGGGGCGATGCCGAGAATCTTGGCCTTGCGAAGCCGCTCGCGCAACTGCCCGGACGAGAGGTCCGTGCTGACCACGTACACGGGCGCCTCGCTGAAGGGAATGACGAGACGCCGTCCCTTCCAGATGCCGATGGGATGGCCGAGCACGTCCCGCCCCTCCAGACCCCGCCCGTCCTCGAAGACCAGGACGCCGCGGTCGCACCGTCCGTCCTCGCCGCCGACCCACGTCCAGACGACCGCCGACTGCCGCTCCGGGCTGCGGAAGACGTGCCCGTGCAGTAGCGGCACGTCGGCCCAGGCGTCGCCCTCGTAGTGGGCGTCGCCCAGGAGGTGGGCCATCCAGGCATAGACGGCGGCCGAGGATCGCGGCCTCGGCAGGCCCCGGCCCCAGCGGAAGAAGACCCGCTCGGCCCCGGCCGCCACGGCCGTCACGTGCCGGGTCACGAGTTTCCACGCCCGCTGCTGCGGGGAGGCGGCGCCGGGTTCCCGGGCCTCGGTGACGACGGCCGCGCGGGACACGCCCATGCGCCCCGCCGTCTGGAGGCCGAAGTCCACGCTCCGCTGATACGCGCCGGTGCGGAGGGAGGTCGCCCGGCCGCCCGCGTCGGTGTGCAGGACGACGCCGTCGGCCCCCGCCAGGACGGGCCCCTCCGAAAGGACGCTGCCCAGGATGGCCGGCGTCGCGGCGACCCAGAGCCCGGCGGTCGCCCCGGACCGGCGAACGGCCTGGAGCAGACCGGAGACCATCCGGCGATAGGAGGCGGCGGACTCGGCCAGGGCATCGCGGTCCAGGACCGGCCGGCGGCCCAGATGCCACGCCGGCGCCGCCTCGGCCAGCGGCGCGAGGGCCTCGGCCGTCGCCGAGGCAAACGCCGACGGCTCCGGCTTATGCTGCGGTCTCCGGAACGCGACGACCGGCGCCGGCACGAGCCCGGCCGCGCGGACGGCCTCCAGGCCTTCCCGCGTCCCGTCCCAGTCCAGCGCCAGGTGCCGGACGCCCAGCCGGCGGGCGACCTCGGGCAGGTCATCCGGCACGGGGCCGGGCGGGGCCAGCAGGCCGAAGGGGCTCTCGGCGTTCGGCCTCTTCGTCGGCCGATGGACCACCGCCACGCCGCATGCCGCCGAGGCCGTCCGATTCCGGCTCTCGGCCGTCGCCAGCACGTGATAGTAGCCGGCGGCGGTGGCTTCCTTGATGACCAAGTCGGCCTCGGCCGCGCCGTCAGCGTCCGGGAAGACCTGCGGCAGGTCGGCGCCGGCGACCTTCCGGCCGTAAAAATCCTGGACGAGGTACCGCAGGCGGACGGCGCCCGGCTGCCCCGCGGTCCGCACGTGGACCTGGAGACGGACGGGCAGGTCGCCGCCGGGCCCCAGCCGGTACAGCCCGCTGGGGGCGGCCGGTTCGACCTCGACGGCGAGCGGGGCGTCGGCGGCCGCCGGCGCGGGCGTCTCGTACGTGTACTGATGAAAGACTTGGGCCAGGATGCGGCGTTGGAGGCCCGTCAAGCCGAGGCGCTGCATGGCCTCGGTCATCGGGTGCCAGACCTCGTCCGGGCCCTCCTCGTGGATGGGCCTGGCGGGCTTCGGGGCAGGGGGCGACGGGGCCGCCGCGGCCACGGCCGTCCCTGCCAGCAGCAAGAGACCGGCCCCAAGCATACGGCCGAGAAGCATGGAAAGGCTCCCCTTACGACGCGGAGTTCAGGATTATAGAGACGGGCCGGGAGGAGGCCAAAGAAAAACGGGAGGTTGGCTACCGCGCCGGCCGCAGGCAAGCAACGGTGCGGCACTAGGTTCTGTCTGACGAATCCGTCGTCGGCCCGAGAGCGAGCGAATTGGCCCCTGGCAAGGAGCACGAAGCAGGCGATTCGTCTCTGAATCGGCAATGCAGGGCGACGCCACCAGGGGCCAATGCAGCCGCTCGAAGCCAGATCGGATTCGCCAGACAGAACCTAGCCGCGAGCGTTAGCGAGCGGTCGAACGGCCCGCTCCCTGACGGTCGCGGCGAGCCACGGCCCGCAAGCGGGCCGGGCGTCGCCACGGCGAAGCCGGGCTATGCCCTGGCGAAGCCGGGCGAACACGGGCTGCCTCCCGAGGGGTAGCACCCCCGGCACCCCCCCTCACCACGCCGCCAAGTCGCCGACGATTTCCTCCACCAAGTCCTTGACGGTGACGATGCCGACGGCGCGGCCCCTGGCGTCGGCGACGACGGCCATGGCGGCCCTTGCCCCCCGCATCCGCAGCAGGGCGGCGCTGACCGTCATGTCGGCGGGCAGCCGGACGAGGTCGCGCCGCATGACGGCCGCCACGTCGAACCCCTCCCGGGCGAGCACGTCGTTGATGTGCACGATGCCGACCACGTTGTCGCGGTGATTCTCGTACACCGGCAGGCGGGAGTAGGAGTGCCGGCCGAGTTCACGGGCCAACCGCCGCTGCGTCACGTCCAGGGGGACGGCCGCCACCTGCCGCATCGGAATCATCACGCCGCCCACCGTCTTGGTGCGCAGGGCCAGGACCTTCTCGGCCAGTTGGTCCTGGTATCCGGTGATGACGCCCTCGGCGAGCCCTTCGCGGATGATGGCCCGCAGACGCTGCCGCGGCGTGAACGGGCTGGCCTCGCCGTGCCGCCGGGCGACGCGCAGCACCAGCGCGCTGATGCCTTTCAGCGCCGGCACCAGGCCGACGGCGTAGAGGGTCCAGTAGACGGCCCGGATGGGCCGGGCGAGGCGGCACATGCGCTCGCCGGGCGCGAAGGCGAAGACGTCCTTCGGCAGGACCTCGCAGAAGACGAACAAGAGGGGCGTCGCCACCGCCGTCGCCGTCAGTTGCACCGTCAGGTCGCCGCCGGCCATCCAGCCCGCCGCCAGGGCCGTCACCGCCGCCGTCAGCAGGTAGTTGCCCACGTTGTTGACGATGAGGATGCTGATGAGGAGGCCGGGCAAGTCCCCCAGGAGCCGGAGCAGGACGGCGGCCCGGCCGTCGCCGCCGTCGGCCCGCAGCCGAAGACGGATCCGGTTCAGCCGGTAGGACCCCGTCTCGACGGCGCTGGCGACGAAGGAGATGGCCAGCCCCACCGCCGCCCCCGCGTACAGGCCGTAACGGGCCAGGATGTCGGCCAGGGCGTCCATGGTCAGGGCGTCTCCTCCGCGGCGGACGGGGGCGCGGCGTCATCAAGCAGTCGGACCCGGACCCAGGTGACCCGGCGTCGGCGGACCTCTTCGATGAGGAACTCGATGTTGCCCCATCGGATGCGTTCGCCCTCGGCGGGCAGCCGGCCGAGGAGGCTCGTCACGAACCCCGCCAGGGTGGCGTACCGGCCGCCGCCCTCCGGCAGCCGGGCGCCGAACAGGTCTTCCCAACTGCGGACCGAGAGGTCGCCGGCCAGACGGTACTCCGACGGCCCCAGCCGCTGGACCGGCTCGGCCGTGGGACGGTCCGTCTCGTCCTCGATGTCGCCGACGATCAGTTCCAGGCAGTCCTCCACCGTCACGACGCCCGCCAGGCCGCCGTACTCGTCCACGACGACCGCGAACTGGATGCGGCGGGAGCGGAACTCCTTCAGCAGGCTCTCGACCGTCTTCGTCTCCGGCACGAAGTACACCGGCCGCACCAGCCGGCGCAGCGGACCGTCCGGATGCAGGTACGCCGTCTTCGCGTACACGATGCCGACCACGTCGTCCATCTTGCCGGCGTAGACGAGCAGTTTCGTCAGGCGCGATTGGCGGAACAGGGCGAGGACCTCGTCCATCGGGTCGGCCATGTCGCAGGCGACGACCTCCACGCGGGGCGTCATGGCCTCGCGGACGCGGCGCTGGCCCAACTCGAGGACCTCGGCCAGCATGTCGCCCTCGTCGGGCGTGACCGCCCCCTCACGCTCCGACAACTCGACCACCGCCTGGAGTTCGTCGGTGGTCATCAGGGGCGGCTCGCGGAGGCGCCGGCCCGTGATGAGCCGCTCCAGCGGCACCACGATGCCGCTCACGAGGACGACGCGAATCGGCCAGACGATGTACTCCAGGGCCGTCAGCGGCAGGCTGACCATCGGGGCGAACCACCCCGGCAGGATCGCCCCGACGCTCTTCGGCGCCACCTCGCCGAACAGGATCACCGCCAGCGGCGTGGCGATGCCGATCGCGAGCCGCCACTCCGACCGCACCTCCGGGAATCGGTGACCGATGGCCTGAATCAGCACCACGCTCGTCGCAAACAGCGCCACGTTGACCGCGTTGTTGCCGAAAAGGACCGTGACCAGCAGCCGGCGCGGGTCCTCCATCAGCCGGGCCGTCGCACGCCGAAACGGGCTGCGGGCCGACCGGAACCGCCGCAACTGTTCCCGCGAGAGGTTAAACAGCGCCGTCTCGGCGCCCGAAAACAGCGCCGACGCCGCCAGCAGCAGCAGCATGGCGGCCAGGTGACCGGGGAACTCGGCCAGGACGGTCATGGCAACTCCGCTCCCTTGCGGTCGCGGCTAGCGCAGCGTATCACACCGCCGCCCCGCCCGCGCGGCAGACCAGGAGGTTGTCGTGCCCGGGCACCACCAGGTCGGCGATCTCGAGCACGTCCCGGAGCGAGGCGCGGGCCTTCTCCAGGTCCCACGGCTCCTGCTCCAGGCGGCCGCGCTCGAAGTGCTCGCGCGTCGGCACCAGGTCGCCCGCCACCACCGCCGTCGCCAGGGCCGTGTAGACCAGCAGCGAACAGTGACCCGGCGACGGGCCGAACGTCGGGAACAGGTCCACGCCGGCGGCGAATCGTTCGGGCGCCGGCCGGACCCGCTCGACGACCTGCCCGCCGAGGCCGTCCGCGTCGCCCTCGGCCCGGGCGTAGCGGATCTCCTCCTCGAACATCGTCCACTCGGCCTCGGCGAACAGGTCGATGCCCGCGAAATGGGCCGGGTCGAAGTGCGTCAGGAAGACGTGCGTGACGGCCTCCGGCTCCAGGCCCGCCCGGTAGAAGAGGGCGGCCCGGAGGACGTCGGCCGGCCAGCCGGGATCCGCCACCAGCGTCACGTCCTCCGACCGGACGAGCGTGGCGGTGGCGTACTCCCGGCGGACGGGCGCCCTCTCGCCCCAGTACGCGTTCGCCGCCAGGCTGCCGATGGCCAGCACGTCGAAACGGACAGCGGACATGGCGCCTCCCTCTGCCTGGGCGCGGCGGTCGGAGCCTGTCCCGAGCGAAGCCGAGGGGTACCCGCCGCGCGTTAACATCACGGTATCGATGGTAGAGGCCAGGCGCCGGTGCGGCAAGAGGAAAGGTCCAGAGCCGAATGCTCAATGTCCGATGCTCAATGACCAAGGATGCCTTCGGCATAAGGGATAGAAGACCCTCGGTCAGCAGCCGTTTCCCGAACGCCGAAGGCTTGCTTGAGCAGTGGGCATTTGCGCCGTGCGACCCAAGCCGAAATCCCAAATCCCAAATCCGAAATCTCAGTACGCCACCATCCTGATGCACATCTTGTCCTGCGCGAGGCGGGTCTTCCACAGGCGCCCGCGCCGAAATCCGTTCATCAGAATCGCGAACGCCAGACGGCGCCCGCTGTCAGTCTCGGCGTAGCCGGAGAGGGCGCTGGCGCCGGCCACGTAGCCGGTCTTGGCGCGGATTCGGCCCTCGGCGGGAGTATGGCGCATGCGTTTGCGGAGCGTCCCCGCAGGGTCGCCGGCCAGGGCGAGCGTCCGGCGGAACCGGGCGCCGTACAGGCGGTCCATCAGCGCCAGCACGCGCGACAGGGTGAAGGCCGTCAGGCGGTTCTGCTTCGACAGGCCGGAGCCGTCGTCGAAGACGCACCCGGCGGCCGGCACGCCGCGCTCGGCCAGCCAGCGCGCCAGTTCCTGCCGGCCGCTCGCCCACGACCCCTGCCGGGGCGGATGCGGCGTGGCGACCTTCGGCGTCTGGCCGTAGGCGCCCAGCAGTTTGAAGAGGCACTCGGCGTACAGGCCCTGGCTCCGCGTGTTGGCGACGGCGGCGGTGGCGGCCAGGCGCGACGTGTGCACCAGGTCGCACCGGAAGCCGCGCTTGGCCGCGCCGCGCGGCGTAGTGAGGTCGGCCCGGACGACGGGTCCCGCCACGCGGAGACCCTCGGCCCGAAGCGCGTGCGCCAGCGCGCTGCCGAACACGCGCGTCGGGTCCGCCAGCGTCCGGTAGATGATGCGCTCGGGCGCCTCGGCCCAGTAGGCGCCGTCGGCGTGGATGCGCATGGAGCCGTCCGGGTCGATGAACCGCTCCAAACTGTACCGGTGTGCCTTTTTCGAGGCGGTGGTCCGGATGCGTCCGGAGAGGCCGATGCCGGCGCCCGGCGGCTCCAGCCACACCCGGGCCGCGCCGCCCACCGGTCCCGGCGCCACGTGGATATTTACGCAGTTATCGTTAATCGGCAATGCGCCCACGGGCGCCTCGTACCACTTGTGCCGCTGCCGGGACGGCCAGTTCGGATGGACGAGCACCTCGTCGAAGAGCGTATCGTCCAGGACGACGCGCTCCAGAGCCGTCACGCCGCGCTTCTTCAGCACCTCGGCCCATCGGCGGAAGGCGCCGAGGGTGTCGCCGCCCCAGAAGCGGCCGGAGATGTTCGGGTCGCCGCCGCCGATGACCGCCAGGTCCCACCGCCCCTTGCCGCGCGGCGAGCGCACCCGGCCGACGTGCGTCCGGATGCGCCAATCGGGGCCGAGGCGGTCGAAGCACGCGGCCGTCACCATCAGTTTCATGTTGCTGGCGGGAATCAGGGGACGGTCCGGCAGGCGGCTGTAGACGGTCCGCGGGCGCGCGGGCCGGCCCGGCTCGCCGAGGTCCAGGACGCACACGGCCGTGACCGTCTTGCCGAGGTCGGCCTTGGCTAAAGCCGAGTCGAGGTCCTCGGCGAGGGCGGCCGGGTTCGGCCGGGCGTCGGCGGCTCGCGCCGAGGCCGCGGGCGCCAGGCCAACCGCCACGAGGAGCGTGAAGCCGAGGAGACGTGTCTGCAAGCCCGGCCTGCGCATGAAGCGTGCCCTTTCGCGTGTGAACGGCCTCGTCCCGCGCCGGGCGGCATGGCCACCCGATGCGGGATGGACGGCCTGCCGGCCGGCGATTTTGATTGCAGCCGGTTCGCGGCCGATTATAATCCGCCGAGGGAGCATGTAAAGGACAAGACCTGGGGTCCGGCACGCACAACGACCCCCACCGATTGTGGTAAACCCCGTGCCCGAGCCGCCCGCCGTCAACCAGATCGTCCGGGGCGACGCCCTGCGGGTCCTGCCCGCCTGGCCCGAGGGGTGCGTGGACCTGGTCTTCGCGGACCCGCCGTTCAACATCGGCTACGCGTACGACCGGTACCGCGACAATCGCCCGCCGCAGGAGTACCTGGACTGGACCGAGCGGTGGATCGACGCCTGCCTGCGTGTGCTGAAGGCGGACGGCACGTTCTGGATCGCCATCGGCGACGAGTACGCCGCCGAAATCCGCGTCAGGATGCGCGGCCGCGCAACGCTCCGCAACTGGGTCGTTTGGCATTATACGTTTGGACAAAACTGCAAACTTAAGTTCAACCGAAGTCACACGCACCTCTTCTACTTCGTGAAGGACCCGGAGCGATTCACGTTCAACTCGGACGACCCGCGCGTCCGCGTGCCGAGCGACCGGCAACTCAAGTATAACGACAAGCGTGCCAACCCGAACGGCCGCCTGCCGCACGACGTCTGGACGTTCCCGCGGGTGTGCGGTACGTTCAAGGAACGGGTGGGCTGGCATCCTTGCCAGATGCCGGTCGAGTTGCTGGAGCGGATCGTCCTGGCGTGCTCGCGGCGGGGGGAGGTCGTCCTGGACCCGTTCGCGGGCAGTGGCACGACGCTCGTCGCCGCCGCGAAGAACGACCGGCGATGGGTGGGCGTGGAACTTTCCGAGGACTATGCCCGCCGGGCGACGCGCCGGCTGATTCAGGAAGCCGACGTCTCCGGCCCGGACGATGCCGGGGCCACGCGCACGGACGACGCCTCGGCCGCGATGCCGCTCTTCGTCTCGGACGAGAAGCCCGCCGGCTGAGGATACCCGCTCCGCTCCGCGTCGCGGCTAAAAGGTGGGCGGACAAATATACCCGCCGGATGCGGGCCGCGCGGCCCGCATCCCGGCCGGGCCACACACCGCGCTGCGGTGGGCCTTCGCGCGGCAGGCAGGACTCCCCGCCGCGCGGGAACGGGCGGAGGCGTCCCATGCACGCCGGCGCCATCCTGGCCGAGCCGGCCGCGCCCGCGGCGGCGGACGGGGCGCACCCCGCCGTCCGCTTCCTGCTGGAGAACCCGTTCGCCGTCGGCCTGCTGGTCCTCTTTGTGGCGGCGGCCGTCGGGGCGTTCATCGCCGCTCGCAAACGCGACCGGTGCCTGAAGGCGCTGGGCGGCTTCCCCGTGACGCTCTCCGAACAGGACGGCCGGCAGGTCTGGGGCCGGCTGAAGGTCTTCTCCCGCGGCGTAGAACTGGTGTACGAGACGCCGTTCGACGTCCCGGTGAAGCGGTCGTTCCTGCTGTACGAGGGGGACCTCGGCCGGCTGCTTGCCATCCACCGCTTCGCGGATCGCCTGGACGAGGCGGACGCCCGCCGGCGTCGGCAGCAGGTTCGTCGGCTGGCCCATCCGTCCCTTCTCGGCCGGGCCGCACGATGGGGTCGCAACGTCGTCAACACCTTCCGCGACGCCATCGTCAAGGCGATGGGCATGACCGTGCAGCAGGCGAGCCAGGCGTCGCCGACGCCGGCGCTGGCGGCCCAGGGCGGGCAGATCAACGCCATCGGCACGCTGCTCATCGGCGAGACGGCCAACGCCTACGAGCCGATGATCGAGCAGTACCTGAGCCGGCCCGTCGTCCTGGAGGTCACGAATCCCGCCGACCCTGACGCGGGCAAGGCCGAGTACCACGGCCGGCTCGGCGAGTACAGCGCCCAGTTCGTCATGCTGGTGGACGTGCGGCGGCGCTTCGCAAAGGACGTGCCGCTCGACACCGCCGCCCACCGGATGATGGAGGACGCCGTCGAGGTCCGCCGTGACGGTCAGACGCTGCACGTGGCGAACGCCTCGGCCGTGCCGGTGGTCGTGGAGAACGTGACGGTCGCCGGCGCGCACCAGGACTTCGGCACGACCGTGCCGCCGGGCGAGACGGCCGAGGTGACGCTTCCGGCCGAGGCCGGGCCCCGTGCCCCGGAGGCGGCGGAGGGCGGGAGCGACGTAGCCGCCGCGCCGACGGTCGCGCTCGCCTGGGAGCGGACCTTCGACCTCATCGTGCCGCGGGCGGTCGGCATCGTCCGGCACGCGAGCGAGGCGGGGTAAACTGGGCGGCGGGTACGGAGACCCGCCGCGCCCGCGCTCAGCCCAGCCGATGCAGGACCGCCAGGGCCGACAGGTACAGCACCCACGCGGCGTAGGCGGCGGCGGGCAGGAGGATCGGCCAGCGCCGCCGGCCGTCAGGTTGATTCCGACGGCCGCTCATGGGCCAGGTCCTCCACCTTCGGCAGGACGAACTCCTTGGCCAGGATCTTCACGGTCGAGGCGAGCGGCACCGCGGCAATCAGGCCGAACAGGCCGAACACCTCGTACCCGACGAGCAGGGCCACCATCAGCGTCACGGGATGGAGACCGACGGCCCGGCCCTGGATAAGCGGCGTCAGGACCCAGCCCTCCAGCGTCTGGACGACGACGAAGACGGCGGCGGCGCCGGCCACGGCCCACACGCTGCCCGCGTCGAACCACGCCACCAGCATCGCCGGCACCAGGCCGACGAAGATCGGCAGGTACGGCACGACGCCGGCCAGGCCCGTCGCCACGCCGATGAGGTACCAGTATGGCATGCCGACGATGGCGAGGCCCACGCCCGTCAGGACGCCCACCGCCAGGCAGACGAGGATGCGTCCGCGGAGGAAGGCGCTGACGGCAGCGTCAATCTTGGCGACCACGTCCTCGATGCGCGGGCGGTACTTGCCGGGCAGGCGTCGGCGGACGGCCTCGACGATGCGGTCGAAGTTCATCAGGAAGAAGAACAGGTAGAAGGCGGTCAGCCCCACGCCGAAGACGAACCCCTGGAGGTTCCAGAGGAACGCGACCAGGCCGGTGCCGGCCCGCTTGAGCGTCGTGAGGGCCCCCTTCAGGATTCCCTGGCGGGCGTCCTGCGACGTGCCGAGGCCCGCCAGGACGCGGTCGAACCAGGTGTCCTCGCCCGTGCGGAGGCGGTCCGCCACGCCGCGGGCCCACTCCAGGACGGCCGGCACGTACCCGCGGTCCCACCGGCCGTTCTCGTTCAGGTCCTCGTAGCCGGGGTCGCCCTCGGCGGCCGGCTCGCCGAGGACCGTCACGCCGAAGTCGTACAACTGGGCCACGAGCGGCGGGACGGCGAACAGGAGGACCAGCACGAAGAGGGCGAGGACGGCCAGGAAGAGGAGCGTCGCCGACAGGCCACGCGGCGCCCGGTGCCGCTGGGCCCATCGCATGACCGGGTTCAGCACGTAGGCCAGGGCGAGGGCGACGGCCAGCGGCGCGAGGATTTTGCGGAAGAAGACGGCCAGGGCCAGCAGCACGATCGCGCCGACGGCGATGAGCACGTCGGTCCGGTACCGCCGCCACAGACCCATCTCAGGCTTGGCCGCCCCGCTCATCGTGTTCCTCCCCGGAGGCCAGGTGCAGTTGGAACCCGCGGTCGAAGACCTCGTCGAAGTCGAGTGCACCGGCAAAG
>Ga0180434_10003797_pt1 | contig 18947 bp, 18 predicted proteins | sample SS_ome_7_FD_132453 | JGI IMG/M metagenome (GOLD analysis project Ga0180434, IMG submission 132453) | Hypersaline lake sediment archaeal communities from the Salton Sea, California, USA - SS_1_D_2 metaG | ecosystem: Environmental > Aquatic > Non-marine Saline and Alkaline > Hypersaline >...
ACAGTATAGAATGAGAAGCGGCCCGGCTCCATCAGCCGCGGCAATCTTGCGACGTCTTCTTGAGCGGGATCGCAGCGACCATGCTGACCCCCGAAGGAATCGAACGGCTGCGTGGGAACCTCGCCGACGTGCGGGGCACTATCGCCGAGGCCTGTCGCCGCGCCGGTCGCGACCCGGGCGACGTGCGACTGGTCGCGGTCACCAAGTACGTCGACCTGGACACGATCCGGGCCCTGCTGGCCACGGGCGTTCGCGACCTGGGCGAGAACCGCGTGCAGCAACTGGTCAGCCGAGCCGATACGCTCGGGGCGGCTGACCTAGAGCTGCTGGCCCCCGATTCCGACGCCAAGCACCTCCCGCGCTGGCACATGATCGGCCACTTGCAGCGCAACAAGGTCAAGGCCCTGCTGAAGCACACGCGCATCCTGCACTCGCTGGATTCGGTTCGGCTGACGCACGAGATCGAGAGGCAGGCCGAGAAGCTCGGCCTGACGGTCGATGCGTTGCTCGAATTCAACGTGGCGGGCGAGCAAGCCAAGTCGGGCGCCCCGCTGGAGGAGGCTGGCGCCCTGGCCGAAGCCGCCTCACGCTCGCCGCACATTCGCTTGCACGGGCTGATGACGATGCCCCCCTTCGATCCCGATCCCGAGGCTGCCCGGCCGCACTTCGCCCGTCTGCGCGAACTGTTGGAGCGGTTACGCGGCGATGGCGCGGTCGGCCCGGATTGTGTACATCTGTCGATGGGCATGACCATCGACTACGCGGTGGCGATCGAGGAAGGAGCCACCTTCGTGCGAATCGGGTCGGCCCTGTTTGAAGGCGTCACCGGCAACTGAGCGTGTCTCATGGCCGAATTCGACCTGTTCATCTTCTTCCGGACAATGCTGGTCACTTTCCTGACGATCTACGCGCTGCTGGTGCTGAGCAGCACCCTCTGGCGGCTGACGAGGCTGTTCTCCGGGGAGCAGCCTGACAAGCAAATCTTGCGCCTGTACATGTCGTACCAGATGCTGACGATTCGGCTCGAGCCCGTGCACGGCGAACTGCTCCAGATCGGCTTCTGGTTGCTGATCCTGCTCTGCTTGTGGTGGCTGCACACGCTGATCTGACGAGGACGAACCGTGCCCCAGACCGATCCGCCGCCGCCAACGACGCCCCCCACCACGCCAGATTCGGCTCCGCCCGACGCCGGTGACAAGCCGAAAACCGGGAAGCGCCGCGGCGGGGTGTTGGGGCTGTTCGAGCAGATCAAGGCGGCGGGCCGCGAGGTGGCGGCGGCGGCCCGCGGCAAGTCGTTCGACCAGCCCGCCGCCCCCGACGAAGCCGAGGGCACGCCGGACAGCTCCGACGAGGCCAGCGAGAAAAACGACTGGAAGGTCAAAATGATGCACGCGGCGGCCGAACGGCTGCGGGGGGCGGCCGACAGCTACATCGCGGCCAAGCTGGACGAGATCGAGGCGCGGGTCGACGCCAAGCTCGACCATGTCGAGACGCGTATCGACGCCAAGATCGTCGAGCTGCACCGGCAGCTCCGGCGCATGCGCGACCGCGAGCTGCGGCATCGGCTGCGATTGCTGAAAATCACGCTGATCTTCACGGTGGTTGTCGCGGTTTTGTCTCTCGTGTATAAATGGCTCTCGGACTATCTGCTCGCCTAGAGGGAGCTCATGGCGTACCTGCAGCTTGACAAGGACGCGGCCAAGGTGGTCAAGAAGGTCGCCCAGGAGATCGCATACGAGTTCGAGCTCGATTACGTCGGGACCGAGCATATCCTGCTGGCGATTCTTCGGCACGGCAAAGGCCTTGGGGCCGAAGTGCTCAACAGCTTCGGCATCACCGAAGCCCGCGCGCGCCAGACGGTCGAGGATGTCCTCAAACGCGAGATGGAAGACACCTGGGTCTTCGGCCGGCTGCCCGGCTCGCCCCACTACCGCAACGTTCTGGCCCACGCCATCGACGAAGCCACGCAGCTCGAAGCCAGGCAGATCGGCAGCGAACACCTGCTGCTGGCGCTGCTGCGTGAGAAGGGCAGCACTGCCCAACGCGTGCTCAGCAAGCTCGGGTTCACGCTGAAAAACTGCCGGGCCCAAATCCTCAAGCAACTGTCACACTGACCGGGATCTTCAGCTTTGCAACCTGATTGGTGATCGAAGCGCCGCGCGGGCTGACGCCCGTGCTTGTTCGGTGGCGGACGCTGAAGGGAGCGGGGTGCCTTACTCAAGGGCCGTCCCATAGGCGGACAAGAGGATTCCCAGGTCGGCCAGCTCGACGCAGCCGTTGGTGTCGATGTCCGCGACCGGATCGTAAACCTGATCACCAGCGCAGCTGCCGTAGGTAGCCAGGAGTTTGGCGAGGTCGGCGAGGTCAACATCGCAGTCGCCGTCGAGGTCGCCACGGATAGCTCGAATCCCGTGTTGGGCAGCGCAGAACAGCGCGTCATCGCAGAAGACGAAGTCCAGGGCATCGATGTTGTCTTGCTCCCCACCCAAACCGAGGTCGGCCGCCGCCGCGAACAAAATGGGGGCCTGGTCGTAAGTTACACTGAACACGTCGGCCGCGGCCCCCTGGTCGCTGGCTCCTGGAATCGTTTCCAGCGAGGGCGAGCCGGGAGCCAAAGAGAACAGCACCTGGTCGGTTCCGTCGTACCAGCCATTGTTGTTGTCGTCGAAAACAATCAGCGCATCGATGTCGTCCTGCGCATCGAGTTGCAGATGGTCGTGGGCGGCATAGAGGTCGGTCGGCGCCCACGCGATCGGGTTCGAATTGTAGAAAATATCGGCCCCGCTTGGTTCGCTGTAGATCGGCAACTCTTCCAGCGACGGCGAGGTGGGCGTCAGGGAGAAATACACGTAGATGACCGGCCACTCGACGCGGTCCAGCTGGGCCGTTGCGTCGACGACGTCCAATAACTCGTCCTGCGGGTACTCATAGGCGGAAGTAGGTGGCTGGGCCGAGAAATCCGTGCCGCCTTCGTCGTAGTTGTTGCGGGTCAACACGTTGTTCTGTATCGCCCCCCCGTGGACGCCCGAGCGCGTGAACAACTGGGTCGACATGAACTGATCGCCGGCGGCGTGGCCCCGGATGGCCTGATCGGTCACGTTGTAGGGCACGTGCAGCTCGATCAAGGCCGGATCGGGCGGCGCCAAGCCCACCGTCGCCGCGTGCACCGAGAACAGCAGCGCGAAGGTCTCCTCGAGGGCGACCGCGGGGTCGCTGGCCGAGAGCGCGTTGAGGTCATCGTCCATCGAGACCAAGCCGAGCATCTCACTGTCCAGCAGGATGTTGGGATCCGGGAAATCGAGGTTCAGAATATCCCCCGCCTCAACGATCCCTTCGTCTACCGAGCACGACAGGAGGTCGAATGAGTAGTCGGGAGCCGGCAGCGGATCGATCGGAGCCTCGGGCGTTGCCGCGGGGGTGATCGCCAGCGTGAACAGCAGCCCGAGCGACAAGCCGAGATCGACTCGTCGGGGCACCCGGCGATTAGGGGCGGTCGGCTTCATCTACGTTCCTCCTTCTTCGTCACGGGCCCGCCTGAGGGACCCCTCCATATTCTGGCCAACCGGCGCGTCGCGTATCTGATCTCCTGACGTGCGGATCCACGAAGGCCAGTCCGGATCTTGGAGCATCTTGGTGCAAATGAGCTTCCCGTGGTACGTGTAGCGCAGTTCACCATCGAAAGAACGGTAGGCACGCTGGAACCCCTCCAGCGCCCCTTGGCGATCGCCCCAGGCCAGCCGCAACGCCGCGGCGTGGAAGTGGGCTTCACCCCACAGCTTCCAGGGACTGGTCGCCTCCTCGGCCAGGGCCTCGAGCGCCGTGAGCGGACCGCCATCACGGCAATAGGCGTACAGCGCTTGCACCCACTCCTCTGACTGCGGCGGGACCAGCTCCAGGCCGAAATCCAGCGCAGCCGCCCGCTCGGCCAGCAGCGCATCCGCTTCCGCGGCTCGTCCCAGCAACCGCAGGCAGGTGGCCGACCACAACACGGCTTGGGCGCTATTGGGGGCTTCGTCGGCCGGGGCGTGGGCGTGGGCCAACGCGGCCGGCATCCGGCCCATCTCGGCCAGGATCAGGGCGGGATAGACGTGGGCGTAGAAGCGACTCTCCGGAACACACTCGGCATGCGCTTCCACGTCTTCCCAGGCGGCTTCCAGATTGTCGATCCAATAGCGCAGTCGCCAACGATAGTGATGGCCTTCGCACTGCGCGCGTTCCTTGACCGCGGTCGCGATCGCACGCGTGCGGGCTTCAACCGCCTCGGCGTAGCAGCCCATGCTTTCGAGGCACTCGGCCTCGGCGGTGATCGGGCGATCGTTGGTCGGCTCGATCTGTTGCCCCTGCCGGGCCCACTCGAGCGCCTCGGCAAAATGCTCCTCGACGAGCGTGTCGTCGCGGATTCCGCTGCTGCCCGAGTAGATTTCCGCCGCCAGCCGATGCGCGATGGAAAGCAGATAATAGGGATACGCCCCGTATTGCTCGTGCTCGACCAGCTGCCGCAGGCTCGCCTCGGCCTCGGGGAAGGGGTCCAGGCTCCGGGTGGCGTAGAGCTGCTGATTGCGGGCCCGCGCCAGGTGCAGGACCGCCTGCGGATAAAACGCGTGCTCGCGGGCCCGCAGGGCGTTGGCCTGGCGGTAGGACTCGATCGCGATCAACGGCTCATCGAAATGAATCGCCAAACCACGGAAGAACCAGGCGTCGGCCATCGCCGGCGGGCCGTGCGCTTCCGCCCGCTCAAACGTCGCCCGGGCGGCGGCGTACTGCCGGTCTCTCCACTGCGCCCAGGCAAGCAGGTACAGCGCTCGCAGGTTCGTCGGGTCGCGCTGCAAAACGGCCTGAACGTGCCGGATGGCACCGGGCTGATCGGTCGCCCCCAGACAAGCCAGCCCACGCACCAGATGAAGCTCGTCCGGGTCGGCCCCGAGCACGGCGGCGCGCTCGATGTTCGCCTGCGCGAGTTCGGGTGTGCGGTAATCGAAGTAGGCGAGCTGCTCGTACGCGTCGTGCAGCAGTCGCCGCGCCTCGCGCGATTGGGCGGCGTTCACGCTCCAGGCCAGCCCGACGGCCAGGAGGCAGACAGCGGCGACGGCAGCGGTTGCGATGGTGAGTGCCTTGTGTCGGCGCGTCCACTTGGCGGCCTTCTGCAGGCCGCTCCTGCGCCGCGAGAGGATCGGTCGGCTCTCCGCAAACCGCCGCAGGTCTTCGGCCAGCAGCCGCGCCGAGGGATACCGCCGCTGCGGCTCCTTTTCCATCGCGCGCAAGCAGATCGTCTCCAGGTCGATCGGGATTCGCGGATCGAGACGCCGCGGTGCGACCGGTTCGGCGGTGCAGATGGCCGTGATAATCTGATCGCGCGTCTGCCCGTCGAACGGCTTCCGCCGCGTGAGCAGCTCATAGAGCGTGACCCCGAGCGAATAGATGTCTGTACGGTGATCGATTTCGTGGGTGAGGCCGCGGAGCTGCTCGGGCGAAAGGTACGCGGGCGTTCCCATCACCTCGCCGTCGACCGTCAGGTGCGGCTCATCGGTCAGCCGCGCGAGGCCGAAATCCGTCAGGTGGAGCCGCTGGTTCTTCCCGAGCAGCAGATTGTGGGGCTTGACGTCGCGGTGAATCACGCCGTGCCGATGCCCGCACGCGAGCGCGTCCGCGACGTCGGACATCAGGGCGGCCAGGTGGCGGTAGTCCGCGCTGCTCCAGGCGAACTCGGGTAGGCCCGCATAATCCGAACCGCGCGGGCCAGCGGGTGGCCGTCGGTCGGCAGCTTGGCGCGCGGAGCCTCCGGGCCGGGGACGGCCCGGCTCTGCCAGGCCGCAGGCCGAAGAGCTGTCCGGCGCATGCGTCGAGCTGAGCAGGTCGGGTCGCGAGTGGATCGCGGCGTCGAGGCCGACGCCGTCCACCAGCTCCATGGCGTAGTAACAGTGTCCGTCGTGCTCACCTTGGGCGTACACCGGGACGATGTTGGTATGGTGGAGCCGGGCGGCGGCCTGGGCCTCGACTCGAAAGCGTTGCACCGCCGACGGTCCGTAGCGGGCCCACCCCGGCAGCACCTTCAAGGCCACCTGGCGTCCCAGTGAGAGCTGGCGCGCCCGATACACGACGCCCATTCCCCCCCGCCCCAGCTCGTCAATAATCTCGAAGTCGTCCAGGTGGCTCCCGGATGGCAGCGTGCTTGCCGCGAGGGAGTGTCTGAACGCGCCGCTGCTGCCCGCGCCGACCGCCAGTCGGCAAGAGCCGGCGGAACCGAGCGCGTCCGCGTCGAGCTCGAAGGCCTCCCGCAAGTCCGCAAGCAGCGCCCCATCGGCGACATCCGATTCGATCGGGGAAGCGTTCGACTCGGGTGTGCGGCCCTGCGTTGGGCGCGCACCTGTGCCGTCCGTTGCCGTGAGCGGACGCCCGCAGCGTGGGCAGGCGCCGGCCTGGGCATCGGCCGCCACTGTCGCGGCGCAGTTCGGGCAGGTGAGTCTAACCATGAGCACATCCACTTGCCGCGCGGCCCCACATCAGTATAGACCGTGGCCGGGCAATCTTGACACACTGGTTGGTGCGATTTCCAAGGATGATCGGACGTTGCGTCACACGCGCACGAATTTGCGGCTGGCTCCGGCTGCAAGCGGCGATGGTCTGCGGCGTCGGGTCGCTTGACGCTGCGGACGTGCCTCCGGACAATCGCGGCCATGAGCTTCGAAACCCTGGAGGCGGCAACGCCTGACCAGATCTGGGAGGCGTTGCGTGCGCAGGTGCGACCCGGCCGGCCTCGGACGCTGCCGGTCGAGGAAACCATCGGCTGCGTGCTGGCCGGCGACGCGCATTCGGCCCAGGACTTTCCCCCCTTCGATCGCGCCGTGATGGACGGCTACGCGGTGCGGGCGTGCGATTTTGAGCGCGGCAAGACCCGGCTGCGCAGCGTGGGGCTGATCCTGACGGGCACCGTGCCCGCCGAGCCGCTCGAAGCCGAAACCTGCCTCCGCATCAATACCGGCGCCCCGATCCCATCCGGCGCCGATGCCGTCGTTATGGTCGAGCAGTCACGCGAAACCGGCGACGGGTTCGTCGAACTTGACGATCATCCCGTCGTCGGACAATACGTCGAGCGGCAGGCGTCGATCCGGCGGGCAGGCGAGTTGCTGGTGCGGGCCGGCACACGGATCAGCGCGGGCACGCTGGCGGCCCTGGTTGCAGGCGGGATCAGCCATGTTGAGGTCTTCTCGCGCCCGCGGGTTGCCCAACTCAGCACTGGGGACGAACTGGTCGAACGGGGCGCGGAGCTGGAACAAGGACAGATCCACGACAGCAACAGCGTCGCCCTCGAGGAGCTGATCCGACAGGCCGGGGGCGAGACCGTGATGTTCGGGCGTTGCCCCGACGATCCGTCTGCGCTGCGGGCTTCACTCGAGCTGGGCCTGGCCAACGACTTGCTGTGCGTGACCGGCGGCATGTCCAAAGGGACGCACGACCTGGTGCCCAGGCTGCTCGAGGAATTGGGGGTGCACTGGCTGCTGAGCGGGGCGCGGCTCTTGCCGGGCAAGCCGCTGCGAATTGGCCACTCGCAGACCGGCTGCTGGGTGCTCGGTTTGCCAGGCAACCCGGTCAGTTGCGCGGTTTGCTTTCTGCTGTTTGGACGGGTCGTGCTGGAAGGGTTGCAGGGCCTGCCGATCGGCAAGCCGGCGCACGTCGCCGGCTCGCTGGAGGCCGACCTGCCGCCGGGCGGCGAGTGTCCGGTCTACCAGCCGGCCGAGTGGTCGGTCGGTTCGGATGGGGAGGTCTGCGTGTCGCCATTGGTCTGGCGCGGCTCGGGCGATCCGTTCGGGATGGCGATCGCCAACGCGTTGCTCTATCGAGCCGCGGGTGTCCCCGCCGCCCCGCGCGGCGAAACCGTCCGTTTCATCCCGCTCGACTTGCCGCGATGAAGCGCACCATGTCGAAGAGAGATGACGACCGGCAGCCGGGCCGCGCTGCAGCGTACGTTGTCGGCCCGCTTTGGCGCGATCTGCTGATGGTGCTCGGGCTGTTCGCGCTCAGCCTGATTTGCCTTTCGCTTATCTTCCCGCCACGAGACGTCTGGCCGCTGGCGTTTGTCGGCCTGGTGCCGTGGGCAGTGGCGGTCTGCCGGGTCCAGCGGCCCTGGCTGGCACACTGGGGCAGCTTCCTGCTCGGGTGGGTGTTCTTCCTGCTGAACCTGAAGTGGCTGATGCCGGTCACCGGATTGGGATTCTTCGCGCTCGCGTTTTATCTCGCGATTTACTGGCCGCTGGCGGCGTGGGCCGTCCGCACCGGTCGGCGGGCCGGGATCTCACCAGTCTGGTCGCTGCCCTTCATCTGGGTCGCCTGCGAGTTTCTCCGTGGCTGGGTCATGACTGGGTTTCCCTGGTTGTTCCTCGCGCACGCGTTCTACCAGCAGCCCCGCTTCATCCAGATCAGCGACACGGTCGGGGCGTACGGCGTCACGTTCATCGTCGCCCTGGTTAACGGCGTGCTGGTGGAGTGGGTGCTGTGCTGGTGGCGACCGACGCGCGCCCGACCGCGGCTGCTGAACGCCGCGCTCGGATCGGCCGCAGCGGTGCTCGTGCTGATCGGGAACATTCTGTATGGCCATTACCGGCTCGGCCAGGGCGACTTTGAAGACGGCCCGCGCGTCGCGGTAGTCCAGGAGGATTTCCCGCTATGGAGCCGGGAACCATACAGTGAGCATCAGTACGTCGTCTTCGCGAAGTATCTCGCGCTGGGGGCGGAGGCGGCGCGCGAAAAGCCGGATCTGCTGGTCTTTCCCGAAACGGCCTGGGGGTCCACCCAGAACATCGGCTTCGTCGAGCAGGAGCTGCAAGCACCCGAAGGAGTGTCGGCCCTCACCTGGCAATACGGCAAACTCTGCCACAGCGCCACCTCGGCCTTCGCTCGCGGAAACTATGCCGAGGTCAACCAGGTGATTGCCCGCTTTGAGCGGGCCCTGAACGCCAGCCTGCCCGCCGGCCAGCCGAAGTATGAGCTGCCGCGCCTGCCCGCCGAGGGCGGCCCACCGGTCACCCTCGTGCTCGGCTCCGTGTCGCTGGAAGTCCGGCCGGAAGAGGCCTACCCCGGACAGCGGCGCTTCAACTCCGCCCTGGTCTACGACCAGAATGGCGAGCAGCGCCGCGAGCGCTACGACAAGATCCACCTGGTCCCGTTCGGCGAGGTGGTCCCGTTCCGCAACGCGCGCTTCCTCGGGCTGGACCTGCACTGGCTCTACCGGCGGCTCAACGAGCTCAGCCCATTCAGCTACGGCGGGACGATCGAGTACTCGCTTTCGCCCGGTGCGCGGTACACAGTTTTCAATCTCGAGGTCGGCGCGGAGACCACGCGTTTTGGCGTGCCGATCTGCTACGAGGACACGGTGCCCTACGTGCCGCGCCGATTCGTCTGGCATGACGGGCAGCGGCGAGTAGACTTTCTGATCAACATCAGCAACGACGGCTGGTTCCTGCACAGTGAAGAGCTCCCGCAGCATTTGGCGATCTGCGTCTTTCGCGCCGTAGAGAACCGCGTCGCGATTGCGCGGGCGGTTAACACCGGCGTCAGCGGGTTCATCGACCCCAGCGGGCGAATCTACTCGCTCGTCGAGGAGCAGGGGCGCACCTACGGCCCGGGGCTGGTGGGCTACCGCATCGCGCGGGTCAAGCTCGACGACCGGAACAGCTGCTACGGGCGTCTCGGCGACTGGTTTGCCATTCTGTGCCTGCTCTGTGCCTCTGCGTTGTGGGGCGGCGCGATCGTGACGCGCTGGGTATACAACCTGCAGAAATGGCTGCTGACCCGACGCGCCAGAAAGCGAGGCGGGTAAATGCACTTGTCACGACCACTCGGCGGCCTGGCGGCAATCGGCGCCTTGCTCTGCGGGGCATGCCAGAATACGAATGTGAGCCTGTCGCCCCAGCAACAAGCTCAACTCGAACATCGGGCGATGTCGCTGCTATTGCGGGCCGCGCAAGACGGGATCGGGCCCGTGCGGGCCAACGCGATCGAGGCCTTGGTGAACCTGGCTCCGGACGCCAATCTCCCGGTTTTTCGCGAGGCGGTTACCAGCGCGGCGCCGCTGGTTCGCTTCGCCGGCTGTGTCGCCCTCGGCCAGGCCCGCGACACCGCCTCACGCAAAGCGCTGCGGCGACTGATCGAGGCCGACCCCGACCCGCGCGTGCGACTGGCGGCGGCATTCGCCGCGTACCGTTGCGGCGAGGCGGATTCCGGGCGCGTGCTCGTGCGGACGCTGAGCGATCATCCCGACGAGAAGCTGCGGGCTGATGCGGCGTATCTGATCGGCGAGCTGGGCGAGCCGAAAGCCCTCAAACGCCTCAGCCTCGCCGCCGCCCGCGAAAACTCCGGGTACGTGGCGGTGCAGATCGAGTCGGCGATGGCCAAGCTCGGCGACCGCGCCAGCCTCGACCGGCTCATGGAATACACCCTCAAGAGCGACGCGGTCACCGTTCTGCTGGCGCTGCAAACGCTGGTCGAGCTGGCTGAGCCGACGACGCGCAAAGCTCTGGAGTACCGACTCCACAGCGAAGCCGACTATCTCCAGGCCCGCCTGATCGCCGCCCGCGCGCTGGGCCGGCTCGGCGTCGACGAGGGCTATCAGCTGGCGCTCGACTCGCTGACGTTCAAGGCGGAAAGCGACAACGAAACGATGCAGGTCCGCTCGAACGCCGCCCTGGCGCTGGGCGCCATCGGGCAGACCCGGGCGCTGCCCGCGCTGCAACGGCTGGCCGAAAGGGAAGACGACACGCGCACACAGGTCGCCGCCTGTTATGCGATCTGCCGAATCATCAAGGCTTCATCTCAGCGCTAGCGGGCGCCGTGGCGGGTTGTGACGCCGGGCGGACGGGCGTATCTCTGCCCCAGCCGGCGGATTCGGTCGCTTCCGCGATCGCCCGCCCGCGCTGTTCGCCGGGCACCGCGACAAACGACCCCAGCATCAGGTAACGGACCGGTTCGCTCCAGCTTCCCAGAAACTCCAAGGAGACGCGCGTGGTTTGCACGCGCAGGCTGCCGCGCAAGCGATCGCCCGACTCGCGGTAGAGGGCGGCGATGCCGAGCTGCGAGGCGAAGCGGCTTTCCCACGGGCCGAACTTGACCCGGGCCCGCAGCTCGCGGCGACGAAGTTGGTAGTTGCGGGCCTGACCGGCCGGTAGCTGCTCGAGCGCGAGTGACAACTGGAATTCGAATCGCAGCCGGGGGTTGAAGAACGGAATTCCGCGATGCTGCATCGCGATCCAGACCTGACCGTCCTGATCGGTCCACCAGTAACATTCCTGCACTTTGAGGGGCGACACGCGTGGTGCCGGCGGGTCGATCGCCTTGAAATTCAGCGAGGCAAACTCCAGCCGCCCGCTGCCGGTGCAACCGGCGACGAACAACAGAAAAGTGACCAGCATCCCGCCCAGACCGACTGCCAGCTCGTGCCGGAGATAACCCATTGAGAGCGGGTTCCATAGAATGTTGCGGAGCGGCCGAGCGATCACGCGTGTGGAACCGGAAATCGTGCGCAGAGCTCACGCACTTCGCTGCGAAGCTTCTCCACCACCGCTTCATCGCCGCCCGCCGACATCGCCCGATGCATCAGACCCGCCACGGTGCGCATGTCCTCCTCCTTCATCCCGCGGGTCGTGAGGGCCGGCGTGCCCAGCCGCAGACCGGAAGTCTGCGTCGGCTTGCGCTCGTCGAAGGGAATCATGTTCTTGTTGGTGATGACGCCGGCGGCTTCGAGCCAGGCCTCGGCCTGCTTGCCGGTCAGATCCGGGTGCACGTCGCGCAGGTCGACCAGCAGCAGGTGGTTGTCGGTGCCGCCGGAAACCAGCCGATACCCGTGCGATTGCAGCGACTCGGCCAGAGCCTTGGCGTTGTCGAGAATCTGCTGCTGATACACCTTGAACTCGGGCTTGAGCGCCTCGGCGAAGGCGGCCGCCTTGGCGGCGATGATGTGCATCAGCGGCCCACCCTGCGTGCCCGGGAAGACCCACTTGTCGACCAGCTTGGCATCCTCCGCGTGGCACAGGATCATCCCGCCCCGCGGACCACGCAGCGTCTTGTGCGTGGTCGTGGTGACGAAATCGCTGCACGGCACCGGCGTCGGGTGCAGACCGACCGCGATCGGGCCGGCAATGTGCGCGATGTCCGACATCAGCCGGGCCCCGACTTCTTTCGCAATCTCGCTGAACGCCTCGAAGTCGAGCACCCGCGGGTACGCCGAAAAGCCGGCCAGAATCACCTTGGGCTTACACTCGCGCGCGAGTCGGCGGACCTCCGCCATGTCGATCCGTTCGTCCTTGCGGCTGACGCCGTAGGGCACGATGTTGTAGAGGTGTCCGCTGATGTTGACCTTGAGCCCGTGCGAGAGGTGCCCGCCGTGGGCCAGGTCGAGCGAAAGCATGGTGTCGCCCGGGTTGAGGCTGGCCATGTAGACCGCGATGTTGGCCGACGCGCCGGAGTGCGGCTGGACGTTGGCGTGCTCGGCGTTGAACAGCTTTTTGGCCCGCTCGCGCGCCAGGTCTTCGACCGCGTCCATGTTCGGGCAGCCGCCGTAATACCGCCGGCCCGGGTAGCCCTCGGCGTACTTGTTCGTGAAGACCGAGCCGGTCACGCTGCGGACGGCGACGGACACATGGTTCTCCGAGGCGATCAGCTCGAGCGTGTTCTGCTGGCGTTCCTCCTCGCGCCTGATGACTTCGGCCAGTTCCGGATCGTTTTCCTCCAACGGCCGCGTAAGAACGTCTTGCATTAGAAAGATCCCTTCACTCTTGCAGTGTTAAGAAAGCACGGAGACCCGCGCGTCATGGAGTTTCGACCGGACGATCGGCGGCGGGTTGGACCGCCCCCGGCTCCCCCGGCTCGGGGGCAAACTGCTCCTGGAGCTCCGTCAGCAGAGACCGCTCCAGCCGCCGATCACGCTTGACGAAGTTCCAGACCGTGTTCTGTCGCGTCGTGGTGGCCGCGTCGCGCTCGATCGCGGTTTGACCGGGGGCGTCGCTGATCCGGTGCCGGTCGGGCTGAAACGCCTCCTGGCGGGTGGTGTCCTGCCGCTCAATGTCGATCCGCAGCCCGGCAACCGTGTCTTCGCCGCGCTTGGCAACGGCAAAGTGGGCGATCCGCCCCATCGTGGAGCGCCCGCCATAGAGATCCCGCATGGTCCCGCTCTCAGAGGAGGTTCGATACTCGACCCGCTGTGAGACCAGGCGGCGTCCATCGGATTCAATCGTAAGCGGGCCGAACTCGCGGCGCAGAATGATCTGAGCGGCGTGGAAGACCTCCTCCGGCGACGCCGCCCTGATCACACGCGACTGAAACGTGCGCGTTTCCAGACCCTGATGGCACCCCGTCAGGCACAGCAACAGGGGCACGAGCACCGCTGAGACAGCGCGAATTCTCATTTCGATTCCTCTTCTAACGGGGTCGACTCGCTGCCGGGAATGTTGCGATCAGCCGGCCCGGGATGATCGATCCCCTCGGGCACCGGCCCCGGCGAAAGCCAGGCCTTATGGCGAATCATGTCCGGATACCGACGAATGAGCGAGCCCGGCTCGGCCTCCCCAGCCGCCTGCTCCAGGTTCTGCATCCCGAACTCGATCATCCCTGCGTGTACTTCCAGATACCCGAGCAGGAAGCGAAGCTGGGGATTCTCTCGTCGAGCAAGCTGCTTCATGAGGTCGGCGCGGCGGATGTCGACGATTTCGCCCCCGCCCATCAACGTCTCCAGATCGACCTGGAAGCGGGCCAGCTCGGGGAAGCGCTCGAGGCCGTTGATCAGGCTGGTTGCGGCCGAGACGTACTCCCCCGCCGCCAGCAGCGCGTGCCCCTTTCCGATCAACGGCAAGGGGTTGGCCGGATCGAGGATGCGGACGCGCTCGTAGTGTCGGACCGCGTCGTAGTAGCGCCCCAGCGCCATCGCGGTTTCGGCCTGGCCCAGCTCGGCGTTGACAAGGGTGGCACTCCGCCCAACGAATGTCTGCAGCGGCGCCTCGAACACGCGAATCAGGAATTCTTCGGCGGCCTCGGCGGCGCGGGTCTCCCGCTCGATGGAAAGCGTTGGACTTTCCGGTTGCGCTTCAGTCGGGACCATGTCGACCGGCTCGAATATCTCGCGGTACCACTCGGGCTGCGGGTTGCGCGACAGCTCGAGCGCCAGTTGCATATCGGTGAACACGTCGCCGCCCGGCTCTATGCCGGTGCCGGGGGCGGGCACCGGCCCAGGCGTCAAACCGGCCAGACCTGCCGCTGGGCGCGCCTCGGCGCCCGGCGCCTGGAAGAGATCGCCGGGCTGCTCGACCGCCGGCCCCGGCCACTCGGTCGACAGACGTCTGGCGTTCTCTTGCACCAACGTCTCCAGCGGCGTTGCCACATCGACGAGCGGCTCCGGCCAAGTGCGCAGATCGAGCGGGCCCCGGGCTGGTCCGGTCGGCGCTTCCGCTCGATCAAGGCCGAGCGGGTCGGGCACCGGCTCCGGGACGTAGCTGGGGTTCGGCTGCAACTCCGCGGGGGAGAGCGGCCCCGGCAATCGCGGTGGCTCCAGCCCGAATATTCCGCTGGAGAGCTCCATGTTCAGCGGCTGGCCGAGCAGCTGAGAGGACAACTCCTGCGAAGTGTCGTACATCTGAGGCCGCGCCGGTGGAACGCCGTATTGCGGAATACCTCCGCCGACCGGGAAACCAGCGTCGCTGGGTCCGCTTCTCAGGCGACCGACCTGCTGACCGGGTGTCGCCGGCTCGAAATCGGAGAAGCCACGCAGATAGCTGCCCGTCGGTGCTGTCCGCACGGGGTCGAAGAAGGCGCGCGGCGTCAACCCGCCGCCCAGGCTATAGGCGTCCTGAACGCTGACCGAGTCGCGGATAAAATTGGAAAGTGAATCACTCCCCAGGCCGCCCCGAAACGCCGTCGCCGAAGGGATCGGCGAGAAGCTGCGTAACGAAAGTCCGCGACCGACGTTGCCGGTCGCGTACGGATTCCCGCCGAGCAGTGGCGGAAGCGGCCGGGCATAGTTGTAGCGGTTTCCGCCGACCGCCGGATTCGCATCGAGCAGCCGTCCGTCCTGAACGATCTGTTGCTGAGCCCGCCCCTCCCCCGCCAGCAGCAACAGCGTGAGCAACGCCCCGCCGCCCACGCGCGGCCCCGCGATCCAACCGATTCGGCGAGGGGTTTTCTTTGGCGTACACATGTCGGCATCTCGCAGCCTGTTGACCATTCCTTATTATTCTAAGCCCCGCGTGCGAGTTTTGCAGCACCCCGCGCGGCCCGATCCGGTCAGACCACCGAGCGCCCCCCGTCGATCGGGATGATCACGCCGCTGAGGTAGTCACCGTCGCGGAGGACGAAATGCACGGCGGCGGCGACGTCCTCGGGCGTGCCGGCCCGTTTCAGCGGGATCTTGGCGGTGAGGCGGTCGCGGGTCTCCTGATCGTAATCCTCCGGCCAGGCCGCGACCCCGGGGGCGATTCCGACCACGTTTACCTCCGGCGCCAGCGCCCGGGCGAGGGCCTTCGTCAGCGTCTCCAGCCCACTCTTCGAGACGATGTACCCCAGGTGACCCGGCCAAGGCCGGGCCGTGGCCGCGTCGCACAGGTTGACGACTCGGCCGCCCGCGCGGCGAAGCGCATCGGCGGCCGCGTGCGTCAGAGCCATCGGCGCGGTCAGATTGACCCGCAGCACGCGTTCCCACGCCTCGAGCTCGAACTCGTCGATGCTCATCCGCTCGAAGACGGCGGCGTTGTTGATCAGGACATCAAGCCGCCCGAACCGTGTCAAAACGCTTTGAACCAGCCGCTGGGCCGCGTCCGGCTCGACAAGATCGGCCTGAAAAATCTCGGCCTCGACGCCGCGGCTTCGGCAGGCCTGCGCCGTCTCGGCCGCCGCCGCGGTCGACCGCCGGTAGTGGATCGCCAGGTTGCAGCCGGCCTCGGCCAGCCGCAGAGCCAAGGCGCGCCCGACCCGCCGACCCGCCCCGGTCACCAGCGCGACGCGTCCCTTAAGTTCCATCGGACAAACTCCGGTCCGGGGGATACTTGATCCACTGCAAACAGAGTCCGTGGGCGGCGGCGGTGGGGCCGGCCTGGCGCCGGTCGCGCGCCGCCAGAATGTCGCTGACGCGCTCCGGCGGCCAGTGCCCGCGCCCGACCTCGACCAGCGTGCCGACCATGTTCCGCACCTGATTGTATAAGAAACCTGTGCCCTCCACGTCGATCACCACCGTGGTGTAATGGCGTTGAACGTGAATATGACGCACCGTTCGAACCGTGGTGCTGCGGGTGCAGCCGGCGCTGGCGAAAGCGGCGAAATCGTGTGTGCCGACCAGCAGGTCGGCAGCCGTCTGCATTCTCAGCACGTCCAGCGGCCACCAGATGTGCCAGGCGTGCCGGGCAGCGTGCCACTCGACCGGCCGCCGGAAGTCATTGTGGATGCGATAGCGGTAGAGCTTGCTGAGCGCGTGTCGCGTCGCGTGAAATTCGAGCGGCACGTCGGCAACGTGCACGAGCGTCACGTCGCCGATCAAGCGGTGGGCGATCGCACGCCTGATGTTCTCGGCCGGAATCGAGGTTGCGGTGCGCAGGTGCGCCACCTGCCCTTGGGCATGCACGCCGGCGTCGGTCCGGCTGGCACCGACGATCTCCAGCGGTTGGCGAATGATCCGCCGGGCAACCTTCTCCAGCTCCTCCTGCACGGTGCGCACGCCGGGCTGCCGCTGCCAACCGTGGAAGTCGGTCCCGTCGTACGCGATGGTGAGCTTGAGGTTGCGCTCCATAAGCGCTGATCGTACCCGATCAGAGCGCTTCTCGGCACCGGGCGCGAGTGAGCGTGCCCGGGCCAGCATTGGCCCGGTGGAATCCGCAGACTCAATCCTTGCACTCGCTCTCGGCGAGTAGGCCAACGAAAGCGTTCCAGACTTCGTGCGGAGCCGACTCCAATCACACTCGACGTGCCGTGGGCCGATTGTCCAACCTCGCCTCCTTTCCCTTCAGCACCGACGCCCAGTTGCGGGAGGAGCCCTCGCGCGGGACCTTGCCGATCATGTCGGCGCGATAGTCAAAGACGCATTCTCTAGCCGCGCTTCGCCGCGTTCAACCCTGGCCGCGAAAGCGCGGCATTCCGTCAGGAGCGCGTCCAGCATTTCAGATTCCGGCACGGTTTGCTTCTGCTCGCTCTGGACGTAGATGATGCCCTTGCCGCGGCCGGCGAAGAGGGCGACGTCGGCGCCTTCGCATTCGCCGGGGCCGTTTACGACGCAGCCCATCACGGCGACCTTGAGCGGGACGTGGATCTCGGCCAGCTTGCGCCGGACGTCGGCGACCAGCTTGAACAGGTCGACTTCGAGGCGGCCGCAGGTCGGGCAGGCGATCAGCTCGGGCTCCGTCCGGCGGCGCAGACCCAGGCAGCACAGCAACTCCTTGCCATCCTCGACCTCGTGGATCGGATCGGCAGCGTAGGAAATGCGGATCGTGTCGCCGATGCCGTTGGCGAGCAGCGTGCCCAGTGCGGCGATCGAGCGGATGCGGCCGGTCTCGGGCGGGCCGGCGTGCGTGACGCCGAGGTGCAGCGGGTAGTCGTAACGCTGGCTGATGGCCGTGCAGGCGTCGATGACGATGCGCGGGTCGGGTGACTTGGCGGCGAGCACGACGTCGTGGAAGTCGTTCTCGTCGAAGATGCGCAGGTACTCATCCAGCTTTTCGAGCATCAGGCGGACGAGGTTGGTGCGGTAGTCCTGCTTGAGCGAAGCCCGCTCGGCAGCGCGGAGCTGCTTGTCCGTGCGCTCGACAACACTGCCCTCATTGACGCCGACGCGGATCGGTATCCCGCGCTCCTTGCAGGCCGCGATGACGCGGTTGACCTGCTGGCGATCCCGGATGTTGCCGGGGTTCAGGCGGATTTTGTGGACGCCGGCCGCGACGGCTTCGAGCGCCCGCCGATAATGAAAATGCACGTCGGCGATGATCGGCACCGGGCTGGCCGCCAGGATCTCCGGCAGGGCCTCGGTATCGCGTTTCTCAGGGACGGCCAGCCGAAGCAGGTCCGCCCCGGCTTTAGCCAGCTTCTGCACCTCGGCGATGCACTTCTCGATGTCGTGCGTGTGGCACGAGGTCATGGTCTGAAGCGCGACGGGCGCAGCGCCCCCAATCTTGACGCCGCCGACGTTGACCTGCCGGGTTTTTCTACGTGGTGGCATGCTCATCAGCGTAGGGCCCGCCGCGCGGACCAGCTACTCGCAGTTGCAGACAAAATGGTCCGCACAGCGGACCCTTCGAGCTCCTGCTCAGGCCGTTGGCTTCTCACATTTTAACCCCTGGCAACCACGTCAGCCGGCATATTCGCGGATGAGCCAGTTTTTATCGACCCGCCATTGGCCTCCGCCGCCGGGAGGTGCTCGACCACAGCATTGACGACGGCGGGCCGGTCGACCCCGGCCGACAATTTGACTTGCCCGACAGATATATTGAAGAATTGACTCAGATTCCGTAGCGCGGACACTCAGCTTCCGGGTGGCACAGACACCTTCCGGTCGTAAGATTGGAGGTGTTCCAATGTACGCGTTACACGACGCAGGATCGGCAGTCAACGCACTGCCGACCCCCGGACCGATTAGTCCACCTCCAGGGCAGGTCGACCGACGCGCGGTTGAGTCGACAGAGCACGGTACTCTCGAAACCGAGGACCGTCACGATGTCATCTGCACCTCGAGCTCGGCCGTGCTGCAACTGGTGCAGGACTCTGCCAAGAGTTACGCCGAAATAGTGGCCACAGACGAAGCGCTGGAAGGCCAAGCGACCGCAAGCGGCGCCTACCTGGGCAGCCACGTCGGGGAGGAACTGGACGTTTATGCGTAGCCCCCGTCACGGCAAAAGGCCGTGACGTGTTGAGCGTATCGTTAATCCCCAAATGGAACGTCCCGACCCACCCAAGCGGCGGGCCGGAACGGAAAGACAAAGTGCACGACGCCG
>Ga0180434_10003799_pt1 | contig 18940 bp, 14 predicted proteins | sample SS_ome_7_FD_132453 | JGI IMG/M metagenome (GOLD analysis project Ga0180434, IMG submission 132453) | Hypersaline lake sediment archaeal communities from the Salton Sea, California, USA - SS_1_D_2 metaG | ecosystem: Environmental > Aquatic > Non-marine Saline and Alkaline > Hypersaline >...
GAAAACACCCACACTGCCATTACCAGGTTCCAACTTACTCACAAAGCCCTCATATGGACAACTCCCGCCTACACCCTTTACAGCCTTACAATAAAACCTCTCGGGAGAAACAACATAGAGCCGACCACCACTTTTGAACGTAATATAACATTTTTTATCAGATAAATACCAACCAGCAACTTGTAGCGATATACTACATATCAAATTGCCCTTTTTGTTGCTCAGCAAAAATAGCAATTCATTTGAAAATTCAAACCCTAAAGACTTGCCTTTTTTACAAACCTTCTTTAATGCCAACTGCTTTTTTTTGCTCAAGCCATCTTCACCAACCTCAAACGCTCTTATACAGACCGGCTTTACCTGCAACATATTATCATTATCTCTTTCAGAAACAACATTCAAAGAAACAAAATCACTCTTTTTATCCCAAAACGCAAAATCCTCTTTTTTTATTCTATATTTATCCATACACTGGAACACAACAACGTACCATTTTTTACTCTTACAACAAAATTGTGTCGAGCAACGAGCTTTCGGAGATATTTTTATACACTCACTTTTTTCTTGATCAACAATAAGATTAAAATCTGGCGTCTTTATAAAACCTTTGCCTAACGCAGAAGACCTGTATAAAGAGACATTTGTTACATTCCCGGTTGTAATATTTATAATGCAGTTTTTTTTATCCACAAAGACTACATATAAGTAGGCCTGTTCTGAGTCTATATCCTGGCAAATAGCAAAACCGTTTACCTCACGCAAATGTGAATCAATTATTTTTTTCCTCACAAAATCCGATGCTACACGCCCATTTGCCCTATTAATCAACCACACTTGCCTACTTTTATCACCCAAAAGAACATAATCGCGACTAACCTTCCTAACTACAGGTTTTATGGTCTTGTTTGCTTGTACATCAAATAAAATGCAGCTTCCATCCTTATATGCAATATAGCAATATTCCTTTTGCTCTTCATCATCAACCAAACCTTCAATCTCTTTTATTTCTTTATCTTGATATAATGAACCAGTAATCGTTACGCTGTCATCTTTCATTTTATCCCAAAACAAAAGTTTATTTTGAGCGTCCTGAAAAACAATATACCCTTCCGACTCTAGTAATTGGGTCTTCATAGCAGGCTTTTTCACCTCTCTTTTTGTAAGCGAAACTATTCCATCTTTATACTCTCCCCCTTCAAAAAATATTCGCAGGGTGGTAGAATCTTGCAAAAAAGAAAAATCAACTACTTTATCTTGAAGCGTATAAGTTTCAAAAAATGTACCATCTGAAGAAAAGACTATTACCGTATAATCAGAATATCTTGTCGCATAGACCGTTTTTTCTTTATTTGGTTTAACCGTAACTTTTTCAAAGCTTTTAGCAACTGGCCCAACAGGAAACAACACTCGCTTCCAGCAAAATCCTAGATCATCCATACACGTCACATTAATACACGTCATATTAATTGTCGACGATACAAAATTATCCTCAAACTCAAAATCTATCCCCAGCATTTCTTTATCTAGATACTTTTTGCCGTATACTTGATTAACAAAAGAACAAAAGTATAGGATATTTCCTGTCTTATATACCAAATCTTTTCCATTACAATAGGCCTCAAATTTCTTCTGCGGAAATATGGCAGAAGGACTATCCAAAGAATCAAACCGTTCGGATAGTATATTATCTGACGGCATTATTTGGAAACTTATAATAGATAAGCTAAAAAACACTATACGGTTTATTCTGTTAAAATGCTTTTTCATTCTTTTTTTCCATTTTTCTTTATAATTTCACTTTTCTTTTCTTTTTTGGGGGCTCACCATCTTTGCCTCGGCCACTATTCATGCAATTCAACAAGAAAATTTGTTTACTATGCATGTCTCCCAAGGAATTATCAAAATCACCTGAACGCCGCGGCTGTTTGCCTGTTATTTTCTTTTTCTTAACTTCTTTTTCTTTTTTAAACATAGCCTGCACAGCATGTATCATATGTTGACCGCCCTCCAAAGGCACCTCACCCATCACTTTTCGTTTTCTTTTGCGCCCTGTTTTTCTAAGGCGCTTGCCAGTACAGAATCTCGAGGGCGCGGCTCTTCCATCCCCTAATGACCCTGGGATTGCAGCAAGAGCCTTTTTGCCAGAAGTTATCTCTCTTGCATCCAAAGCTTCAGGACCCTCTGGTAAGGGAGGTTGCGGCACATCAGTAAGGCCACCTTTTTTTACAAAATTTTCACAACTTTTACTACCATATGCATGTATATCTGAATAACTTAAAAAACTCCATTCAGAAGGAATTCCAATAAAAACTCCTTTGGGGCTTTGCACCTTTTTACACAACACCTTCAGCATCACATGACAAGAAAACAAGGTCTCTTCATCTTTATAAAAAGTAAAAACACAATTTTTATTATCAAAAATAGCATGTTTTACTTTCTCAGGAAACATATGCGCATCCTTACATTGTATAAATATACCCGACAAACCATCTACCTCTGTTTCACAAACATCCACGATTGCTTCAGACAAGCTCAAAAAAAGCAATTCTCTTCGTGTCTTATGATCAAAAATTTTTACAAAAACATTCCCCTTATACTTTAAACGCATAATAATATATTTATTCGTTTTTACTGAAGAAAGAATAATAGACTCTCGGCCAGACTCAAAATCAAAGTATTTCCGCTCGCCTGATGCACATTCAACATAAATGCCATCCCTAAAACAGAAATATTTTTTTGCTTTATATATTGCTGCAGGCTCTAAATTCGCCCCAGCTAAAAACAGGATGCTTCCATTGCTCAGCATACAATACATGTATTGATCAAACAGAGATTTTTTGGCTGAAACTATTGCTTGCTTTTTTGGCTTTCGCAAACCTTGTTTGCCAACTTCCAATATGCTAAATATTTTTTTTGAATATAGACCCCCGGGCACAGCGCTCCATCCATCAGCAGAAAACCCCACGCAAGGGGACATCTTACTCCTTGCATCAATAATACAGTTGTCTTTTTCTAGTAGCTTTGCTACAGAGTCTTGACGAACAGATCCCCCTGGTTTGGAAAAAACAAAATACTCCCTGCCATCCTTGCCTGCAATGTATCGAGGAATAAAATGATCTGCAATCATCATGCAAAATTTTTCCTGCTTATCAATCAAAAAATTGGCCGTCTCACACAATAACATACAGTATTTTTCACAAAAAGGTATGGCTCCTTGTATTTCTATTACTTCACCGGTATCAATATTTATCATACCTTGGTATCCATCAACACAATTTATATTTATATAGGTATAACCGCTGCAAGTATCTGACAACAATGTTGCACAACCGACCATACAAGAACCAGCACAATCTAACATTTTTTTTCTCACAAAATCAAATTGAGCCTTCCGCTTTTGCCTATCTATTAATATGACATGCCCTGATTTGGTTGTATAAAGCTTATACTTTTCGCTCTCAGATTGCCCCACAAGCGGAATAAGTTTATTATTATCTACATCAAAACAGGCAAAGGGCCCATCATTAAAACGGATGAGAAAATATTCCTTTTCACGAGTATCAACAATGAGATCCGCCCCTTTTATTTTTCTGTCACCATACTCTTCATCCTCAATTTTCACCTCACAGTTTTCTTGCGTATCAAATAATATATAATCTTTTCTCTCACTATCTTGACGAAGTTCATATCTTCGAAAGCCTGCCCTGTATACATTAGGTTTTCTATCACCACTCTCTGGAATATCACAATCAATAAAGTGACCTCCTTCTGCAACCAACCTTATCTTTTTTTCTTCCAAAAACATAAACTCTTTAATCTTATATTCTGAAGTTATCTCAGGTAAAAGCCTACCGGCTGCGGAACACAACAGTATCTTATAAGAAGAAATCTGCCCCGCATAAAAAGAATAATTGTTATTATGCTTCAGCCACACCGTCAAAACACAACTCACATCATGTTCACATCGATGATTTGCCCAAGAAAAACCAAGGTCATCACAAAGGGTGACTATAATACTATTTGCATCCGGATTAAGATATATATCAAATATTTCATCCTTATATTTCTTATAGCGTGTAATCCTGCTGGCAAAACTATGAAAGCACAAAGAACCTCCACTCTTATAAGATAACGTATTACCATAAAAATAAGCACCAAATTCACATTGAGGGAATGATGGATTATCCTTTTGCTCTTGCATAGCAAAGTTCATCTGCGTCGCCGCAATAAGGCAACACATCATTATTTGTATAATCATCCCACTATATTTTTTCATAATATCCCCACAATTGCCTCTTACACCTTTAGTTTAATTTTCTTTTTTACAGGCTGGTAATCATGTTTTTCTTTGTTTCCCTCTTTGTCTTCAGCTCTTTTTCTTTTAACGCCTGTCCTACGTAAGTCTTGCAGGATCACAGAACCTTTCCCTCGTCTGGCTTTCTGCTGGCTGGAGCGTTTCCCTCCCTTATTGCCCAAGATAGATTTCGGAGCAACTATATAATCTTTCTTTTGCTTACCATCTTTTATCTCAAATAGGGTAAAAGAATCATCCGAAAAACACAATGCTATGTATTTTTCATCTTTATTCAGGGTGCACCTGTTTACATTATTCCGTCTAAATAATATCTTTTTTTCTTCTTGTCCCGGCTTATCTAGATCAACAATAACAAATTCACCATCGCAAAAAAGAAGATACAGGTATTTACCGGTTTTACCTAGGCGAAAAAAAGAAACCTTTTTTTTATTGCAACTGAAGATTAATTTTTTACTATTATGCAGATCAAATACGTGCAACAAGTTTTCTGCATATTGTATCGCAATTCTCTCCCCATTTTTACTTATATAGCACAATTGCGATTGATGCTTTTTCAGCATATCTCCAAGTTGTGAAACCCGCACCATATCAACGCTTAGGTTAGACATATCAAGCTTATAAATCGAGCCATCCTCATATGCAATGGCATATTGGCTGCCATTATTAACCTTTTTAGAAAAAAGAAGCTTTTTTCCCGTATTATAAGAATTAAAAAGAACCTGTTTTGTCTGCAAACCTAAAACAAAAATACCTTTTTCATTTGCAAGATCTTCAGCCATTATAATCAGATGTTTTTTGTTTTCAGATAAATAAGCCTGCTTCACCGAACATGGCAAAACCGTTTTGTACACCTCTTTTGCTTTTTTTACATCATATACCAAAACAGTCTCAAACTTGCCATAGACGCTTTTGCATGTAAATATAATGATCCCTTTATTGTGACTCATGGCATCAAGGCCAGAAATAGAAAAAAACGCTATATCTGATTCTAATAAAACTCGATTTTCTTCTGTTAAATCAAATAGCTTCACCGTCTTACCATCAAACGTTTTTACCCCAACCTCTGATAACAGAGTAAAACTTGTCCTTTCAGGAAAACACTTATTAAACACCATCTTTTGTGTCGCAAGATCATAAATTCTACACTTGCTATAAAAAAGATGCGACACAAGCAAATATCTATTATACAACAGCTTTACACATGCAAAATCAAAATATTTCAACTCCTTACAAGAGTCAAAGACCATAGTGGTATCATCCGCAACCGAACCTTTTTGCAAGTCAAACACCTTACATTCTTTGGCTGAAATAGAAACCAAGCAATATCTAAAGTCATCACTAAAGACACATGCATCTAAAGACAATCTAGAAAGCCCCAGACGCCTTGGATCAACACAAAAGATAGCCGCATTTGTTTCCACGTCAACGACCTTCACCTGAGCAACACAACAACCTTTATATGGAACGCAATCTTCAATAATAGAGGCAATAACCTTTTTAGCATCACCAGCCACATGTAGCCTAACCCTCTTTCTAGAAAGAGCATGAGAATCAAAAAACAACTTCCCAAAATCATTTTCATTTTTTTGCATATTAAAAATTTGCAGAGAAAAATCCTTCAAAAAGACAAGGCACTTGCTCTGGTCAGAACTAAACTCACATCTGTCTAATAGCGTATCATACTTACGAGAAATCTTTTCTATCAGCTTTATTGGCCCCCGGTGACATGCTTTCATTGCACACCCCAAGATAAGACAACACATGCAAACTAGATACTTTATACCTGTATTCATATAAACCTCCAACAATAAAATGCTCCGTTTTTTTATTTATCTTATTTTCTTTTCTCGCTTCTTATCTAATCGCCCCCAAAAGAAACTACTTATAAAGGTTCTTGAGAAAACAGCTGCACAGGCAATATAGTGTTGCCATATAATGCTGCAATACAGAATACAATATAGAATACAACCTTCATTTTCTTATCCATTCTATATACACAAGCTATATTGGGGTACACGACAAATTTGTGGCGCACCCAATACTCTGCTAAAAAAAGAAAAAACGACTACAGTTTAATTTTTTGCTTTTTTTGCTTTTTTCCATCTTTATCATCTTCATCACGCTTTCTTTTTTTACCTGTCATATTAGTATCATTTTGTTTTTGGGAAAGCAACCTGTCTCCATTGCGTATTGTATTGTTAGTAACCTTCTCCATAACTCTATACATTCTTGAATCACATAAAACAAAATCACTAATGCGAATTTGCGCTAATTGTCTGTTGCTTTTTGGTATGGTATACGTTCTATCTGTTGGTTCCCCAATATTTACCCTACTATTCAAATCTTCTGGAAATGTTCTATTTTCACTTACAGATAATACTTGAGTCATAAACAAAGGCTCTCTTTTCATTGAAATAGGCGCATCAAAAATCCGGCCTTCTTTTTCACCCGCTACCCAAACCGTTATGAAGTTCTTACCTGGAGAAACAGAAACATGTCTGACTTCTTTTTTAAAGGTTTTATTAAAAATCTTTTTATATGCCTTATCAAAAGTCTTTGTATACAAACCTCTTGTATCTTGCCGAAAGGTTATTGGCAAATTATTTGTAACATCAAATATTTTAATAGTCTTATTATTATTAGAAGAGAGAACCAAAAATTCGTTGCCGTTAGAAATAACATGTTGTGGTATTTGTGAATAGGTACAAAAAGTATGCGATTCTTCTTTTTCTTTTCCAACGGGCTTAAGCCTTATAGTTTTCTTGTCTTCAGATACAGAGCAAAAATTAACAGGCCCCTCAAATGATCGATTAAAAATCATTTGAAATCTATCTGCAATATCAAATATTTTAATAGTTTTTTTATCATTAGACGAAAAAATCAAAAATCTATGATCCGCAGATGGGCCAATGTTCACATTGCGATCAACACTATGAATAACGGCCTCTTTATATGTATCTCCTATATCAAAAATACTTATGCTGTTGTCTTCATAAAAAAACATTAAAAACCCACAATAAGAAGCGTGAGACGAATGAATAGGAAGTATGTTCACTATATGACAATCAAAATATTTGTCACACTTACAGCAATCATCTAACCTTTTTTTACAATCAACACAAGGTGGTTCAGCCATGTGACAACATTTACATTTTCCACAAAAACCACAGGGTTTAGCGCTGTGGAAACAGGTGCATCTTTTTCTTTTTTCAATTGCAGCTACACATTGCTCTAAATCAATACCCTTTATTTTTGCCCCTTTTAGGTTGCCATAACTATAGTTTGTATACATAGTAAGATATTTGCCATCAAGCCTTGATATCAAGCTTTCCCCTGTCGCATTTTCCTTAAAAATTTCATTTATTCTCTTTGCATTTTTAACATCAAACACAACTATTTTTTCATCTTTCACAGGCTCAATAGGCTTTTTGCGTTTAATAGTAGCACCTGGAAACATAACTGATGGTATCTCTTGGACAAGACTGTGACCACTGGAATGATTAATATTCCCTATTAGATTTAGATTATATACTTCTTCATGTTGCACGCGTATTCTTTCTTGCAATTGTAAAACAAAATAACTCGCAGAACAAACACACCCTTTTATATCATATCCATCAAAAATCTTTGAAAATACAATAGGGCATACTGGTTCATTTTTCCTATTGTATTTTCCCAAATCATGCAAATTCACGATAGAAACCTCAAGACCTGTTGCTATATGCCAAAACAAAATAAGGTATTTCTCATCAGCACTAAACAACCATCCTGGCTTTTCTCCAAATATTTGAGTAGCATATACACACTTAGGAGCGTTAATTTGAGAAACACGAAATGTATTATTATTCGAATTCCACTCAAGCTTATATTTTTTAGATAAAGATGAAATGTAATAATTGTAATTACTATTTATAATCGGATTATAAAAATCTGGATTTAGCCACATTCCATTTTTATGATATTGCATCCACTCACTCAGCTGAGTAGGAATCCTCTCCCCCCGATCTAATTCAGATAGTCCTTGAGGAAAAAAACGCATACCATAACTTACCTGGCAAACACACAAAAAACTAAAAACAATTAATCCCACATATTTCGTAATATGTTTCATGATAAACCTCCACATATGTAATAATAATTAAACCTCTACTTATTGTCATCTTTCTTTACTGCTCTACGCGCATAATACCCCTCACCAGGCGCTACTTCTTCTGGATCCAGAATAGTAATTACACACTCCTTACTCTCGCGCTCATCTTCTTCTTCTTCTTTCTCAAAAACTAAATGAATATTATACTCCGATTGCCCCCCAAAAAACCATTGCTCCAAAAAATGAGTCTTCCTTACAATAAAATCAATGGGCGGCGTTTCAAGCCTGTCTTTATAAAGAATAACCTTATCCTTTTCCAAATCAAATATATAAAATTCATTATTTTTCAAGTGAAGTCCCAAAAAGACATCATTGTGTATTGCCTGTACTGGCGAACAATCACATTTTACAAAAAGAAGCGGATCAACATTAGAACCTTTTTTTCGTAAATCATATACACACAAGATATGGTTTTCCAGACATATCAGTAGTAAATAATCGCTTATCAGGACCTTTTTAATATTATATTTAAATTCAAAAGTATATTCTCTAGATTTATCATACTTTTCAACCCTAAGAGTCTTATTATACTTATAAGCAAAGTAATCCTGCTGAAAAGACATCTGGAATAATTCCTCTTTTTGCTTTGTCATTCCAAAAAATGGAACAACCGTACAAATAATACAAAGGGATAAAAGACATTTCTTAAACAGTTTCATGATTAACCTCACACTTATAAAGACAAACCTCAACAATATAAGTATTTTTACATAAAAATGAAAATTTTGCAAAAAATATATGCTACAAACAGAAAATAATACAAATAGGAAGGGCGGCTACACTAAAAGATCTTATCAATCGAGCGAAATAGCAGGCAGATCAATACAGACACTTCCCTCATCATTGATCCACATCATAGGTAATGATTCATCTTTAACACTAATACTTCCGCCACAAAAGGCTTTATTCCCTACAAAAACAGGTGAAAACGAAAATGTCCCGGGACAAGAGGCTGTTTTTTGCCGTATCTGCCCATCGCTAAGCTTATAGCTAAAGAGGGCAAGTTGCAGGTCCTTGCTATGAGAACAATCAACAAAAAAAACCGTTCCATCTTTAAATCGAGGTAAAAGAGGCAAAATCGATTCATATACTCGATCGTTTCTTGCATCTAAAAGTAAAAAGGTCGGAACTGAAAAATCAAAAATTTGCTCACATTTCCAGGTTCCACCTGTTTTTTTAAGGTGATAATAGTCAAAAGTGAGCATTTTATCCTGCCTATCAGCCACCGTTGGATGCTCTAAAAAAAAGCCTTCTTCGTCGGATACCATCTTTAAAAAGGCAATAGGACAACTTCTAAAGTCAACAAGACATTCTGCGGGAATATGCTTTACTTTTTTATCGCCCATTTTTTCCTGCTTAGAAAGATACTTAAAGTAATCCTCAGCATTTTCTATAGAATTAAGATCATCATTAAAATATTTTTTGTTATGTTTTTGGGGATAATCAGTCATTAACACCTTATAGGAAGTATAATCCCGCTTGTAGACTCCCTCTTTAATAATACGCTCAATATAAAACAGGTCTTGACCAACCTTTTGTGGATACATACAATCTTTATGTTTTTCCTCTAAGATGTTTTGTATAATACCATGTGAATCAACCTGAAAAACACCAAAATGCCCATCTTTTTTTGCGCTTAAATAAAAGTTATCCTCATCGACCCATTCAATTTCACCAATATTATAGATTGGTTCATAGATATCGATAGATTTAGGAGAACGACGACTAAATCGCTTTACCTTTATTCGCCCATTATCGACAAAACTAAATCCAAAGTTATATGGCAACATCTTAAGCCCCGCTGGCGTGTAACTTGAAAGAAGTCCTTTTGTCGCAATCTTTGTATCAGGATTCCAAAGCCAGAGCTCAACATGAGAAATAGACTTTTGATAGAGCACATAGACTATATCCTTACCGTCTTGATGCATATGTGCCACCGGATATAAAAATTCTAAGGCAAAAGATAAAGAAGAAAAAGAAAAAAGAAAAACTATCACATTTAAAAGGTTAGAAGGACTAGCACACTTCATTATCTCCCTCCTACAAACACTTTACATTACTACAATACAATCTAATTTAAGATAACAATAAAAAAAATAATAAGCAAAAAAAAACCATCGCATTGATGAAATCAATGCGATGGAAAAAAGGAGAGTAGTAATGAAGCCTAAACTAAGTGGTTACATCTATGTAACCTTCTATAAATAATTCTAAACCAAATTTTTAAAATGTCAAATTTTTTTTAAAATTTTTTATAGTTTTTACAGTTGTAATATCCGCGATGCATACTAAGAGAATAGCTCATTTTTTTTAGCTTGTCAATATAAAAAAATAAAAAAACACTATTAAGTATGCGAAAAGTTTCAGGGAGTCAACAAGATCTTCCTGGTGCCTGATCTGGTCAGCATATCCTCAAAAAAACCGACCCGAGAAGGAGAAGTAAAGATAAGCTGTGTTTGCAAAGAAAAGAGAAAGTTAGTTAGTTTTTGGGCTCTATCATGGTCAAAATCAGTCATAAAGTCATCTAATAAAAAAGCTCCTAGGCCTCTGTTTTGTGTCAAAAAGGACAATTGAGATGCTTTTAACAGAAGAACTATCAGCTTTTGTTGTCCTCTGGATGCATAAAATTTAGATTTTTTACTGCAAAAGGTGATAATAAGATCATCCAAATGCGCACCAAATAATGATCTACCAAAGCGCATCTCCTGCCTTTGTATCTTTGTGATTTTAGCCTTCAAAAACGAATCATAGTCAGCTTTTAAGTCCACGTTTTTAGGTTTATATTCAAGTTCTACCTGAAGTTTTTCACCCTCAAAATGTTTTTGTAGTATCTCATTTACCCGCTTTGCCAAGTCTTTTGTCATTTTTTCTCTTTTTTTCTGAATATCTTTAGACTTTTGCCAAAGCTGTTCTGTCCATAACAAATAGGACGACTGATCAACCCGTTCACTCTGCAGCAATACATTTCTATTTTCCAAGACCTTCTTAAATTCTTTTGTCACAGCAATAAATGAAGGATCAATCAAAAAAATTGCATTATCCAAAAAGGCCCTTCGCACATCCGGGCCTCCTTTAATAATCTCTAAGTCGTCTTCTGTAACGGTTAACACCCTGTAATGATCAATTAATTCTTTAAAAGAATGTAACGCCTTTTTGTTCAACTTTACGCTCTTTTTCCCTTTACTAAACCCAACCTGTAATTCATGCTCAAGGGTATGTTCTCCATTTTCATCCCCCGCATTAAAAAGCACTTTTACAAAAAAAGTATCTTTTCCAAACGCAATTAGATCTCTGGGGGTATGCGTTCTGAAAGATCGCATATAACAGATATAATGAAGCGCCTCCAACAAAGACGTTTTACCGGCACCATTAGAACCCTGTATAAGCGTCGCCGGTCCATCAAAGCTGATGTCTAAACTACCAAAACAGCGAAAATTTTTTATTTTCAGACTCTTAATAAACAAAGCTTTATTCTTACGTTACTGAGCAGCAGCTGTTGGTGAAACTGGCATCACAAGATAAATAAGGCTACTTTCTGGAGCATCCGCTTCAAACATAATAGGCTTTGCTGCATTTTGGAGAAAAAACTCCAAACTTTTATCTGGAAATGCTTGCAGCCCATTCAGAATATAAGGTGCATAAAAGCGAATATCCAACTTTTCACCATTAAATTTTTGTAAAGGTATATCCTCTTCCAGCTTTCCCACCTCTTTATTTTGCATAGAAACGTGTAAAGAGTCGGTAGAAAACCCAAACTTGGTTGCAATAAATTGACCTGAAAGTAAGCACGTAGATCTGCGCAATGTCTTTATAAAGCTTGCCTTATCAACGGTTGCACCCTTAAATCCTTCTTTTTCCAAAATAGTATTGTATTGTGGGAATGAATCTGCAAGCAATTTAGTAAAGAAATTAAAAGATTCACCAGAAAATACAAGCTGATTGCCACACAAGCCAACAAACACCATTTTATCTTCAGAACTTTCCAAGATCTTCTTTACCTCCAAAATAGCTCTGCGAGGCAACAACCAACTTTTCTCTTCATCAAGACTATATTTTGATGATTTTGTTTGAACAAGGCAATGCCCATCTGTCGCTGTCATCTTAAGTCCTGATGCATCAATCTCCCAATACAAACCATTTAATGCCGGATTTGCATTGTTTTGTGGTATCAGAAACGACACTTTTGAGAACATTTCAAGTAAAAAGCTCGCCTCAAGTTGCATCAAATTCTCAATGCGCTCTGGAAATGGTGGAAACTCTTGTGCGTCCTTAATATTTAAAGATAAGTTTACTGAGCCCGACTTGACAACAAGCTGACTTTCCTCAATATAAAATTCAATTTCACCTTCCAGTTCTTTCACCAAATCAAAGATTCGTTTACCAGAAACTAAAAATGACTTTGTTTCATCTATTTCGCATTCATTCAACAGATAGCTTGATTGCAAGCTAATTTCTAAATCTGTACTTTTTAAAATAAGCTCTTTATGGCTTACCTGAAACAAAATAGACGAGGTCGCATCCAACGTGGTACGCTTACTACAAATAGGATGCATAAAAGAAAGAATTGAAATAAGCGGTTTTTGATCAACAACAAATTTATTGCTCATCTGACTTCCTCAACTGATGTTTTAACGCGTAAATAAAATACTAACTCAATGAATACTATAATAACCCCAAAAATAAAAAAAGAAAGCATTTATGCTCTTGGATGCTTCTTATCATACAAATCACGCAAGTAACTCATCTCCAAGTGGGTATAAATTTGTACTGTCGAAAGATTTTCATGCCCGAGCAACATCTGCAAAGACCGCAGGTCAACGCCATTTTTAAGCATATGGGTCGCCAATGAATGCCGCAGCTGATGGGGAGAAATTGATTTGGTACTTCCAGTTTTTGCCCAAAGGTCTTTCAATATAACCCAAAATGATTGTCGCGAGATAGGCTTTATTTTCCCCTTATAAAACGTTGGGAAAACATAATCATTTTTTATTTTTTTGCTTCCCTTACTTACAAACTTTGCAAGTACCGTATCAACATACTGCTGCAATAACGCCATCATTGGCTGTGGAAGCGGAATTACTCTGCCTTTTCCCCCCTTGCCACTCACCGTAATAAAGTTTGTATCAAACTGGATCTGAGAGACTTGTAGGTTTACCATTTCACTAATTCGCATACCAGAAACATACAACAAATAGAGCATAACTTTATTTCTAAATCCAAGATCAGACTCATCAAGATCCGCAACTTCAAATAATTTTTCAACCTCACCTTCAGTCAAATATTGTGGCAATCGTTTTTCAAGCTTCGGAAACGTCAGGTCATCGGCAATATTTTGCCAGCCCAAATAACCGCTCAAATACCCGAATAACACTTTTATTGCAGATATTTTCCTCGACATAGTACGGGCAGAATGTCCATTTTTTTTAAGATGATACAAAAAGCTCTTTAATTGTTTCCTGTCAGCATCTTTTATCTCAATGCCATACTCACCTTTTAAAAAGATAACAAGCTGATGAGTGTCCCGTTTGTATGCTTCAAAGGTGTTTTTTGAGACCCTCTTTTCAGTCAATAGATATGCTTCAAATTTACTAATAACAGACTCCATTAGCTCCCTTTTTTTATAAATGTGTCTTTTACTTTTTAAACTACTGCATTTAAATGGTATCTGAAATTTAAAAATATGTGAAGGAACAAAGTACAGCCCTAGAGACTCTAGGGCTGTACTTTACCAACTAATGATTCTGAACTTTTATTCATTTCAATATATTAAGTTTTGCTTCTGCCGTTTCTTCTTGCTTCATCTCAATCGCATACTTTTGTATCATCCTTTTCAATACTTTATGCAATACATATAAATCAGAAATAGATTCTCTTTTAGCTTTTTCCCCATACTTTTGAATAAGTTTTTTTAATGTGTTATTCATACGCAGCAAATCATTATACTTCTCGCTACTTGTCTTTTGCGCATCTTCCATAAGGTCCATATTAAACATTATTTTCCCTAATTCCAACATATCGTCTAAGGTAAATAAATAGTTATAAATAGTGAAATGACATTTAACATAGGAATTATCAGGATTAATAACTTCTACTAGTATTGATAGATTTTTCAAGCCCTTACCCTTAAAAAATGAAAGATTGAATTCTGTTTTAGTTATCAACTCATCTAATGTCAGGCCAAAATCCCTCACCCAAGATTGAACCAGAGGAACTCCTCTTTGATATAAACCAGATCTCATAAAACAAACATTTTCTTTTGGGCCCATCTCAAATTTTATTCTTTTAGCTCTCAGTTTATGAGTCGGCCCTTTATATGTTCCTGGTACATGTATTTCTTTAACAACTTTACCCTGTTTATTAACTTGTACAATAGCTGCCCCTTTTGGCGTTTTATCCCATACAATAACCCGCATAGGCTTTTTACCCATTGCATTCATTAAACCATAAAATCCTAGAATCACACCGAGGAATAAAGCGATTGTTAGTTTTTTCATAATGCTCTCCTTTATAGATAAGATTAATAAAATATTTCCCATTAATTTTATAATAGCAAATAAAATCATCAAAAGGCAATAGATGTTGTTTTTTTAACTAGAAATGTAAATAAAAAAACTAAGAACCCCGCTTAGGGGCTCTTTTCACCATTAATAGGATTTTGCAACCAATACGTCAGAGACACTATCTTGGTCGCAATGAAAACACTTTTCAAACGTTTTTTCTTTTAATAAACAGCGTGTCATTGCCTGATACTGTTTCAATTGTTTTTCACATTCAGGATTGCGACACCAACCCGTACGGTAAAATCCGCCCTGAGCAGCCAAATCTTTACCAAAATCGACAAGTTTTTCCTTTTTGAAGGTCTGTGCTTGCACTCGCGCTTTCGCCCGCTCAAACATCTTATTTTGCATTGCTTCAAGTAATTCAACAACAAAGATATCAATACCATCTAAAGCTATTGCCTCTTTGACCTCACCCAGTCTATCTGCAACAACCGCTTTGCCTTGTTCAATATCACGAGGACCAATCTCTATACGCACCGGAATACCACGCAGCTCCCATTTAAAGAACTTTGCTCCAGGCGATTTTGTTTCATCCTCATCGACCAACACAGAACATTGCGTAGCTTCAAGTTTGTTTTTTACTTGGTGAGCAACGGCAAGTACTGCCCCATTATCAGCACCTTTTTTCAAAATTGGAATAATAACAACTTGTGTAGGCGCAATCTTTGGAGGCACAACTAAGCCTTTTTGATCGCCATGCGCCATAACCATTGCACCAACTAATCGTGTTGTCGCACCCCAACTGGTTAGATATGGGTAAGCAAGTTTCCCCTCTTTGTCCTGGTATGACATACCAAATGCTTTTGCAAAATTTTGGGAAATCATATGAGACGTTCCCATCTGAACCGCTTTACCATCAGGCATCAATGCTTCGAATGTATAGGTCTTATCTGCACCTGGAAACTTTTCACTATCTGATTTTAATCCCGCAATTACCGGAATTGCTAAATAATCTTGGGCTAAATTTACATATTCTTGCAGCATTAATAATGCTTCTTGCTCTGCCTCTTGCACCGTCTCATGTGCCGTATGACCTTCTTGCCAAAAAAACTCTGAAGTTCGCAAAAAAGCCCGTGGACGCATCTCCCAGCGCACAACGTTTGCCCACTGGTTAATTTTCATTGGCAAATCACGCCATGACTTTATCCATTTTGCAAACATAAAGTGAATCATTGTCTCAGACGTTGGCCGAACCACTAAAGGCTCGTCTAAATCTTTTCCGCCAGCATGAGTAACCACCGCAAGTTCAGGGGAAAAACCTTCAACATGTTCGGCTTCTTTTTCAAGAAACGCTTTCGGAATAAGAAGCGGAAAAAGAGCATTTTTGTGACCAGTTTCTTTAATTCTTTTATCCAAAGCAGATTTAATGTTTTCCCAAATTGCTGTTCCATAAGGACGAATAACAAAACATCCCCTAACAGGCGATTGATCAACGAGTTCTGCCTGATATACAACATCCTGATACCATTTAGAAAAGTCCTTTTCTATATCTGGAAGTTTCTTTTTACTCATGAGCTATTTTCCTTGGAATTATAAGAAAAAACAATAAGGTCTCTAGCGATAAGATTAGCAAATAGCGATTAAAATGTAAATTACCACACAACTTGCTCTGAAAACACACGTTGTTTTTTCAAGAAATCAATCATCTTTTCTCTGGTATCTATAGCAGATTTTCCCTCTTCAGGAAGCCACCCAAATATGGCACCTTTTTGTAGTCCCAGCAAAAGAAACTGATATAATGCATTTTGAGCCTCTATGTTTGACCATCTAAAATCTATTGCAGCACCACAGTTTGGTTTAAGATATTTATTGTTATTAACAAATGTCTTGTAGTTTTTTACACTCGAGTGTATATACAGATCTATGCTATACCCCGCAACATCGGTCAATAATGTAATATATTGTAGCAGTGGTACGACATTCAAGCCTTGCTGTTTAAAGATCTTACCCTTAGCGCCACTTAAAAAGCTTTTTACAATAATACCATAATCAAATATCCCACTATCATAGGCATCTATTATGTTTGTACCTGGCGCTGCTTTATATTTACTTTTTACCAATCTTATAGGAAATGTAATATCTTTATATGCTATATCAACCACATGAATTGCCTTGATTTTTTTACCACGCTCTAAAGCCAGGAGCATCATACGAAGATCTGGAAATAGGTTTCCCGAGCCAAAGGCTGCATAAATAAGCTCACCTTCAACCGCCTTGATAATTTGATCAACAAAATTATTCTCAAATGTTGTTCTTATATCTTCCCATTGAAATGTTCTTCTTAAATCACAAACAAAACACTCACCTAACAAGCTTATTTCAGGAAAATGTGAAAATCGATGTATCGCCTCCAAAAAGTCCCGTAAACGCTTATAATCTTTTTGCTGCTTTTTAACTAACGTTCGTAAGCCCCGATTATCCTCCAAAACATTTAACGGACCCAACAATACCACATTCTTCACTTCTTGCAATCGACTGTTATAATCACCTTGCTTACTTGCAACACGGATCTTAATTGGTTGAGCACCTTTTTGTAACAAATCAGATTTTAGATTGATATCAGACAATGTAATTCTTTGCATCCAACTATAATCGGCTACAGCCAAAGCTAATTGGGCAATTCCTAAAAGCCCCAAAACAACGAAAAACAATACTTTTTTTTTACAGAACTTCACACCAAACCCTCCAATTTTTTAATCATAAAGCCTACATTTCTACTGTTAGTATAACTAATACATATCTACAAAATCAACTAATTACTCTTTTCCCCTTTTTCCTAAGGTAGTAATATATAAAAGTTACTTAATAAATCCTGGCATCCTTCTTTTATTTTTTAATTAATGCTTCCAGCCGTTGAATAGCCTCATGACAACCCCCTATCTCGGATCCTTTTGTATATAGTGTACCAACAATAGCCCCCTTATATACCCCAAAAGTAAGAAAATTGTAAAAGTCACTTATATCATCGCGAAGATGATACCGTTTGGTCGGATGAAGCTGCCTAACAAAAGCATAATCCATTGCCGTAACAACATTTGGAGCTGTATCTTTTTTTGTTTTCAAATAACTTGGCACGCTATCGTGCAGATAAACATCAATGGTTCTTTTTGCCGCGGCAGATATTACGTCTACAAATTGGACAAAACGAATTATCTTTATCGCAGCAGTTATATATTTTTTTGTACATTCAAATCCTTGAGAGAAAAGAAAATTAAAAAGAGAAGTTTTTTTATTCACATCTTTTACGGTCAATAAAAGCTGTATAGCATCTTTATAAGCAGTATCTGTTAGATGAATTTCCTGAATTACTTTTCCTTCTTTTATATATGTGAGCAATATTCTCGCATCAGGAAATAATGCTCCCGGCCCAAACCCTGCATACCATACATCACTAAATAGTGTTTTTTTTGCAAATGCATTTTCAAACTCAACTCTGTCCCAAGGATGATGTTCCCGTCTTAATTCTGGGCATCGACACTCTCCCAATAAACATACTTGTGGAAGAAACTTTACGTCTAAAATAAAACGTTGAAACGCTTGTAATTGTATTTTATAATTTTCAGCATCCATTTGATCATAATTCAATTTATCTGCATACGGATCTTCAAACGCATCAAAAGCTTGCCTTATTACCAAACCCGATCTTTCAAGTATATAATAGGTTATATCTTCAATATCTCCATTAAATGTATTATCCTCATTTACTCTAATTTTGACAGAGCCAGAAGATTCTTGTACTTCAAAAATATCTATTTTGTTTATCCAATTATGAAATGACATAGAAAAAGCTGAAAAGCTCACAAATAGAGCAAAGAAAGATATAATAAGTGATTTTTTACTAAAATTCATTATTTCAACTCCCATTTATTCTTTATAACCTCGATTCACTAGACATATTGCCATCCTTAACCAATA
>Ga0180434_10003800_pt1 | contig 18933 bp, 19 predicted proteins | sample SS_ome_7_FD_132453 | JGI IMG/M metagenome (GOLD analysis project Ga0180434, IMG submission 132453) | Hypersaline lake sediment archaeal communities from the Salton Sea, California, USA - SS_1_D_2 metaG | ecosystem: Environmental > Aquatic > Non-marine Saline and Alkaline > Hypersaline >...
AAAAGAAATTGTTTCTGAGCACAGCGAAAGAAACAGATCTACGAAGTAGATCTTGCTAGTGCAATAACTGATTCGATCCAATCAGAAAGTTCGCAATGGACATTTTGGTAGTTTTCGTAGACAATATGCAAAAACATTTCTTGGTTGTGCTGTGTCAAGGGTTCGCAAGCAGCAACAAACTTGTCTAAGTCCATAGAACAAAGACGTTGCGTTTCGTTGACCAGTAGCTCGATCTTTTGATCTACATCTGTTGCATCATCGTACGATTCATCGATTAAATTTGAGAAAGTACGGAATCCAATCCGTAGCAAATGTTCAAGGGTACCTGTGTCGCCCAACACCAAAAATGGTTGGCCAGCCAGCAACGATTTATATGTCTTCTCGGTGATCATGGCACAGTCATTGCTACGGCATTGGGTTTCGGTTATCAAACTGAAATACGTGTGTGTATATTTTTTGATGGAATCCAGCGATCTGCATATGAACTGCGATTGCCATACCTTGTTTTGGAATTCAGTGAGAGACCGGGCATGCGTATCAACTGCACTCGTGTTGATATCAGCAAATTTAGAATCATACTCTGGTGGCAAAAGCTTCAACGGTGCTTCTGTTTTATTACCATATCCTAGATAGCTACAAAGACCCTGCTTCAGCAGATTGCCCTGCTCGATTTTGCTCCATATCTGTCGACGATGTGGTCGATCATGTCCATTGAGAAAAAGGAATTTGTAAGGACGATGTGTTGTTCTGCGTGTAGAGATTTTTTTCGCAAGAATCATGTTGTCCCAGGAAAAAGTTTCAAACAGGAACGTATTAAGGCCAAAGCGATTGGGCAGTCTTGCATTGGTACAATCAATCATGGAAAATCTCTCTACATCGGGTAGATCTCGTCTGAGATCTCTCCAACCGGGATCAGTGTCGGGGTCGTTGGGTGTGTTGACAAAGATTAGATAATTTCCTTGGTCTATCAGTTTTTTGGTAAGATCAAAATGGAAATTTGCATCTTGTGGTTCCAGCAGTATAATGGAATCAGACGTGTGCTCTAAGTCCTGCAATTGTTTTGCCCAGGTTATTTTATCAAGCACTTCGCCAGCCCAATCTTGTATCATCCTTGAAGGCTGACTAAAAGAATAACCACAAATCGGCATGGTTCTATTGGACATGCTAAACTCCGAGATTTTTTAAAACAGTGATATAATGCGGTTGCCCTGAACTGATCATGGTGTTCCAGTCATGGCTGGCATCAGTGTCAGCTTGATCCGTAACAAACTTGTAGCAGTCAAACTCTACACCTGTTTGCTGACAGACTTTGGCTATGGCATAACTCTCCATATCGACGAGATCGGCTGATATTTCCAGTTTGGGATCAGTCACGAAGTTATCCCCGGTGCTGCAAATCAGGCCCGTGGGTTCGATGCACAACATCTGTTGAGGGTCCTCAAATGGCGTGACTCCAGGCAGCAGTCCCAGTCCTGTGCATTGCATGTCTCTCTGGACGAATCGTGTCACGCGATGCAGACCGGGTCCCACGGCGATACCTCCGGCTGTGCCAAAATTTATGATGCGGTCTGGCTGGTATCTTTCGATCAATCGTGCTGTGGTAGCAGCAGCATTGATCTTGCCAACGCCTGAGAAAAATACCGCAGGATGCTGTGCCAGATCAGGTGCTTCCTGCTCCAGCGCCATGATTATGATGTCACGCACTGATGTGCTCAACTGTGTAAAGATTGATTTGATGCTGTGCTAGGATCTGTTTTCCAGGCAAAAAATCCAATGTGAACATGGTCGCACAAGACACCGCTTTGCAATCAAAATGTGTGCGCAGCAGTTTGGCCACAGCCGCAGCAGTGCCACCCGTGGCCAACACGTCATCCACGATCAGGGGATGGTCGCCGGCATCCACATCGATCTCTATGCACAGGCGGTCTTGGCTGTATTCGGTGTCGTAATCCACGCACACTGTGGCACCGGGTAACTTGCCTGATTTGCGCGCCATGATCAACGGTAAACCCAGCGACAGGGCCAGAGCAGTACCAAAAACAAATCCTCGGCTTTCCACAGCTACCACTGCGGAATGCTGGTGCGTGATCTGATCTTTCATGGCAGTGACTGCAGACTGGAACAGATCGGTGTTGGCCAGCAGACTCTGTATGTCCAAGAACCCGACCCCGGGTCGCGGCCAATCTTTGACCACAGTGAGATAGTCGCTGAACTTCATAGCTGATCTGGCCAATCGCGGAACAGGGCATGCTGTATGTTGCCCGACACGAACTGATTGAATGATCGGTGTTTGTCCTCGAGCTCGCCCTTGAGTGGTGCTACCCGACGGAATGCTTCGTCCATCTGGGCCATGTTCTGGAACTCCATGATGATCATCCATTCCGGCATGTCTGGGATAGATCGGAACCCCATCTTGCAACGAGTGATACGATAAGTTTCCATTTTGCCTTCTGACACAAGATGATCAAAGAAACTGCGCATGTTTGTGACCCACTCGAGATCAGTGATGTCACCTTCTTTGTCTGCCCATATAGTGTATAAGTCTGCCATTATGTGTGTGGTCCTAAAATTTCAAAGCCCTTGAGATCCAGCATGTAGGGCTCCACCGACTCAAAATACATGTATCGGTAACCGCGATCGCGATAGATCGCGCACTCATTTTCTAAACTCCTGATGCCCAATCGCAATCTGGGATTGCGATAGTCCCAGGCATGATGATCGCTCAGGATGTTTTCTGTGTCCCAGATGCGGTACATGCTCCAGGCCACCAAGCGACCTTGATCGCGATAGCCCACGATTTCGGTATCTGCTGCCTGCAAACGACCGGCCACCATGGGCATCACTGACTGGAAATGCTTGTGCGCACAGTAGTTACGGTACACACGCTGTATATCGGCCACTGGCGCCGGGTTCAAGATCTCCCAAGATAGATCCTGCAGCTGGTAGTCAGTGGCATCGAGACGGATGCGGCCAAACTGCCAACTCATCGGCGCGGATCTTCTCGATGATCTAGCACTTGCCGCAGGTATTCTTCAGGCCAGTGGTCATAGTATCCTTTGGCTGCCAACTGTCGTGCTGCTTCTTCCAGTTTGTGTCGGCTCTGTATCAACAGCAAGGCCCAGGTACCCTGATTCATGACCACACCGTTCACTGACTCTGATTCGCTGGGGTGATCTTCCAGACACAGCAAACCATTGGGTGCTAGGCATTCCTGTTGTGCCTGTGTCCACTTGCTGCGGAACAGCTCCAAAGGCCACTTTGCGGGATCGTAGATCCTGATTATGACATCGAGATCCGCTATACCCTGCTGGGCGATCTGTTTTAGATCTAGATAAGGATCTTTGCCGATGTCCATGGCAATCTTGTTCTGCAGGCGTGCTGCCCGGGCATAAGGACATGGTGCCCAACCATTCAACAAGGCATTGGGTTTTTCCACGAACCCTGTGAGCCAGTTTGTTACGTCGATGCGTGCTTGTACTGTGTCCATCAGAAATAAGGCAGTCCGGTTTTCTTGGTGGTCTCCATGTGTTCTTTGATCAAGCCACCTATAGCCTTGCGTTCGCCCTCGCTGAGATGCATGGCTTCTGAGTAAGTGAGTCCACCTCGCATGTGCCAGCACATGCTGAGCACATCTGATCTTATAGCTGTCGCCTCCTTTTCCATGCCGTTTACCATCGATTCAATTTCGTTGGCATCGAGGATCAGGAGGCGCCCGCGAAAAAATTTGCCATGTCCAGAGTAAACAACTGTTCGTATTCTTTCTGGCACTGATCGCACTTTATTTTCAATGGCTGCAGTTCGCTGGTTTTTTTCAGATCCAGCACATGATCTCGCACCCGGTTGAACATAACACGGTCGCAGTTGATCAGCCACTCGTAGATCTGTTCTTGGTCGGTAACCTGTGCAGCTGGTGTCTTGATCAAAGAGATGCTCTGGGATAAAGCACGCACTGTAGCCGTGGTGATTTTTTTCAGCATGGCATTGAGTTCCAGCAGCTTGCGGTCATCAGGTGCGTCAGAATCCTGCAGCAGTTGTATGGTCTTTTGTTCTTCAAACTGGGTCATGGCATTGTTGTTCATCTGCTGGTATGTCATGGGTGAGAACCAGATTTCAAGATCGCCCATGCCTAGATTGGTCTGGTAATCCGGGGCACGGATGCGATCCATGACATGTCGGAGATCCACGCTGTAGTCAGTGCTGGCCTGGCAGCCAGGACACTGGGTGGTTATAGACATGTCGTGCCCGTAACTGGCGATGCGAATGGCCACCAATATGGTGTCAATGTCGATGCTGGGTATCATCCAGGCATCGCGGATGTTGGGCATGCAGCTCTGTATCACCGAAGTCACGGCGTTGCCGTTGAACAATGCATCTGGAGTTCGATACGTGATCTCGTCGATGGTGGTCATAGGCAGCACCGGATACTCTCCGTTGGCGGTTCGATCCAACGCACCAGCTGGATAAAATTCGCCGTTGCTGGGCAAGCGCACGTAGATCGCGGGCTGTCGAAAGTACTGTTTGAGTGGGTTGGTTTCCATGGTTTTTCCGGTAGATAAATACTAGTATGGGATATTTATCTACGTAGAAAACCATGGACGAGCAATTATTACGCGAAATGCAAGAAGAACTGAGGTCCATGACCGAAGCTCTGCTGCGTCTTTCGGCTGGCGGTCTCAAGATCAACGATCAACGCTTGATTGCTGCGCTCGGGCAGTTGGCCAAGATGAGCAGCTCTCAAGTCAAGAGCGTACAGAAGTTCATACGAGATGTAGATCAAGCTGCCAAGAGTATCAGCACCACTACTGAAGCTGTAGAAAAATTTGATTCCCAGCTAGATCAAGCAGCAGACACAGCACTACGTCGCGAGCAGCGACGAACCATGGATGACCAGCGCTGGCGTACACAACAGGCTCGCTCGGTGAATACCTTGAGCAAGCAGATGTGGGAAATGTCAGATCGCAGCGAAAGTTTTGCTCAAAAGCTGTTGTTTGCCAATCAGGCTCTGTCAGGGCTGGCTGACATAGGTGGTGCAACCACGCGATTTGCCATGGGTCTCACAGATGGCAATCGCAGTTTTGAATCTTTGAATCCTGTAGTGGATTCTGTGACCAATGCTATCGCGAATCTTGCCCAGGCTGTGCCCTTGCTAGGCGGAGCACTCAGCGGTACGGCCAAAGGCATAGGTGAAGCTTCCAAATTTGCCATATCCAATCTGCAAAAAACCGTGGTCATATTTGAAGATCTGGCCAATGTAGGAGCCCTTACCAGCTCGGGTATGTCAGGCGTGCAACAACAGTTTGTTGACAGCATGATGACTATGGAAGGATTCAAAGGCACTGTGATCGAAAACAGTGCGGTGCTGGCACGATTTGGCGGTACTGTGGGCACGGGCACACAGCGGTTTGCTAAATTTGTGGGCGAAATACAGCGCAGCGAAGTGGGCGAACAGCTGAGGCAGCTGGGATTCAATGCAGACACCATTGGCGAAACTGCGGCTGCCTTTGTGTCACAGCAGACCAGACTGGGACTCAGCCAGCGCAAGACCAACGAGCAGCTGGCACAAGGTGCAGCACAGTATGCACGTGAACTGGATGCCTTGTCTAAGCTCACAGGCATGCAACGCAAAGAGATACAGGCTCAGCAAGATGCGGCCTTGAGCGAAAGCCGATTCCGCGCACAGTACGATCAGATGGTGGCGTCTGGACAGGAAGCACAGGCCAAGGCCATGCTGGACTTCCAGACCATGCTCAGCAAAGCATCTCCAGAAATGTCGCAGGGATTCCGCGACATCGCAGCAGGATTTGTCAATACCGAAGCAGCACAGAAACTGTTCCGATCTACCGGTGGCGAAGCTGCTGCAATCATGGAACGGCTCAAAACTGGCCAGATTGATCAAGTCACTGCGTTCCGCCAGCTGCAAGGATCTCTGCAGAACAATCTAGAAACACAGCGCAATCTTGCCCGGGCTACCGGTGATGCCACTGGCGCATTCTCCAAGTATGCCGAAGTCAGCGATGTAGTCAATGCCAAGATCGTGGACGGTGCAGTAGAAGTAGAACGCACACAGCAAAAACAAGCCTCGGGCGAAGACGAGCTCACCAAGAAAACCACCGAAGCTCGCAAGAGCATGGACGAGATAGCCAACAAGATCACGGAATTTGGATTTTCGCTGACTCGAGATGCTGCTCCTGCGGTGTCTGCATTCACCGAATCACTCAATAAAGTGATCGACTTTGTGGCAGATACCTTGGGCATAGAGCTCAGGCAGAGCCGCGAGCGACGGGTTGAAGAACGCCGTCAGCAACAAGAAAGAGCAGCAGCCGATCAGGCCATGGCCGACATGGCTTCTGGTGTGTCTTCGGCTACGCCGCCTGCACCGGGCGAAATGGCCGGCAATGCCGCAACTCGAAGCGTGGGCAATGTGCTGCGTGCTATTGGATTGGGACCCAGAGCTGGCGCTACCGGCGGATATGCCAATCAAGAAGATCTTGCCGGCATGGGTCTGCGCATCAAGCAAGGTGATGTGCAACAAGAGCAAGCACGCATCAGTCCCAAACTGATAGATCTTGCCAAAAAGATACAGGCAGATGTGCCAGGATTTTCCTATTTCAGCGGATTCAACGATCGTTATCACCAAGAAAATTCACCGGCCAGTCGCCACACCCGGGGACTTGCACTGGACTTCACTGTAGCACGATACGATCCTGAGCAAGCCAAACAGATCATCGCTGCCATCAAAAGCATGGGTGCCAGTCGTGTGTATGACGAATATGCCAATCCCAGTCCGCATTCTACCGGGGGCCATTTCCATGTGGAAATACCAGAATTCCGTGATGGTGGCATAGCGCGTGGGCCCAGCACAGGATATCTAGCTGCACTGCACGGCAACGAAGCTGTGATACCGCTGTCACGGGGATTTTCGGGACAGCAGCTGGCACAGTTTGATTCAATCATCAAGGCTGGTCCTAACAGCAAGTACCGTTCTGACATCGGTGACATGATGCTCACAATGCCAGAACTCAAAAGCACAACCATGCCTGCAGTCAACGAAATCCTTACTCGTGACATCAAGGAACACACTTCTCTGTTGTCAGCGCAGATTTCTCGTCTAGACGATATTCTGGCAGCCATGCGCAACCAAAATTCAATCTCGTCCAAGATGCTGCAAGTGTCGCAGAACTAGCGATAAATATCTCACTATGGCATGGAAAAAATATTTCAAGGTCGCTGACACTTCTGGTCAGCTGAGCCCGCTCAGCGGGCGTGAATCTGAGGGTCTACCTGGGTATGGACGCAACGATGGTCGTGGCAATGGCTGGAGCCAGGCCGAGATCGCCTATCGTAACTATGCCAGTCGACTGCCTGAAGTGTACACTGGGCATCCCAATCGCATCGAGCGATACAACCAATACGAACAGATGGACATGGATTCTGAGATCAATGCCTGCTTGGACATCCTGGCTGAATTTTCCACCCAGACAGATGGGCCTGATTCACAGATGCCGTTCCGGATAAACTACAACGAAACACCCACTGACAACGAAAGCCGCATCATTGAACAGCAGCTACAGCAGTGGGTCAAGCTGAACAAACTGGACCAGCGCATGTTCCGTGTCTTCCGCAACACCATCAAGTACGGTGACCAGGTGTTTGTGCGCGATCCCGAAACCTTTGAGTTGTACTGGGTAGACATGACCAAGGTAGCCCGGGTGATCGTGAACGAGTCAGAAGGCAAGCGCCCAGAACAGTACGTGATCCGTGACATCAATCCCAACTTCCAGAATCTCACTGTGGCGGCCAAGACCACCACGGATTATCAGTCAAATCCGCCCAGTTCTGGTTATGTGGCACCTTACAACTATACAGTGCCGTCAGCTGGTGCCGGCGGTGCAGGCACTGGTCAGAGCAGATTTGCCGCCGCCATGAACGAAACTGTGCTGGATGCCAAGCACGTGGTACATCTCAGCCTTACTGAGGGGCTGGACTACTACTGGCCGTTTGGCATGAGTGTGCTGGAAACCATATTCAAGGTCTTCAAACAGAAAGAACTCTTGGAAGATTCGGTCTTGATCTATCGCGTGAGCCGTGCACCGGAACGCCGGGTGTTCAAGATCGACGTGGGCAACATGCCATCGCACATGGCCATGCAGTTTGTGGAGCGAGTGAAAAACGAGATACACCAGCGCCGCATACCCAGCACCACCGGTGGTGGCAACAACATCATGGACTCCAGCTACAATCCCTTGAGCATCAACGAAGATTACTTCTTCCCCCAGACAGCAGATGGTCGAGGTTCGGACGTGACCACGCTGCCGGGTGGATCCAATCTTGGTGAGATTGACGATCTCAAATACTTCAACAACAAGCTGTGCCGTGGGCTGCGTGTGCCTAGCTCTTACTTGCCCACTGGACCCGATGACAGCGATCGGCCACTCAGCGACGGCCGGGTAGGCACAGCCTTGATACAAGAATATCGGTTTAACCAGTACTGCGAACGCCTGCAGCGCCTGGTAGTTGAAAAGCTAGACGACGAATTCAAGATGTTCATGCGTTGGCGTGGCATCAACATCGACTCGGGCATCTTCAACATACGCTTGAATCCGCCACAGAATTTTGCTAGCTACCGCGAAGCCGAGCTGGATACCACACGTGTCAGCACTTTTTCCCAGCTTGATGCGTTACCTTACATGAGCAAGCGTTTCTTGATGCGCAGGTATCTTGGTCTTACAGAACAAGAAATCCGTGAAAACGAAGAAGCCTGGCGAGAAGAGCGCGGTGAAGACGAAACACCAGCTACATCCGGCACAGATCTACGCGGTGTAGGTATCATGCCCGGTGACATCAATGCTGACATAGAAATGGGCGATGAGTTGGCTGCCATGGCAGAGCCTGGTGCAGAACCTGCAGCACCAATGGCACCAGCTACGGGCCAACAACCAGCTGCTGGGGCAGCTCCTCCCGGTCCAGCGGTATAAATATTATTATGCTGTCAAGAGAACTCTACGAAACTCCACCTAAAGGCTACCAAGATGTGGCACAGGACAACAGCCAACCACGTCTGGGGGATCTACGAAAAACCAAACTGACTCTACTGCAGATCAATCGCTTGCGGCAGCTGAACGATACACGGGCTCTGGAGTACCAAGAAAAACTGAAAAAAATACAGCGACAGTACGCTCCGCCGCCTCAGCCCATGGTCTAGGTTTTTTACAGTTTTGTGACGAAATTTCTGTATTTCTGACAATAAAACCACGGTTATTACCGTGGTTTTTTATTTATCTCTTAAGTAATATTATACAGAGCCATCACTGGAGGATGAAATGAATAAATTTGAGCAACTGATTGAGCACGTCATCAATGACGAAGAAGCCAAGGCCCGCGAACTGTTTCATGAGATCGTGGTTGAAAAAAGCCGTGAGATCTACGAAGAGATCATGGACGAAGAAGAGGCCAAAGAAAAAGACGAAGATCTCGACGAAGCTGTCGAAGAAGATCTTGACGAGTCCATGGACGAAGAGATGGGCGGAGATCAAGCCGACGATCTCATCGACGATGTTGAAGCCGACGAAACTGGCGTCAGCATGGAAGATGAAGAGCTTGACGACGAAATGGTTGGTGACGAAGATGATCATCATGCCGACGTTGGCGGAGACGAAGAGCTAGAAGATCGTGTGGTTGATCTTGAAGACAAACTTGACGAACTCATGGCAGAATTTGAAGCTCTCATGGGTGACGAAGGCAGCAACATGGACGACATGGACGACATGGGCGGCGAAGAAGCCGAAATGGACATGGACATGGACGTAGACATGGACGGTGCAGAAATTGCAGCCGACGAACTGGAAACTGAAGGCATGATGGAGAATGTTGATCTTAAAGCAGCTCCCAAGCCTGTGACCAGCGAAGAAGGCTCCATAAACAAAAAATCAACTGTGGCTGCTAATGCAGGCGCCAAAGGTGCCATGGCCAAGCCGGTCAGCACTGGCGGATCCGAAGAAAAAGGTCGCCCTGCACCTAAAGCGCAAGACATGGGTGGAACAACCCAGCCTGACGTAAAACCTGCCGTGAAGCCGGTTATGACACAGGCCGCTGGTGTAAACACCAAGTCGACCATCCAATAAAGGTTCCTTAGATGGCTCTTTATCTCAAAGAACACCTTACCTTTGACGCTGCACGCATGGTCGTGGAAGGCGTGGAAGGTAAGGATCTTTACATGAAAGGTATCTGCATACAAGGCGGCGTCAAAAACGCCAACGAGCGCATATACCCCATTGACGAGATCGAAAGTGCAGTCAAGCAACTCAATGAACAGATCGTTACTGGACATTCAGTCCTGGGCGAAGTGGATCACCCAGATGATCTCAAGATCAATCTGGATCGTGTGAGCCACATGATCACTGAGATGTGGATGGACGGACCCAACGGATTTGGCAAATTGAAAATACTCCCAACACCAATGGGCAATTTGGTGCGCACCATGCTGGAAAGCGGTGTGAAACTTGGCGTCTCGAGCCGCGGTTCGGGCAACGTCAATGAAGCAAACGGACACGTCAGTGACTTTGAAATCGTCACTGTTGATGTGGTTGCCCAACCCAGCGCGCCTAATGCATATCCCAAAGCAATCTACGAAGGCCTCATGAACATGCGGTACGGCCATCGGGTGCTTGAGATGGCGCGGGATGCTGGAGGGGACAACAAAGTACAGAGATACTTGAAAAGCGAAATCACTCGCTTGATCAAGGATCTCAAGATTTAGGAGAAACGCATGTTAGATGCTATCAAACCATTGCTCGATAGCGATCTGCTAAATGAGGATGCCAAACAGGAGATTTCGGAAGCCTGGGAAGCTAAACTCACTGAAGCAAGAGAGCAGATTCGGTCCGAACTCCGTGAGGAATTCGCACAACGCTATGAGCACGATAAGTCAGTAATGGTAGAAGCCCTAGATCGCATGGTAACCGAAGGTATCACAGCCGAGGTCCAAGCCATCGCCGAAGAAAAGCGTGCGCTGGCCGAAGACCGTGTGCGGTTCCAGACCAAGATGAAAGAAAACGCCCAGAAGTTTGACAGCTTCATGGTAAGCAAATTGGCCGAAGAACTAGGCGAACTCCGCAAGGATCGTCGACAGCACAACGAAGCTATTCAGAAACTGGAAAAATTTGTGGTCAAGGCCCTGGCCGAAGAGATCATGGATTTTGCCCAAGATAAGCGTGCATTGGCCGAGGCCCGTGTGCGTCTGGTCACCGAAGCAAGACAGAAACTGGAAAGCCTCAAAGCCCGATTCATCCGCGAAAGTGCGGAGCGTATGGGGCAGGCAGTTACCAAGCATCTCCGCAACGAACTCACGCAACTGCGTGAGGACATCCAAGAAGCTCGTGAGAACAATTTTGGACGTCGGATTTTTGAAGCCTATGCAGCAGAGTTTGCGAACACCCATCTCAATGAGAATGATGTGATCCGCAAACTGCGCCGTCATGTGGAAGCACAAAATCAACAGTTGTCGGAATCTGCCAAAATCTTGGCCGAAGCGAAAGCTGTAGTCAAGAGCAAAGAACATGAGATCAAGATGATCCGGGAAACCAATGAGCGCTCTGCGGTCATGGAAGAATTGTTGACTCCGCTCAACGAGGAAAAACGCCAGGTCATGCGAGATCTCTTGGAAAGCGTTCAGACTAACCGTCTCAAGAACGCCTATGAGAAATATCTACCGGCTGTACTCGCCGATCGTTCGCCGAAAGCTAAAACGGTGATCAGCGAAAGTGTACGCGAAGTAACCGGAGATAAGAAAACCGTGCCAGCCGTGCAAGGAGAAGAAGGCAGCAATGTCATCGAGCTCAAGCGCCTGGCTGGTCTATAATAGAAGAAAGAAAAGGAGACAGAGATGTCACAAGAACTTCTTGAAAGCCGTTGGGATGAAACCCGTGATGCCCTCATGGAAGGCCTCAAAGGTCCCCGACGCAACACCATGGGCGTTATCCTTGAGAATACCCGCAAGTACCTCAAAGAAAATGCGTCTGCTGGTGCTACCGCTTCTGGTAACATTGCCACACTGAACCGTGTGATCCTGCCGGTTATCCGACGGGTTATGCCCACGGTTATCGCCAACGAAATCGTTGGTGTGCAGCCTATGACTGGTCCGGTTGGTCAGATCCACACCCTGCGTGTGCGTTATGCCACAACCATGACTGACACTTCAGCTGCTGCTACCAGCACAGTGGCCGGCGAAGAGGCTCTTAGCCCCTTCAAGATTGCCCAGGCTTACTCAGCTGGTGTAGGTGCCACACAGACCACATACGGTGGTGCTAACACAGCTACGCTGGAAGGTGCTGGCGGACGTAACATTTCCGTGCAGATCCTCAAGCAAGCTGTTGAAGCCAAGACCCGTAAGCTGCAAGCTCGCTGGACGTTTGAAGCTGCTCAAGACGCACAAGCCATGCACGGCATTGACGTTGAAGCAGAAATCATGGCTGCTCTTGCTCAAGAAATCACGGCTGAAATTGACCAGGAAATCCTCCTGAGCCTCCGCAGCCTGGCTTCTACAGAGTTTACCTATAACCAAGCAACAGTTTCAGGTACTGCTACATTCGTTGGTGACGAGCACGCTGCTCTTGCTGTTCTCATCAATCGTGTTGCTAACCTGATTGCTCAGCGCACACGTCGCGGTGCTGGTAACTGGGCCGTGGTTTCGCCTGCTGCACTCACAGTGCTCCAGTCGGCCACTACTTCAGCTTTTGCTCGTACCACAGAAGGCACGTTTGAAGCTCCCACAAACACCAAGTTTGTTGGTACGCTCAACGGCGCAATGCGTGTGTTTGTTGACAGCTATGCTAGCGACACTACACCTGTCCTGGTTGGCTACAAGGGTTCTTCAGAGGCTGACGCTGCTGCGTTCTACTGCCCCTATATCCCCTTGATGAGCTCTGGCGTTGTGCTTGATCCCACAACGTTTGAGCCAGTGGTCAGCTTTATGACACGTTACGGCTACATCGAACTCACGAACACCGCTTCGTCGTTCGGTAACGCTGGCGACTATGTTGGCGAGATCGCTGTTTCCAATCTTTCGTTCTCCTAATCAGAGACTTTATTGGAACAAAACAAAAAAGCACCCCAGGGTGCTTTTTTGTTGACTGAACTAGTTGTATTAAAAAGATAAATACTCATAACACACTCTGTGTTTTATGCGGCCTAACCCACCGCGTACGGACTAGAACTCCGATCGGACTTCTTTCAAGGAGAAAACAAATGGGACGTCCTCTCAAAATCGCAAAACTTCTCACAGCCACTGGTGTTGGAAAAGACATCAGTAATCCTACAGTTTCCAGCTTGACCAATCCTGTTACCCCTGCAGGTGTTGACACCGACGAATTCTACGGTGTGGTCGGCGGCCAGATACAGAGCGATGGCACAGCCGCCTCTGGACCTAGCAAGAAAAATCCTGTACTGAAAGTGCGTGTGCGCATCGCCGGCGAAAGCGAAGCAGATGGTTACATCCTGCGTCAAAAAGGTTCTCGCAAATACTTGGTGCAAGATGCATCGGGCAATGTGGGCGTGTGTGTGCTAGCCAATGAAGCTGACAGCGCACTCACAGAAGGCAACATGACTATCTCCATCGACACAGACGGTTCCAGCCTCATACGTCTTACCAAACTTACCAACAAGTTTGGTGTGGATTTCAACGGCGATCACTGGTTCTTGAACTTCTTCACCGGTGTCGACGGCGAAACTGCTGTCAAAGCTGGTGCAGCCAACAATGGCACCATCAACTTTGCCAAAGTTGAAGCCTGGCCACAGCCCTAAATTCTGTGTTTGATCACGGTCCTCCCTGCTAACTACAGGGAGGATTTTTTATGGCCGCATATGTGTTAGGTAACGGTGTCAGTCGACGTGCTGTCCGTGTAGAAAGATTGCTGGAATTAGGCTGGGTATATGGATGCAATGCCATCTATCGAGATCATGCCGTTACGGTTCTCGTAGCTACTGATCTACCCATGGCCACAGAGATACAGGACTCGGGATACAGTCGATCTCACAGATTCCACACCCGTAAACCACGGCCAGAATCGGGCGCCTTGCCCGTACCACAACGATATTACGGTTTCAGTTCGGGTCCTATTGCAGCAGCTCTGGCTGCACAGGATGGTGCAGATCTCGTGTATCTCATCGGGTTTGACATGGCACCGGATTACTCAGGGAGATTCAATAATATGTACGCTGGCACAGATCACTACAAGCCACAAGGTGCACCTCCTACCTACGCTGGAAACTGGGTAAGACAGCTTACACAGGTAATGCGTGATCATCCTGATTCAAGATTTGTGCATGTGGCCGATGACATCACTGCCGAGGTGACAGAATTTCAACATCTGCGCAATCACGAAAGAATGACCATGTTGCGTTTTTTACGACTGCTAAATAGCTGATCGCGAGCAAAAACCTATGACCATAAACAAAAGATTCAACGACGACTACCGGATCACCGCGGTCAACCCAGATTCCAATGTTACCATTGACTGTCATACTCTGGTAGTGGACGGTAACCTTGATGTCAACGGCAATGTCACTTACATAGAGACTACGGATCTCTTTGTGGATGATCCGTTCATGACTATCGCTGCCAACAATGCCGGTGCCAATACTACAGTAGCCTTGTTCACAGAGCAAGGCATCGTGTCCCAGACATCTGCTAACACCTTTGCTGGACTGCGATTCAACAATGCCACTGCCAACTGGGAGATCAGTCCGTCGGTCACAGCCAACGGTACTGCTATCAGCAGCTATCAGGCTATTGGTACAGCCACAGCAGGTTCTGTAGGCGGCCCGTTGAACAGCATACAGTTCCATGATCTAGGCAATGTGTTTGGTGGAACATCAAACTTCGCCTGGAACAGCAGCAACAACAGTGTGTATCACCAAGGGCACTATATCCTGGGCAACATTGGCTCTGCACCCACTGCCACAGCAAACAGCACAGCAATCTATTCTGCCAATGTTGGCAGCGGTGGTACCGGCATCTATGTCAAGTCCAGCACAGTGGAAGACGAAGTCTGCAGCCGCAGCAAAGCCATTGTGTTTGGCATCATTTTTTAAGGAAAAAACATGGCACTGAACAATACTCGTGTCTCTACAACCACTGCCACAACAGTGTTCCAGGCTTCTGGACAAACAGCTATCACTGTGATGTACTTTTGCAACCATAGTGCAGGCCCAGTAAACATCAATGTCTACGCAGTCAACAACGACGACAGCACTGCTGGCAGCCTTGACAACATAATTTTCAGCCAACTAGAGATCACAGCTGGCGATACCTATATCGTGAGCACAGAAAAGCTCATACTGGACAACGGAGATGAGATCGAAGTTGAAGCGGACGTAGCTGATGCAGTCACGGTCACTGTGAGTTCGATCGCTATCTAGCATGGGCAATTTTTTGAAAAATCGCGAGCTGGAAAGCGGCAGCCGATCAGTAGTGGTCCCGGGCGGCCCCACAGCTTCGCGACCGGATTCTCCGGTGTTTGGGCAGTTCCGATACAACACAGACATAGCCAAACTGGAATTTTTCAACGGTTCACAGTTCCGCCCCATCACCGAAGCAGGTGCAGTGGTCTACACAGTGGACAGTTTCACCGGCGACGGAGCAACCACGGTGTTCACCATGACCAAGGCCGAAAGCCAAGAAAAGCAGATCATCGTGTTTGTGGGATCAATCTATCAAGATCCCACCACTGCCTACACTGTAGACGGTGGGTTTGACATCACATTTACCTCAGCACCGCCGTCCGGCGAACCAATCTCAGTCATACACGCTGAAACCTAGCCATAAATATCCAGAACAGGATATGAAATGGCTATAAATCGAATCTCCGGCAACATCTTAGCTGACGACCTCCGTCGGGGCGCCAACCTTGCTGTGCAGGGCAATCTCATATATTTTGATGTCAGCAACGACCGTGTAGGCATCCTGACCAGTTCGCCACAGGAAGATTTTGACATCGAAGGCAATCTCCGTGTGGGCAACTTCACGGTGTACGAGCTAGGCAATGTAGATGTCGGTAACATCTGGATAAACAATCTCCAGGATCCTGTGGCAGCATCTGATGCTGCTACCAAAAACTACGTAGATAATGCCAGCACCAATGTTAATGTGACCATATCCGATGGTGCCAATACCCAGCAGGTATTCAACGGCAGCACCATCACGTTCCTTGATGTGGCCAACCAAACCACTGTGACAGTTTCTGCCACGGATACTGTGACCATTGGCTTGCCCGACGATGTGATCATATCCAACAGCCTGTCAGTTACTGGCAATGTCACGGCCGGAAATCTCACCAGCTTGGGCATCACAGACACTGCAGAGCTGATATCATCCGGTAATATCACCGGTCAAAACATCACGGCCACCGACGGAATTTTTGCCAATACTGTCAGTGCCACTGGCAATGTCACGGCTGATTATCTCGTGGCCAACACCGGAATCACAACATCTGGCAACATCTCAGGTGGAAACATCTATGTCACTGGCATGATAGAAGCCGTTGGCAACATCGCAGGATCCAATCTTGTTGCCAGTCAGGACGTCGTTGCAGTATCAGTAACTGCGTCCGGTAATATCACAGCAGACAATTTATCCGTTGCAAATACCATATCCAGTGAGTGGCTGTCGGTCGAAAACGCTAACATTGGCAATGCTAGCATAGTGGATCTTTCGGTAACAGACATGGCAGCCAATGGAAATGTGTCAGTGTCTGGAGATCTTTCGGCTAATAACATATCAGCCAACAATCTGATTGACACGGAAACACTGGTTGCCACAGGTAATATTTCAGCCAACAACATCTCAGCTAATTTTTCCATATCAGCACAGTCTGGAGAGTTTTCTGGAAATATTTCAGCTGATTACATATTTGGAAACTTTGGGGCTGCTGGTAACAACACACAGATACAGTTCAATGACAATGATGTGATTGCCGGCTCTCCGGCATTGATTTTTGACAAAACTTCAAACGTTTTCACAGTGTTAGGAAACGTTTCTGCAGATTTTGCGATTTTGGATTCGGTGATCTCAAATTCAATATCCAGTATCAGTGCCGACATAAACGGAAATATTGTTTATGTCGGATCCCTAATTGGCAACAGCATCCTGGGCAACAACGATCTCCTGCTGCAAACACAGTCTGATCAGAACATCACGCTGGATCCTGGTCTAGGGCTGGTAGACATAGATACCACCACGGGTTTGATCATACCTACCGGTAACACTGCCCAACGTCCCGGATCGGCTTCTACGGGTACCATACGCTACAACACCGATGCTGAACGCATCGAAGTGTACGACGGTGCACAGTGGGATCAAGTGGTCAGCGACGTTACAGCACAGATCATCACACCAGACGGAGTGGCCAATACCTACGTGCTGGATCGTGACAGCACCAGTGCTGCTACTTTAGTAGCCATCAACGGTATCGTGCAGTTGCCAGCCGTTGCTTACACAGTATCCGCTAATTCAATCACATTCGTTGAAGTTCCCCTCTCTACAGATATCATTGACATAAGATTCCTGTAGCAACCGGAAAAATTTCCAGTTGCATAAATATCTTAGATAGTCCTTGACTGGAGAAAATACATGGCTGTTACGCGAATTAAGAATAACCAAATCACTGACAATACCATTGTCGCCGACTCGAAACTGGCTGACTATAGTATTTCTAGTACCAAAATTGCCAATAATCTAACATATGGCAGTGACCTAACCATCACCGGAAACCTTACAGTTCAGGGTGACGTGACCGCGATTGATACCATCGATCTCGTGGTTGAAGATCCGCTGATCCTGCTAGCTCGTGACCAATCGGGTTCACCTAGCTTAGACATTGGTTTTATCGGCAAGCGAGGGACCGAAGACAACATCGCTTTCGTCTGGGACGAAAGCATTGACAAGTTTGCTGCGGTATTCACCACCAGCGAACTGACCAATACCACAATTTCTATCAACAGCTATGCCAGCATGCAGGTACTGGACATAGATGCAGTGAATGGTACATTCACTGGCAATCTTGATGTGTCAGGTAACTTGATATTTGAAGGCACCATCATTGGTAATGTTGACATTGACGGCAGCCTTTCTGCTACAGATATCAGCAGCGATACTACTATCACTGCCACAGGCAACATCGATGGTGGCAACATTGTTACTGCTGGTGCAGTAGATGCTACCGGTAATGTTACCGGTGGTAACTTGATCACAGCTGGTGTTGTATCGGGTGGTTCGCTGGACATTTCTGGCAACATTGACGGTGCCAATATCAATGCTACTGATGCTGTCACAGCAGGTACCACAGTCACAGCCACTGGCAATGTGTCAGGTGGCAATATCACCACTGCCGGTGATGTTACAACTGCCACTGTTACAGCTTCTAGCACTGTTACAGCCACTGGCAATGTGTCAGGTGGCAATATCACCACTGCCGGTGATGTTACAACATCAACTGTTACAGCTTCTAGCACCATCACTGCTACTGGCAACATTGACGGTGGTAATCTTGTTACCACAGGCGACGTTACCACAGCTACCGTAACTGCTAGTAGCACTATTGATGCTACAGGTAACATCACAGGTGGCAATCTTGTCACAGCAGGCGATGTTTCTGCAGACAACGGCGTGTTTACTGGCGATGTCAGTGCTGCCAATATCTCGATCACAGGTACTTTTTCGGCTGCCAGCCTTAATGCTACGGGCAATGTTACTGGTGGTAACCTAGTCAGCAACAACGATGTGACCACACAGACAGTGACCGCATCTGGCAACGTTTCTGGTGGTAATCTTGTGACCACAGGTGACGTCACCACTGCCACTGTCACTGCATCTGGCAACATCGATGGTGGCAATATCACTACCGGTGGTTCCGTAGATGCCACAGGCAATGTCACAGGTGG
>Ga0180434_10003804_pt1 | contig 18913 bp, 20 predicted proteins | sample SS_ome_7_FD_132453 | JGI IMG/M metagenome (GOLD analysis project Ga0180434, IMG submission 132453) | Hypersaline lake sediment archaeal communities from the Salton Sea, California, USA - SS_1_D_2 metaG | ecosystem: Environmental > Aquatic > Non-marine Saline and Alkaline > Hypersaline >...
CAAAACTACTAAACATGTTGATTTATTGGATGAAGACAAACCCCTTGCTGGTCAAAAATTTGTTTGTTTATCATTTGTTTCACCTGAAAAAATCATTAAACAAAGAGAAACTTTTATGTTTGAAAAATTTGTTCAACAATGGGATTTTTCTAAATCAATGGAAAAATTTACTCAATTTTTAAATTTTATTTCTTTCAAATATTCTCTTGATTTTAATACTTTAACTAAAGATCTTGAAGAGTTCGCTTTAGAAGAAAAAGATAATTTATTTTTTACATCTTTAGCTGATGAATATAAAAGTTATCTAGATGCTCATGAAGAAAAACTAGAAAGTGAATTTAATGAAGAAAATCAATTTCAAACATCAACTAGAGGAATTAAAGTTAGAGGTTCTTTTCCTAGTCAACAAGAAGCTGAATTACGCTGTAAAATGTTGAGAGAAGCTGATCCTAATCATGATGTATATGTTGGTCCAGTTGGAATATGGATGCCTTTTCATCCAGAAGCTTATAAAACTGGAAGAGTTGAATATCTTAAACAAGAATTAAATGAATTAATGAATGAGAAAAATAAAAATGAAAAAAATGCAAAACAAGAATTTGATAAAAGAGTTAGAGAGACTAAAGAAAAAGCTATGGAAGAAAATATTGCCAAAGCTAAAGAAACTGGTGCTAAATTAACTCAAACTTTAAATAAAGATGGTGAATTAGTTAGCATTAATAATCTTAATACATCTGAAATTGCTCTTTTACACGAATCTCAAACACAAAATAAAGAGATTTCTGTGTCTGATATTAGAAAGGAACTCTTTGAAGGAGATAATATTGTTACTGATAAAGAAACTGATCATGGTTTAAGTAAATTATCCTTAAATGATAATGTTACTATTGATTAAATAAAATAATATAAATATAAATTAATTAATATTTTATATTTATGGTTAATCCTGAATTGTCTCTTGCTTTTCAAGATTTTTTTAATAATCACTTATTAAAAGCTAAATTAAGTAATGATAATGATGTACAATCTAGTCAACAACCATTTTTTAATTGTCAAATAGAAAAAACTAGTTTTAATTTTGTTAATTCAGTTAAGAGAGAAATACCTGTAATTCATCCAAAATTAAATAGAAATATAAAAGAAATTTACAAATATACACAAACTAATAATCAAGAAATTTATTTACATGAATGGACATTTATGTCTATTAACGAAATTACAGAAAGATATAATTCTATTAAAAAACAAAGGAATGATGTAATAGATATTGCATTTAAATATAAAGGGATGGGATGGATTCTAGTTTTATCATGTGATTTAAATAATAGTCTATTATTTGAGAGAATGGATGGAGGCTCAAATGGATATGATAGAGAAGAAAATTTTCTACAATTACTTAAAAATGGATCTAAACCTTATAAAAAACTTAATTTTAGTCAATGGGTAAAAAATATCTCTCAAGATATATATGTATAACTCTTTATTTTATATTTGGGTACCTAGTATTTTTGTTTTTATAGCTATATGGAGAAGTATATCATTATTTAAACAATCTAAAATCAATGAAGGATTATATGCTTTTACTTTAATAGGTTTAGTTCCATGGTCTCTTATTTCAGCATTTAGACATATGTTTTTACCTGGTCAGATTATTAAAGGACAAAATCCCTTTTTTGAATTTGAAGCTGGTGGTACTAGTTTAGCTATTGCTATAGCTTCTATCTACACTTTATTTTTTCCTAATCCTTATCAATATTTTATCATATTTTTAATCTATCTATTGTACCTTATTTTTGCTATTTTAGCTTGGTTACTTTATAATAAAAATACAAAATTAATAAATATTATAAGATTTATAAGTATTATTTTAGTTATGGTTTATTTTGTACAGATTGCTCATAAAAATATATATACAGATTACTAATTTTTTTCCATATCTTTTAATATTTTAAAAAATTGATTTAGAAATTTAATTATAAATTAAAGTATAATGTCTACTGCAATGATGATGTCCCCTATTATGATGACTGGATTTGCTCCTACTCCTAAACCTACTGTAACTAGTTTCAAGTATCTTGGAGATCTCGCTCCAGTAGGATATTTTGATCCTCTAAATCTTAACTCAGGTCCTAAAGTTAGCGAAGAACGTCTTAAGTATTGGCGTGAAGCTGAACTTCAACATGGACGTACTGCTATGTTTGGTGCTCTAGCTCTTCCACTTCTTGAACTAAATAATCCAGAAATGCTTTCTATTAATTATCTTTCAAATATGGATCAGATGATGCAATCTCCCTTTTGGGGAGCAATGCTTGTTTATGAAGGTTGTCGTCTTCTTACAGGATACGAAAATCCATTCGGAAAAGATGGTAAGGCTTTTACTCTTAAGAAGGATTATCAACCAGGAAATCTTCTAAATATTAATCCTGATAATGTTTCTACTGAACGTTATAATCGGGAACTGAGTAATGGTCGTCTTGCTATGCTAGCTTGTGCTCATATTATTGGAAGTGAGCTAGCTACTGGTCAAGGCCTATTCTAAATTCATTAATTAATTGATTATTAATAATTAAATTTTTTTTTATTAATAATAATTTAAATACTTATATTATAATGTTAACCAAAAAAAAATTAAAAGGGGGTAGAAAAGGTCCAAAAGAAAGTGCAACTAAATTCTCTGTTGGAACAAAAAAAAAAGGATTAGATGGAAATACTTGGATTATAATAAAATCTAAAAATGGTATCAAAAGATGGAAAATTTATAATAAAAACAAAATTTTATTTAATAATCAAGAATCTGTATGGGGTAAAAATAAAAATTTAGAAAAATTTTGGCAAAAATTATCTACTGGAACACATGTTGTATTAATTTATAAAGATAAACCATATAATATTATATCTCTCCCAACATCTAAAATTGCTCATCAAAAAAAATTAGAAGAATATGAAAATAATCCTAATATAATAGCAATCATTACTTCTGCTATGTCAGTTGATACCTATGAATCCTTATATAAAAAAGTAAAAAATAAAACACCTGATTTTGTAATTAAAAATTATAAAAAAATATTAACTAACTATGAAAAAGATAAATATTGGTATCTTTAAATTTTTTCTAAAAATTGAAAAAAATAATTAGTATTTTTAAAAACAAATGAAATGCTATCTTATTTGAGATCAACTCGTCTAATCAAATATTATTTTCAAAACCCATCTTTTAATTATGATACTTATAAAAATATTTTACAAATTGTTCCTAATTGTTCATTAAAAATAAAAGAAAAAACTATAAATTTAAATGAACCATTATTGATAAATATTAATAATATTTGTAAAAATTTAAATACTAATAAATTTATTATCTCTTTATCTGGAGGTGTTGATTCAATGGTATTAGTTAGTATTTTAAATTATTTAAATTTTGATATTATTGCTATTCATATTAATTATAATAATAGAGATGAAACTAAACAAGAACAAGATTTTATTATTGAATGGTGTAAATTTAATAATATTAAATTATATTTCAAAGAAATTGTTGAAATAAAAAGAAATGATAGTAAAAGATCTGATTATGAATCTATTACTAAAAATATAAGATTCCAATTCTATAAAGAAATTATGAAAAAAGAAAATGTAAATTATATTCTTTTAGGTCATCACAAAGATGATATCATAGAAAATATAGTTGCTAATATTTGTAGAGGAAGAAATTATTTAGATCTTGCTGTCATTCGGGAGAGAAATAAAATAAATGATATTGATTTCATTAGACCTATGTTAAATTTTCATAAACTTTCTATTTATTCTTTTGCAAGTACCTATCATATTCCTTATTTTAAAGATACAACACCCGATTGGTCTGTTAGAGGTAAATATAGAAAAACTATAGAACCAGCTATTCAAGATACATTTACTATACAAGTTAAAGAAAATTTATTAAATATAGGTAATCAAGCTGATGATTGGAATTATCTTATCCAATTAAAAATTATTAATCCCTTTTTAGATTTGGTTATTTTCAAAGACAATGATGAGGCAAAAATTATAGAATTTAATATAAAAGATTATACTGATTATCCCTTCTCGTTTTGGTTTTTGATTTTTATGAAAATTTTTAATAAAATTGGACAAAAATCTCCATCTAGAAAAAGTATAGAAACTCTAATTAATTTATCTAAAAAAGGTAATAATCGTAAAATTAAAACAACATTAGATAAAAATACCTTTTGTGAAATTGATAATTTTAATATATTAATTAAAATTATTAAAACTTAATATTTCATACAATACTTTTTACATTTTTTAAATTGTTTTTTTGTTTTTGTATTTTTAAAACAACAAATTCTGCAACCTAAAACACCATCTCTCTTATGTTTACATGTTTTTCTCCAATTTTTTTTATGACTTTTTCTTTTTACTGTCTTTCTCATATATATATATATAAATATATTCTTTACCATTTTGATTTTTTAACTTTAATATTTGGTCCTTTTCTTGTTGCTGCTTGTTTTGGATCATATTGTTCTTCTTCATCATCAGAATTAATTGTTTTGGAAATTTCCCAAAATTCTTTAGATCCTAATTTAAAATCTTTATGTGGTTCTGCTTTATACCAAAAAATTTGTTCATTTAATTTGTTAGTTTTTGCACAATTTTTAATAACTAAACATTCAAAATTTTCTGTACATTGATCCATCACTTGACAAAATGATTCAAAAGTTGGAAACATTCCTGCATAATTCTCATATATTCTTTTTCTATTAGAAATATATGGTTCTCTTAATATAAATACATAATCTATATTTGTTCTTAAATTTGGAGGTATGCCTAATGGATATTGCATAGTTATTATCAACATTATTTTCCAATGACGACCATTCATAAATAATAATCTCATTACTTTATCACGTGTCCATGTTGCATCAAATAAACAATCATCTAATATAACAAAAGCTCTTGGATCTATATTAGATCTTTTATACATTTCCTGTTCTCTTTTTATCTGTTTTAGCACTGCTCTTTGTCTCTTTAATATATTTTCAATGATAGCAGTATTATATTCATCATGAATAAATAATTTAGGAACATGTTCTGAATAAAATCCATTACCAGCTTCAGTTCCCGATATTACTGTACCTATTGGTATATCTTGATGATAATATAATAAATCTCTAACTAAATAACTCTTTCCTGTATCTCTTCTACCTATTAATACTATAACTGGACCTGAATTTTCTGTATGTTTAAAACTAATTGTTTCATATCAAATTTTTTTAATTCTAGTGATGACATAATTAACTTTAAGAAAATATTACTAAATTATAGACGCAGATTATGTAACTTCTATACTTAAACGAAAAAATAAGTTAAATATTATTTATATTTTTAAATAATAACATTATAATGGAAATTAATTATAAAAAAAATTTAAATCCAACTTTATTTAATGAAAATAATAAAAATTTATTAGATTTAACTGAAATTCAAAATTATCTCCCTTTATACAATAATTTTTTTAACCTAACTCCACAAAATTATTCTAACTTTATTCTTAATTATACTTTATCCCTTAATTCTATTATCTCTCAAGATTCTTATAACAAATTTTCTGCCTCTTTAATTAATTCTGACCAAGAAATTTTTCAAAAAGATATCTTTATTAAATTCTCTCCTTTAATTGATCCTATTAAATATCTCTCTGATAAATATGATCTTTCTAAAAATTTAATGTCTTTACCTGTCTTAGAAAATAATAATCAATCTTTAGACAAAATTTATGATTTAAATAATACTGCTTATATAGATGGATTTTTTACATTTTTAACAAGTAAACTTTTAAATGATTATAATTTTATTCATGGAATTGATTGTTATGGTAACTTTTTAGCTATTAAATCTAATTTTTTAGCTAATATTGATGAAGATATTGATTTTCTATTTAATTGTGATGCCTTCCACAATAATAATAATAAATTATTTAAATTAACTAATAATTCTCATATTGAAAAATTAAATTTTGATACAAGAAATAATAAAAAAAGACTAATTATTGAAGAAGAACTTAATCCTATTAAAGAAACTACTTTATCTAATTTAAATGATATTCAAAAACTTGATCATGCTTTTACTAATTCATTACAAATAATTGACAATGAAATTGATATCAATAAATCTTTAATTTTTGAATGCAATCTTGACAATATTTCTAAAAAAACTAATGATTCCTCTTCTAATTGTTCTTCTAGAACATCTAATACTAATGATTCTAATTCTCAATCTCATGATGAAGAAGAGTCTGAATCTGAATCTAGCTGTTCTACAGCAAGTGAAGATGAAATCATGGTAACTATCAATAATTTTCCTGTAAATTTAATCGCCCTTGAATGCTGCACAGCTACTCTTGATTCTTATATATCTAATAATGAAAATATTAAAGATCAAGAATGGGATTCCATTGTTCTTCAAATTTTAATGATCCTTATTACTTATCAAAAAGTATTTAAAATGACTCATAATGATTTACATACTAATAATATTATGTATATTCACACTGAAAAAAAATATTTAAATTATAAATTTAATAATAAATATTATAAAGTACCTACATTTGGAAAAATTTATAAAATTATTGATTTTGGTAGAGCTATTTATTCTTTTAAAGGAAAAACTATGTGTAGTGATAGTTATCATAAAGATGGAGATGCTGCTACTTTATATAATTTTGGTACTTATAAAGATCCTGATAAACCTACTATTGAACCTAATTATAGTTTTGATCTCGCTAGACTTGGTTGTTCTATATTTGATTTCTTTATAGAAGATCTTGATGACTTAGATAAAATTAAATCTACTATTAAAAAAATTATATTAAATTGGTGTAATGATGATAAAGATAAAAATATTCTTTATAAAAATAATGGTCAAGAGAGATATCCTGATTTTAAATTATATAAAATGATTGCTAGAACTGTTCATAAACATACTCCTCAAAATGTTTTAAATAATAAATATTTTGAAAAATATACTGTTCCTAAGAAAAATATTAATAAAAAATCTTCTATCTTTAATATTGATGAATTACCTTGTCTCGCTTAATTTTATTATTTAACTATTATATTATTTTCTTTTTTTAAAATATTTGTACATGTTCCTCCTCCACATTCTTCCTCATATCCTAATTGCGGTTCTTTACAAATATAACAATTCTTATCCATAATTAAAAATAACTTTTTATCATCTGGTACTATTATTTTATTCATTCTGTATTTCTCCAAAAATATATCTATATTTGATCTTCTTACTAAAAAAGCCACTGGTCCTCCTAACCATGTTATTCCTTCATTAATTAATTCTTTTCTATGTTTATATAAATCATAAAAATATCTATTATCTTTTGAACATGGCATTTTATATAATATTTTTTTTTCTGGAACAAATTTCCCTACTATTAAATCATCGATTTTCTTTTTATCTCTATATTCTAATCTTCCCCAATATTGACCTGGACATAAATGTAATATTTCCCAATCTTTTGGTAATCTCTCCACAGTTATATTTAATTCCTCCAAAAAATTATCTTTTGGAAAAAAATCATCTTGACAAATTATTCCATACTCTATATTTAATTTTTTATATGCATAAAGCATTCTTAATGTTGTTTCAAATGATGATAATACCGCTATTGGATTATTTTCATGCCATTCTTTATATCTTATTCCTTTTATTCCAAATAATGGTAAATTATATTGTTTACAGTTTTTTATCATATTTTCTCTACGTTTTATACTTATTGGATTATCATCTAAAAATGTACTTACAACTACACAATTTTTATTATTTATCATATATAATATTTATAAATAATAAAATTATTAAAATTCTGGATTAGAAACAAAAGCTTTTGTTGATTCAGTTGCACCTCCAACTAAATTTTTTACCATTCCAAATTGTTCACTTATTAATAATCCTACAAATACTGAAAGAAATACTATTAAAGCATCTATTGTTATTGGTTTTAAAGGTTCATCTTCTTTTTTAATAAATTTAATATTTATAAACTTAATAATAAAAAATACAACAGAAATAATTCCAGCTAATACTAATTTATTTTCCATTAAAAATTATAAATAAAAAGTATTTGTATTTATTAACGAATTATTTATAAAACTTCAATATCTTTTAATAAAATATCATTTGATGGTTTTGGATCTATTGATAAATTTTCTATATCTAAATCTAATGTTATATCATCTCCAAAATTCAAAGGAGCATCTTCATCATTTTGTTCTTCTTCTTCCTCTGCTTTTCTTTTTTCATTATTTATTTTTGAAATTTCTTCTAATCTTTCCAATGTTTTTGGAGCTTCTATTACTTCTTGTTTACCTTCTTGATCTACTGTTATATCTTTATCTGAAAAACTTAACTCTGTAGTTTTTGGTTTTTCTAAAGGTTCTAATACTATTTCTGGTTCATCTTTTTCTTTTTCTTCTATTGATAACGTAATAGGATCTTTATTTTCTGTATTATCTTCTTTTTTATCCTCTTTTATATTCTCTTTTTTAGTTTCTTCCAATTCTGCAACAACTGAACTTGAAACTGTCTCACTTTTTAATGGTATTAATTCTTTCTTCTCTTCTACTGTAACATCTAATTCTTCTGTTTCATCTAAATAACTCTTTAAAATTAATTCAACAGGAATATTTTCTCTCACTGTATTTAAAATCATTTCTTTAATTATTGTTTCTAATTCTCTATTATTTTTTTGAATTTGTAAAGGTTCTATACCTCTTTCAAATAAATAAATGTTTGTATAAACTTTTCTTGCTACATTTACATAACATTTATGAATAAATAAATCTTTTGAAGGTATATCTAAATCTATCTTTTTCTGTTTAGTTCCTACTCTGCTCACAGTTAATGCTTTTAATTGAACAATATGAACACATGTTATTAAATCCTCTAAATATCCACAACCACTTTTTTCAATAATTCTATTAACTTCTTCAGAAATAATAGTTGTATTCCATCTCGGAATTCTACTTAAAAAATTTTGAAATGTCATTAAATATTTTTCTTCATCATCTTGTTCTACACAAAGATTATAAGCTTCATCAAAAATTGATTTCAAACCTTGAATAATACATGGTGTAAGAATATTAATAAGTCTACTGCACCATTCATTTTTTGACTCAACTAATGAAGATAATGAGTAATCATCCATTTACATAAATGATATATTTTCTAATTCATAATTATTACGAAAATATATAAAATTTAAAAGATATAAAATACATAATTTTTCATTTCTAAATTCTTTTTTAAATTTTTGAAATAAAATTAAAAATTTATATTTATTTTTATTATTTTCTATATTATTTTCTATATAATTTACTAAATCTATTCCTGAATATGCTTTATTATATAATTTTTCAGCTAATTTAAATAATTCTAAATAATTATCTATTTTTTCATTTAATAATTTACATAAATTATTATATCTTTTTATTTTTTCTTGTTTATAATTGAAATAAATATCTAAATTATATTGATGTAAATTTATTGAATCATTATTTAAATAAGGATAATTTACATATATTTCACAAAATCTAGATAATATTGGTTTTAATAATTTATATTTATCCTCAACTATTATAAAAAATCTTGTCGTATGACTAAATAATTCTATACATCTTCTTAATGCTGATTGAGCATCTATTGTTAATTTATCTGCATTAAATAATATTATACTTTTAAACAAATTTCCATCTATAAAATTTATATTTGTTTTTGCAAAAAATTTTAAATCCTCTCTTATAAATTTTATACCTTTACCATGTGCACAATTTACTGTCATTACATTATTTTTTAAATTTTCTTGATTATTTTTATAAATTTTATTAATAAATTTTTGTATAATAAATCTTTTTCCACTACCTATCGGTCCATGAAATATTATATTTGGAATTTTTTTTTGCAATATAAAATAATCTAATTTTTCAAAAATTTCATTATGTATATTTAAACTATTCATAATCTATTTCTAATATAAATATTTAAATTATAATATTAATATTTATATTATTAAGGACCAGCCCAACTACTTAAACTTTGTGTATATGGATTCTGTTTAAATGCTTCCAATATATCCGGTTGTATTCTCTCCCTATTTGTTATTTCACTTAGTGGAGCTTGATTTTCTAATGTTCCTAATTGTTCTTTTGTTGGAATTATTGATGTATTTCCATTTGGTACATACCATCTTGTATTAATTCTTGGACAATCATCTCTTAATGTGGATACATATTGACTTCCTGTAAATAAATCCATATTTCCTGGAAGAACAACACTATTCTGTTGTTTATTACAATTATTTCTCTGATTCAAAACATTTTCAACTGATCTATCCCCTTGTTGATTTGTAGCTCCTCCTACTCCTAAAAATTTATTATTATTGGTAGTTGGTCTTTGACCTACCCTCTCTCTCTGTTGACTAACTAAATATCCATCACTTCTACCTGCTTCTACATTTAAATGATTTAGATCCACTTTATTTTCTGTCATCTGTCTATTTGTTACTTTTGTACGATCATAAGGATTATGTATATAATTACCTGTGCTATTATTATTAACATTACCATTTTTACGTAAATTACCTACTACATTTTCTTTTCTTGTTGGTTTTAATACATCTAATATAGGTGCTATTGCAGCTTGTAATGCACCATGTAATCCTCCTGCTTCTTGATTTGCTGTTGTATTTCTATTATTTAATACTAAATTTGCTGTATCTCTTCCAAAAGTATTTTGATTATTTGATCCATTGGGCTGTTGTACTCCACCAACTGGAGGACCTGGTAATACTTGACTATGAGGATCTTCTGCATGTCCTCTAACATATGTTGCTTCACCATCTGTTGCCACACCAAAATATTCACAATTTAATTCATCTACATCTTTTAATACTACTTCTCCTCTTTGTCTTTCTCCCTTTTCAGCCCCAACAGTTGTAAACCATCTATTTGGAGTATTTTGGAAAAATGTATCTGGATGATTCTTTTCTACTAAACCTTCTATGCCTACATTTGTTACCGATGATAATGCTGGCCCTTGATGACCTGCTAATCCAAAAGTTATTTTTGGATTTGTCTGAGCTCTTAATTCATCTACTGTTTTTGGTAACCAACAATCTCGGGCTTCCATACCTGCATTAAATCCATCTGATCCTTTTGTAGTATATCCTTTACATAATCCTGGACCAACTTGTTCAGATTCCCAGGGTTTAACATTTGCATAATTCATTGACGGATTTTGTCTTGAAAGATAAAATGCTGTACTATCTGGTGCTCCATGTGCAAAACTTAAATCTTTTTCAGGTTGAAATAATGGTGCATTTTCTTTTTTTGTAAAATATTGACTACCTTGACCTTGTAAATTATCTAATGTTGTCTCAGCTTGATTATAATTTGGTCCTGAACCTCTAATTTTTGCACCAAAAAATGGTACCATATTATTATGTTTAAAATCATTTCTTGATACCGGATTACCAGTTAAAGAACTTATATTTACTACTTTTTCTAATTCTGAAATATCTTCTTGATTTATTGTATTATCAAATTGTGATTGATTAAAATACTTATCTGTACTTTGATTTGAATTTGGATAATAATTTAAAGAATTATTTTCACTTACCGGAGCTGGAGTTGGGTAATTTGTAGCTATATTTTTTTTATTTAAATTAGCATAATTTTCTTTTTGTTTTTTTTCATTTTGTGATACAACATATAATGATCATAAAGCTAAAATTGGAATTGCTAATTCAGCCATTTTAATATATATATATTATATAAATTTATATATATCTATGTTTTTATATATAATTATTTATTTATGCATCCAAAAATGAACATTATAATTTTCTTTTCTTTTTTCATATTTTCATATTAAATACGCTATTGATCCTAAAGTTAAAATTCCAATTAGCAATACAAGCATTAAATATATAATATATATATATCATTCTTTTTATACTTAATTATTAATTTTATATAATAATTTTATTATATTATCTTTTCTTTATCTTTACATAACATATTTTCTTCTTTTGGTAAACATTCCTTAATTAAATAATAATCCTTTTCTAAAATTCTTGAACTTAAATTATTCTGAAATGGTATACAAACATTTAATTGTGGATCGAAAAATGGATATTGCCATAAATTTTGAGGTAAATCCAATGCTGTCCATGCTGGCATCACAGCTCTTGGTTGTTCTACAAAAGGTTTTTGATTTGGATAATCTTGTCTCATTGTATTTACCTCATGATCCTTATAATTATTTTTATCTATACAATCTAATGTTAATGGTCTTGTCAATCCTCTTAAATCACTTTCTAAATTTATTGAATTTGTTGTTAAATTTGCACCCCATTTCTGCATTCTAATATAAGGATCTTCCATATAACTGGGTGTTGGACCATTTCCAGGAACATTTAATATCCATCTTCCCGGATCTGTCCATTCTTGTAATTGTTTTTCTATTCTACATGGATCATCATGAAATCTTGTAAATGCCATATATTTATTATTAATATAATTATTTATTATTTAATTTATAAAATACTTAAATTATTATTTTATTATTAATTATGAAAGATTCAGAAAATACTATTTGTTTAAATATGATTGTTAAAAATGAAAGTAAAATTATTACTCGTTTATTAGAATCTGTTTCTCCTATTATTGATTGTTATTGTATTTGTGATACAGGATCTACTGATAATACCATTCAAATTATTCAAGATTTTTTTAAAGAAAAAAATATTCCAGGAAAAATTGTCCAAAAAGATTTTATTAATTTTGAAATCAATCGCAATTTTGCTTTAAAAGCTGTTGGTGATATGGCTAAGTATATTCTTCTTCTTGATGCCGATATGATTCTTAAAATACATCCTGAATTTGATAAAAATAAATTAACACATGATTCTTACTTACTTAAACAAGGTAATCAAAATTTTAGTTATTATAATAAAAGAATTATTAGAAATTTTTCTGAAATCTATTATATTGGTGTCACTCATGAATACATTAATTTTCCCAATCATCTATCCTCTCATAAATTAGAAACTCTAGAGATTCATGATATTGGTGATGGAGGTTCAAAAGAAAATAAATTTAAAAGAGATATACAATTATTTGAAGAAGATTTAAAAACTCATCCTAATAATCCTAGATCTTTATTTTATTTAGCTAACTCTTATTTAGATATTAAAGATTATGAATCTGCTATTAAAAATTATCAAAAACATGCTTCTATTCAAACTTGGAATGAAGAACTTTTTTATTCTTATTATAAACTTGGTTTTTGTTATAAACATTTAAATCAATTTGATAAAATGATAGAAGCTTGGGTAAAAGCTTGGACAATACATCCTGGTAGATCAGAATCTCTATTTGAAATTATACATTATTATAGAAATACAAGCCAATGGCATTTTTGCAAACTTTATTATGAAATTGCTAAAAATATACCCTTTCCCAAAAATGATGTCCTTTTTGTACATTCAGATATTTATAATTATAAATTATTACAAGAATATACCATATTTGCATATTATATAGGTGAAAAAGATTTATATAAAGAATTTTCAATTCTCTTTTTAGAACCTCAAATTAATTTTGATATCATGTTACATAATTATAAATTTTATTGTCCTACTTTAAATTTCATTCAAAACTATAATTTCTCTCGTGGTTTTAATAAATTTATTAATAACTTAGATCAGAAATTTGTATCATCTACCCCTTCTATTATTTTTTTTAATAACCAATATATTATGAATTTAAGACATGTTAATTATTATATAAATGAAAATGGAAGATATAATTGGACTCAAAATATTATTACAATTAATCAAAAATTTTATTTAAATCTTGATTTTTCTATTAAAAATATTCTTGATTTTGATTTTCAATTTCAAAATAGACTATATGAAGGAATTGAAGATATTAAACTATTATCAAACAATGATAAAATTTTATTTACTGGCACTTGTTATTTAACTAATAATCAAATTGGTATATGTAAAGGTGAATATTTGGACCATAAATTAGAATATATAGAATTAGAAAAAGAAAATCAAAATAGTTGTGAAAAAAATTGGGTATTTTTACCTGATGGTGAGAGAATGATTTACAAATGGTATCCTTTACAAATTGGTTATTTAAATAATAATAAATTAGAAAATATACAAGAATATCAAATGCCGTCATTTTTCCAACAAGTAAGAGGATCTACTAATGGATTTGCATTTAATCATGAAATTTGGTATATTACACATATTGTACATCATCAAGATAATGAAGCAAGAACATATTTTCATGTTTTTGTTAAATTTAATAAAGAAATGGAATTAATTAACTTTACTGGTCCAATTAAATTCTCTCAAGAAAAGTTGGAATATTGTGGAGGAATTGTTGTTGAAAATGAGAGAATTATAGTAAGTCATAGCGTTTGGGATAGAGAATCATATATTAAAATTTATGATAAAAATTATATTGAATCTTTATTTATTTATAAATAATTATTATTATATTTTATTTTTTAACCTCAATAGATATTGGATAGATTTTATTTAAATTATTACCTATATTTTTTAATATTAAATAATCTATAAATAATTTTATTAATAAACCTAATCCCAATAGACTAAAAAACCATATAATAATTATATCACTGGTTTCCATTTAATCTAAAAAAAATAAAATAATAATATTCAATTTTATAATAAACAGAAATAATTTAAATATATAATTAATATTATAAAATGAATATATCTATTTATGTTTTAAATTATAAAAATTCTGAGAGAAAACAAAAAATTCAAAATCATCTTCCAATATTACACCATTAGTCATTTAAAATACCTATTATTTATAATTTTTTTAATTAAAAATTGATATATAGATATAGTTTTATAATTATATTAAATATGGTGGATATTACTAATATAAAAAAAACATTTGGAATATATCAAAGTTATAATAAGTTTCGAATCTCATTACGATATAATAATGAAACTTATTACTCATCTTTTGAAACAGAAGAAGAGTGTAAATGTTATATTAAAAATATATTAACAGAAGAGGAATATTATAAACGAGAATTTGAATCATTTAATTATAATTTTAAAAAATATATTCAAGATAATAATTTATTGACAGAAGAACAAAAAAAAATTTGGGAAATGATTTGTAAAAGATATTCTGGTATGGGCAATAATAACTGTAGAAAAAGTCATATTAAAAAAATAAAAGAATTAAATTTACATGATATTTATTGTCAATTAAACAAACAAAATTGGAAATGTTATTATTCGAAATTAGAGTTTGATCTAGATATTCAATTTATGCGTCCATCAATTGATAGAATTGATAGTACTAATGAAAGTGCATATAGTAAAGATAACTCTGTAATTGTATTAGAATTTTGTCAATACTTAAAAAATGCATATGATTTAACAGAATTTAAAAGATGTATTAGGTCAATTGCTACTGGAGTTTTAGACGAAAGCGAAACTATTACTAATAGTTTAATTGGTGGAGGTAAAAAAAAAGGAATAAAAAAATGGAAGCAAATTAATTTAGATATGCCTCTTAAAATGAGTAAAATCCAATATTATATTTATGAAATTTTAAGAAATGAAGATGAATATTTGTCTAGAGTTGATATTAGTAATAAAATAAAAAAAACTTTTGATATTGATACTTCAAAAACTGGATTACAAAATGCTTTAATAAACAATAATTATATATTACTTGATAAAACTAATATATCTTGGAAATATAAGTTAAAAGATAAAGATGAAATTAAAAGTATAAATGAAAATATAAAAATTTGCTGTGGACAATGTAAAAAAGAAATTAGTATTTTACATTTAAGAAAACGTGAAGCTAGAGGAAATAATAGTAAAGATATAGATTTAAATTTGTTTCATACAATTTGTACTGATTGCAATACTAATTATACCAATAAATATAAAAATAAAGATATACAAACTTTTATATTACGACAAATTTGTGGGCGTTCTGATAAAAAAGGCAATATTATAAAAGAAAATTTTAGTGAAATAAAAGGGAGTGATGGTAACTGTGCAATAACAGGATTACCATTAATTATAGAAAATAATAGTGGTAAGTTTAATCAAGTTTCGCCAGATAGAATAGATAATACAAAAAATTATGATGTAGATAATGTTCAAATAGTTTGTTTAGCTCTTAACCTTGCAAAAAAGCAATTTAATATATCTGATGATATTATTATAGATATAATAGTAAATATTTATAAAAATTTTTATAATTTTTAGGCATTTTAAATGTCTAATGGTCTAAAACATTTTCATAATTATTTTCTAAAGCTAAATTTAATATTTTTAAATGAGATTGATTGCAGCCTATTCCTGCGGTAGTATTATTTATAGCTGAAAATCTCTCAATTTTATATTTTGGAATCAGCATTTTATCAAATTCATTTTAAAGTAATTCTTTTCTATCTGTTCTTTTGTCTAAGTTTATATAATAAATTTTATCTATAAAATTCATTATATAATTTCAATAAAAATATTAAAATTTTATTCTTTAATTAGAGATTTTTTATTCACACCTTTTTTACACATTTTTTTATATATTTTTTTTCTTCCAGTTTCATCTATTTCTTGAGTACTTCTATTAATAATTTCCAATAATTTATCTTTTTCTTTTTCATTTTCAGGAATACTTAATTCTTTATCATTAGAATTTTGATTATCATTTAAATAAGAACTACCTAAATTTTCACAAATACCACTTCCTATAACATTTTCAAATTTCTTGGTAACTTCATTAATTTTTTCTTCATCCATATCTACCCATTCATTATTTTCATCTTTTAATGCTGTTTTATGTCTTTTTGAATCTAAAGTATAATAAGGTTTTTTATAATCATCTATTTTAGCGTAATTTTTTAAAACGATATCAGTTATACTATCTTCTAATTTTTGTTTTATAAAATGATCAGCATCAGGTATCATTTCTGGTAAACTTTCTTTAATTAATAATAAAAATTCTTTAATATTTATAGCATCAGGACAAGTAGTATTAAAATTAAATGAAATATTATATTGATTTTGAGTATCAATTTGATTATTAGTTTGATTTTCAATATTATTATTAGTTTGATTTTGAATATAAGTTTTTTTATCTAATTCAAGTTTTTGAATCATTAAATCTTTTTCTAATAACAATAAATCTTTTTCTTTTATTTCTAATTCTAGATTTTTTTTATCATTATTACTTTTTAAATTATGTTTATTGGTTTGTAAATGTACATTATATTTAGTTTTATTATTTGTATTAAAATTACAACATATACATGTATATTTAAAATTATCAGACATTTTATATTTATATATAATTATAAATTTAAATAGATATTTTAATACTTTATAATATATTTTATACCATATTAATTTGGACTTTTTTAAAGACTTTTTAAGTTTTTAACTGCATATTTTGGTCTTTTTTTTGGACTTTTTGGACATTTTGGTCTTTTTTTTTAGTCTTTTTAAAAAATGTCCATTTTTACTAAAATTCTCTTTAAGTTCATTTTTAATAAATAATATATTATAAAAATTATACAAAAAACTGGTTTTACACGATAATGCTCACAAATTGATATTTTTGATAAAAATTCTCAGTAAGGCGATTTTTTTTTATTTTTTAATTTTCCATTCCATTTTTCAGAAATGGACATTTTCCAAAAAATGCTATCGTCTTAAAAACGACAAAATGTCTCAAAAAAAGACCACAGGATTATGCTGCAACAATCCTATAAAGTGTGGAAAATGCGCGAAAAATACGAAAAAATAAAAAAGTCCATATTTTTGTACTCAGTTTTTATACCATACTCAGGTGGTCTTTTTTTGGACTTTTTTACTAAAATTAAGACGTTAGCATTTTTGGAAAATGTCCATTTTCGATTTTTGAAAATCAAAATTGAAAATCTCAAAATTTTTTTTCTTTTTTTACCATATTTTTATTTTATTTTCTTACCTTTATCATAAGGTATTTTATTTATACACCATAATGGTAATAATTAATTTATAATAAATAGATAAAAAGAGAACATAATGCTTTAAAATATAATATAAAAAATTGAATAAAAAAAATAAATTAAATTGAGAGAAAAACATGACATCATATATGGACATAGTAGAAGCTTTTGATGGATATACTGGACCAAAAAAGGCTAATCTTTTATTATTAGGAAGTATTTTCTTAACAATTTTTGTAACATATTTTATAATTAACACTCTTAATTACTTTAAAAAAATTCCTTCAGAGTATCCTCTCTATTATATTTAATATTTTTAAAAAATATAATTTAGTTTATTTAGGTTTAACAAAAATTACAATTCCAAAAACTTTTGACAAAAAGTAGCAATGTAATATACCAAGATACTTTATTATCACTTAAAATTTCTGGTAATTAAACCGGAGTTATATTTAAACTGTAGAAGCCATCAGGAGGTGCTGTACTCAATCACCAACGCAATGATGTAGACTCTTGATCCACTGACCATTGACTAAATGATCCAAGACGAATTGTAGGTTGGGGTAAAATTGTTTCCATTTTTATTCAACTTAGTCAACTCCTCGTTAAATATTTATATTATTTATTTCAATTTTTTTTATCCTTAGTTATCTTATAATTTAGTTAATAACAAAAATAATATATATCTAAATAATATAATAAATATGATGAATTCTAGTTATCGAACCCGTCTTAAAACTTTACCTCCTTGTTGCCCACCTCCTGGACCTACTGGTTTTACCGGACATACGGGTGGAACTGGATTTACAGGACCTACTGGACCTACTGG
>Ga0180434_10003805_pt1 | contig 18913 bp, 18 predicted proteins | sample SS_ome_7_FD_132453 | JGI IMG/M metagenome (GOLD analysis project Ga0180434, IMG submission 132453) | Hypersaline lake sediment archaeal communities from the Salton Sea, California, USA - SS_1_D_2 metaG | ecosystem: Environmental > Aquatic > Non-marine Saline and Alkaline > Hypersaline >...
ATACACTGCTCTTTCAGGGGATGGAAGTCGATGCTCGCCACGCTTTTAGCGGCGGCGGATGATCTCTGCGCGTTCTTGTTTTCGTGCACGTGCCCGTGCACGAATGTGTCCACACGCTTCGTTTTTACGATGCATCAACATCGCATCAGACCACGCCTTGATCCAGCATGGCCTCCACCACCTTCACAAAACCGGCGATATTGGCACCGGCCATGTAGTTTCCGGGCATGCCGTACTGTTCCGCGGCATCCAGGCTGGCGCGATGAATGCTCTTCATGATCATCTGCAACCGATTGTCCACCTCTTCCCGGTTCCAAGCCAGGCGCATGCTGTTCTGAGTCATTTCCAGACCTGAAACCGAAACGCCGCCGGCGTTGGCGGCCTTTCCGGGGCCGTACAGCAGCTTGTTCTCGATAAAGAGATCGATGCCTTCCGGAGCCGTGGGCATGTTGGCGCCCTCGGACACGACGCTTACCCCGTTGTTGATCAGATTCTGGGCGTCTTTGGCGTTGATTTCGTTCTGCGTGGCGCTGGGAAAGGCACAGGCCGCTTTGTGGCTCCACAGCGGATTGTGGTCCGCCGCCGGATCCGCCGGTATGTATACCGCATCGGCGTACTTGTCGGCATATTCCTTGACACGCCCGCGTTTGACGTTTTTCAGGGTTTTGATGTAGGCCAGCTTTTCCGCATCCACGCCGGCTTCATCAAAGATGTAGCCGGATGAATCGGAAAAGGTCACCGGTTTGGCGCCCAGGTGCAGCAGTTTTTCCATGGTAAACTGGGCCACATTGCCGGACCCGGAGACCAGGCAGATTTTGCCGCTGAGCGATTCGCCGCGCGTATCGAGCATTTCAGCGGCAAAGTAAACCGACCCGTAGCCGGTGGCCTCCGGACGAATCAGGCTGCCGCCCCAGTTGAGGCTCTTGCCGGTCAAGACGCCGGTGAATTCATTGGCCAGCCGTTTGTACATGCCGAACAGGTAGCCGATCTCCCGCGCCCCCACGCCGATGTCACCGGCAGGGACATCCGTGTTGGGACCGATGTGGCGGAACAGCTCGCACATGAAGCTCTGGCAGAAGCGCATGACCTCGTTGTCCGATTTTCCTTTGGGATCGAAATCAGAGCCGCCTTTGCCGCCCCCCATGGGCAGGGTGGTCAGCGCATTTTTAAAAACCTGCTCAAAGGCCAGAAATTTCAAAATGCCCAGGTTGACGGACGGATGAAAGCGCAGGCCGCCTTTGTAAGGGCCGATGGCGCTGTTCATTTCGATGCGATAGCCGCGGTTCACCTGGATGTCGCCGCGGTCGTCCAGCCACGGCACGCGAAACATGATGACGCGCTCCGGCTCGACCATTCTTTCGAGAATTTTCGCCTTCCGGTATTCAGGATTCTGATCGAGTGCCGGTTTGATGGATTCCACGACCTCGGTCACGGCTTGATGAAATTCGCGCTCACCGGGATCCCGGTCCTTTACCATCTGTACGATGTCGTCCATTTTCGAATTCCTCCTGTTGTTTAGATGTCCCAGAACGTTCACGGGGTTTTTCCGCCTCTTTCTCTTATCGATCTCCGGCCGTTTTGGCAACATCCAATTAAAATCCGGTCCGATTTTACACAAAAGCACTTGAAATAAAAACGCACTTGGTCTATAGGCCTTCCCCAGATGGAGGTTGGCCGCCAGATTGCAAGGAGTCTTGTAAATGAAAGCCAGAGTAAAAGTGGATGCCGGCGTTTGCGGATTCAAAACCCTTATCACCGCCGTGACCGACGACGGCATGAACGTCGATCTGAAAATCGGCAGCGACTGCGACACCATCAAGGAACTGGCATCCCGGTTCCAAGGCAAAACCCCGATCAATGCCTATCAGAGCATCAGCCCGGAAAAAGAAAGCGATATTCTGACAATATCACGCGCCACTTTGTGTAAAAAGGGGTGCTGCGAGGCCTGCGCCGTGCCGCCGGCGGTATGCAAGGCCGTTTATGTCGCCGCCGGCCTGGCGCTGCCCCGCAACGTCTCCATGGAAATCACGACCGTGCAGGAATAGCCGACCGTTCCGGGAGGGGTGGCGCCACCGGCCGATCGACGCTACGATCCGATTCAGGGAGGGGACGATGCCGCCGGTTACAACCCCGAACCACCTGATTAAACGTCTCGCACGGATCGCCGCGCTGGCGGCGTATCTCGCCGCCGGTGCGGCGGTCTGCATCGCGGACGAAAACGGGGTGCTCCTGCGCACCTACACCGAACCCTATCAGGGCGCCTTTCACATTCTGATTCCCAAAGACTGGAAGGCCGAGGGCGGCATGATTCCCAGCGGCGTGCAGTGGAATGTCGTCGACCTTGTGGAAAACAACATCCGCTTTCGCGTCAGCAGCCCGGACGGCGGCTCTTTTTTCGGCTGGTATCCACGCTTTTATTTTCAAGATCCCGCCGTCATCGCCCGGTCGAGCGGCGGCATCCTCCAGCCCCAAACCGGCCAGGTGCTCAATGGCTGCTGGCTGTACCCCTACCTGGATGTCGTCCAGTACGTTCAATATATCATCTTCAACCAGCTCTCGGCCGGCGAGTTTCAGGAGGCCCGCATCATCGGCGGGGTGGTGCCGTCTCCCGAATTGAAAGCCCTTGTGCCGCCGATCGCCAGCAGGGCCGACTACGGCGGCGTCAATTTCACATGCCGTGCCAACGGCACGCCTTCGCGGGGACGGATTTACAGCATCAATTATGAACTGCAGGGCATCATCTGGTCAACGGTGGGCACCTTTGGCCTGCTGGCGCCCGCATCACGCTGGCCGCAGGATGAACGGCTGATGGAAATCTGCATCCGATCCTTCCGACTGGACCCGGCCTGGGTCAAGCGGGCCGCCGCCGCGACCCGCTACCGGGCGCAGCAGTATCACAAAGTCATCCAGGATATTCACCGCATCGACAACGAGATCGCCCGTAATCGATCCCAGACCCGCAGTGACATTCAGGAGGAGTTTTACAAAGTCATCACCGAACAGATCGAAACCTACGATGCCCAGACCAACACAACGCGCTACCTGCCCATGTACAATCACGCCTACACCGACGGCCGCGGCAATTATTTTCTGAAAGATACCGACGACGGCACCCTGCCCTTCGACAACGCCGCCGAGTGGCGCAAGCTGAAAATCATCAATCGCAATGACCCGGGATGAACCCGTGACGACACCGATTTCATGCCGGGACATCTTTGTGTCCACCAGCAACGGCGTCATCGCCACGAATAAAGCCGGCCTAATTGTACACATCAACCCCAATGCCGAAAAAATTCTCAACCTGATTGCCGCCAAAGCCATGGGCACGCCCATTCTGAAATCCCTGCCGTTGACCGGCCGGCTGGTTTCCGACTGTCTCAACACCGGCAGGCCTCAGCTGGGACGGCACATTCACGGCCGCAATGTGAACCTGGTGGTCAATGTAACACCAATCTTCAAACAGGGACTGCTTGCCGGGACGGTCAGCAATTTCCAGCACCTGCAGCAATTTGAAGATTCGGCGCGCGGCCTGGCTTCCTACCGACGGCTTAACCGCCAGCTGAGCGCCATTTTCCAATATTCATCTGATATCATCTGGCTTTATGACGGTGAGGGCCACGTCATCAACATCAACCGGGCCGCGGAAAAAGCCAATCGCATCCAGGCGCAGGATGTCATCGGCAAGCACTATACCGAATTGATCGCCATGAAGATACTCGAACGATCCGTGGTGCCCGAGGTGATCAAAACACAGCGCCAGGTGAGCATCGTATCCAATTGGGAAGGGGCTTCGGTCGGCTTGATCACCGGCACACCGGTCTTCGACGATGACGGTCATATTGATTTTATCGTGGCCAATGCGCGTGACATGACACAGCTCAACCGCATCAAGGCGGAGCTGGAGCGGGAACGCCTGGCCGCCGAACGCTTCAAGGACGAGCTCACCGAATTGAGCCTGTTTGACCTCAAACGCCAGCAGATCGTCGCCGAGAGCAAAAGCATGCGTCGGGTATTGCAGCTGGCCATGAAGCTGTCGCATATGGAAGCCGCCAACATCCTGATTCTGGGTGAATCCGGAACCGGCAAAGGGCTTTTAGCAAAATTCATCCACAAAAACAGCCGCCGTCCCAAAGCGCCGTTTATCCAGATCAACTGTGCCGCGCTGCCGGAAAACCTGCTGGAGGCCGAATTGTTCGGCTACGAAAAGGGGGCCTTCACCGGTGCCAGGGAACAGGGAAAAATCGGGCTGCTGGAATTGGCCCACGGCGGCACCCTCTTTCTGGATGAAATCGGCGACCTGCCCCTTCCGCTGCAGGCAAAACTGTTGAAGTACCTGGACGACCACGAAATTCTGCGCCTGGGCGGGGTCCGACCCCGCACCGTTGACTGCCGGATCATTGCGGCCACCAACCAGGAACTCGACACCCAGGTGAAAAAACGGCTTTTCCGCAAGGATTTGTTTTACCGGCTGAACACCTTTACACTCCAGATTCCTCCGCTGCGCCGCCGGCCCGACGACATTTTCGGGCTGATCCACCATTATTTGACCGAATTCAACCGGCGTTATCAGCGGAGCTGCCATCTGTCGCTCGCGGCCATAAAGGAATTGCAGCGCTACCCCTTTCCCGGCAATGTGCGTGAATTAAAAAACCTGCTGCAAATGGCCGTCGTCATGACCGACACCGATTCCCTGGACGAAGCCCTTGCAAGCAAAGTCAGCGGCCCATCACCCTGCCCGTCGGATGCATCCGACAGCACCGCAAGCGCTGGCAGCCTGAACGAAGAAGTCGCCGACTTTGAAAAGCAACGTCTGCTGCATGCCCTGACAAAATGCCGTTCCACACGTGAAATGGCACGGCATCTCAACATCCATCAGTCAACGGTCGTGCGCAAACTGCAGAAATACGGTTTGTCTCAGCGCCTGAAGGTTCGGCCCCCGCATGCCTAATCCCCTATCGATGCACCATCGCATCAACCAGGGATCTTTATCTTTAAAAAATTTTACAATTTCAATATAATATATCCGCTGCAATAGTGCATCTTATTTTTTTCCTATTATATCGGTATATTAAACTTATTTTGATGCGATATAGCATCAAATGCAAAACCCCTGCAGCAAGCGACCCGTTGGGCCGCCCCGGGATGGTATTGAAAAATATCTTTTAAATAAAGGCATTTTCCATTCATGCCCCTTGCCACAGCACCGTCCCAACCCTTGTGTTATTTACACCCGTCCTGGATGGCGCGAATCTTGCTCTGTACGCCTGCGTCGGCATCACCGGCATATCCGTGCCGCTGACTGTTTAAAAAAGAGAGGATGAGATGAAAACATACCTGACATCGGAGATCAAAAAGGCCGTCGCCGGCCTGCAGGATGAAATGGTGGATGCCCTGAAAGCGCTGGTGCAGATCCCCAGTCTGGTAGGTCAGGAAGGTCCGGCGCAGGCCTTTATGGTTGACCAGTACGAACGCGCCGGATTGAAGGTTCACACCTTTGAAACCGACCGTCAAAAGGTGGAGCGGCATGCCGCCTTTGTGGATAGCGGTTTTGCCTTCAAAGGCCGTCCCAATGTCATCGCGACACTGCCGGGCGACGCCCGCAAAAAGTCGCTGATTTTAAACGGGCACATCGATGTGGTGTCTCCGGAACCACTGGAAAGCTGGTCCTTCGATCCCTGGGAAGGCCGCATCAACGGAGGTCTCTTGTACGGCAGGGGGGCACTGGACATGAAAGCCGGCCTCATCGCCAATCTTTTCGCCCTCAAAGCACTGGCGGCGGTCGGCGAACGGCCGGCGGGCACGGTGATGCTTCAGAGTGTCATCGAGGAAGAAGCCGGCGGCGGCGGCGGGACACTCGCCTGCCTGATGGAAGGATTCACCGCCGACGCCATGCTGATTTCCGAACCGTTTATGGTGCCGGTCATCAGCCACGCCGGCATTCTGTATTTCCGCGTCAAGATCACCGGCAAAAGCGCGCACGCCGGCCAGGCCCATACCGGGGTCAACGCCATCGGAAAAATGATGAAAATTTATGCGGCCCTGGTCCAGCTGGACGCACAGCGGGCGGCCGGGGTCAAATTCGAACTCTATGCAAAGGTCGACGGCCGATCCTGCCATCTCAATATCGGCACCCTCCGCGCCGGCGACTGGCCATCCACCGTGGCCGGCTTCGCTGTCATGGAATGCCGCATTTCCTTTGTCCCTGGTGAAACCATGGCGGACATTCAAAAAACAGTGGAGGACGCCGTCCGGGCGGCGGCAGACCAGGATCCCTGGCTGCGGTGCCACCCGCCCGCGGTGGAATGGTACGGGTGGAAAACCGACCCCTGGTATCAAAATCCGGAGGATCCCTTTATCCAAACCGTGTTGGACGGCATCGCCGCCGTGTATGAACGCAAGCCGTCTGTGTATGGATCCCCTGCCGGCCTGGACACCCGTTTTTCCACCCATTTCCATTTTCCGGCGATTTCCTTCGGCCCGGATGGATCCAATGAACATGGTGTCGACGAGTACGTGGATCTGGCAACGCTGCCATCCGTTACCAGCGCTATCGCCCTTGCAACGCTGAACTGGTGCGGTCAAGCCCGAAATGCACCGTATTAAAAAACCCAAACCGTCCAGAGGAGGTGCCCCATGAACGTACAACATTTTATCAAAACCGCTGTCGTCTGCCTTGCGGTCGGCACCATGGTCACACTGACCGCGACACCGGGCGCGGCCGCCAAACTGCCGCGGGACATCCTGGTGTTTGCTTCCACCGACAGCGTCACCACCTGGGATCCCAGCGCCAGCTACTCCACCGAGTCCGTTTACATGCCCAACATCTACGAACCCCTGATCTGGGTCAGCCCGCCCGGGAGCGAAACCTCCTTTGAACCGGGGCTGGCCGAACGATGGAAAGCCAGTAATGACGGCCGTATGTGGACATTTTACCTGCGCAGAGGCGTCACCTTTCACGACGGCAGCCGGCTCACGGCGCAGGTGGTCAAGGACTCCTTTGAAAGGACCATGCGCATGGGAAAAGGGGCGGCCTTTATTCTGGATCCCATCGACGTCATCAAGGTGCTGGACGATTTCACGGTTCAATTCATCTTGAAGGAACCGGCTCCTTTCGACCGCATCGCCGCCTCCGCCAACGGGGCCTGGATCATCAGCTCGCGGGGGGTGGTCAAAGATCGAGACTGGTTCGAACAGGGACGCGAAGCCGGCTGCGGCCCCTATGTCCTGGAAAGCTACAAGCCGGACGAAGAAATTATTTTCGCCAGGTTCGAGGATTACTGGCGCGGCTGGGAAGGACCGCACTTCAGCAAAATTGTCGTCAAAATCGTCAAAGAGGCGCCGGTGCAGGAGCAGATGATCGAGTCCGGCGTCGCGGATCTGGGCAACCGCATTCCGGTGGAATCCAGCAAAACCTTTGACCGGAAGCCCTGCTGCGATCGGCTGGTGGGTCCGAGCTTCATGAACTACGCCGTCCACCTCAACACGCAGCGTTTTCCTTTTGACAATGTAAAAATCCGCAAAGCGGTCTCCTATGCCATGCCCTATCATGATATGATCGACGTCGCCCTGGGCGGACTGGGTCGGCAGGCCATAGGGCCGGTGCCATTCGGCCAGTTCGGCCATGACGAATCCCTTTTTCAGTACGCCCACGACATGCAAAAGGCCAAGGCCCTGATGGCGGAAGCCGGCTACCCGGACGGCATCGAGGAAACGGTTGTATACACCTATGCGACCGAAAACGCTGTTGAGAAAAGCTTTGCGCCGCTGCTGAAGGAAGCGCTGGCCGAAATCGGCATTCCGGTCGAAATCCGACCGATGAACTGGACGGCGCAATGGGACTGGGTCAAAGGCGATCCGGAAAAAGCCCAGCACATGGCGGCCCTGCTCTGGTGGCCCAGCTTCAGCGATCCCTATGAAACGCTGTACAGCCTGTGGCACGCCGAAGAAAAGCCGTACTGGAATTTTTCCTATTACCGCAACCCCGCCTTTGACAAAACCATTCTGGCCGCCTACGCGACCCCGGCCGAAGACGAAGCCCGCGCCCTCTATTCCAGGGCACAAAAAATGCTGATCGACGCCGCTCCATCCGTCTTTCTGTTCGACGTGGAGCGTCCGGTTTTCAAACGCAGGGAACTCAAAGGGTATGTGATCAATCCCAATTACCCGCGGGTGCCTTTCTGGTATTACATGTACAAAGAATAGGCGCTGATTCATGCTGCGGTTTGTCATCAGACGTTTCATCTGGCTCGGCTTTGTGCTGTTGGGGTTGTGTGTGATCACCTTTGTGCTCTCGCGGGTGGTCCCGGGGGATCCCGCGGCCCTCTACGTGGGGCCGCGGGCCCGGCCCGAGCAGGTGGAAAAGGTGCGCGCCGAGCTGGGGTTCGACAAGCCGCTTTACATTCAGTTCGCCTATTACCTGCGCGACATCACCCGGGGGGACCTGGGCGAATCCCTGCGCACCCACCGGCCCGTGGTCACCGGCATCCTGGACCATCTGCCGGCATCGCTGGAATTGATGATCAGCGCCATCCTCATCGCTCTCGCGGCGGGGGTCCCCATCGGAGTGATATCCGCCAAAAATGAAAACACGGCCCTGGATCACTTCAGCCGCTTTTTTGCCGTGGCCAGCACCTCGCTGCCGTCCTTCTGGCTGGCCATGATTTTTCAGATTATTTTCTTCCGTCTGCTGGGGATACTGCCTATCGGCGGTCGCCTCGACACCGTCGTCGCCTTGATGCATCCCATAGAAAAAATCACCGGCTTTTACCTCATCGACGCCCTGCTGACCGGCAACTGGACGGCCTTTAAAGACGCCGCCTGGCACCTGATTCTGCCGTCGATCACCCTGGCCGCCTATTCGACCGGTCTGATCGTCCGCATGACCCGTTCGACCATGCTTGAAGTCCTGCGTGAAGACTACATCACCACGGCCCGCTCCGTAGGGATTTCCGAAAACGAAATCGTGTTTGTACAGGCCCTGCGCAATGCGCTGGCGCCGACCCTGACCACGGCCGGGTTGTGTTTCGCCTACATGCTGATCGGCACTTTTTATATCGAAATCATTTTTTTCTGGCCCGGTATCGGCAAATACATCACCAACGCGATTTTGCAGAACGACTATCCGATCATCATGGGCGTTGCTTTGCTGATGGCCGTCTTTTATGTGCTGGTGAACCTGATTGTGGATGTGCTGATCGCCGTGGTCGATCCCCGCATCCGGCTCGGAAAGGAATAATATGGCAATGCCATGAAAAAGGATGCACCCCATCATCGTCCCCACGGCAGAGCCCGGGAACTGCAGCGCAGCCTGGATTTGATCCGCCGCAACCCCTTGACCCTGTTCGGGCTGTTTATTCTGCTGATGTTGACGCTCACGGCCCTTCTGGCCCCGCTTGCGGCGCCCTATCCCCAGCAGGGAAAAGGGTTGTCGAATCTGGACGAACGTCTGGAACCGCCCTCTTTTAAACACCTGATGGGAACCGACGATCTCGGGCGCGACATTTTCAGCCGGGTGATTTTCGGCGCTCGAATTTCGCTGAAGGCCGCCGTGGCGGTTGTGCTGATCGTGGTCGGCATCGGCGTACCGCTGGGACTCATCGCCGGCTATGCCGGTGGAAAGACGGACGATCTCATCATGCGCTTTGCCGACATGATTCTGGCCTTTCCCTCGCTGCTGCTGGCAGTGGCCATCGTGGCCTCCCTGGGTCCCAGCCTGTTCAACGCCCTGATCGCTGTTTCACTGCCGTGGTGGCCCTGGTACACCCGGCTGATGCGCAGTCAGGTCATTTCGATCAAGGAGATGCCGTTTGTTGAATCCGCCGCGGCGGTGGGAGCCTCCCACTGGCGGATCATGTTCCGCCACATCCTGCCCAACTGCCTGTCGCCCATTATCGTTCAGGCGACGGTGGACATGGGCTACATCATCCTCGCCATCGCCGGTCTGGGGTTTCTGGGCCTCGGAACACAGCCGCCCACGGCGGATTGGGGGGTCATGGTCAGCGACGGACGTGAATTCTTTTTGAACCAGTGGTGGATATCGACCTTTTCCGGCGGGGCGATTTTCATCACCGTGCTGGCGTTCAACCTGGTGGGAGACGGCATTCGGGAAGCGCTGGATCCCAAGATCCGATGGCGTTTTCAAAAAACCTGAAAAAAGAATAACCGATGGCGACACCACCCAACAGGCAGCCGATACTTTCCGTCGAAAATCTGCGAACCTATTTTCACACGCCCGACGGCCTCGCCAAAGCCGTTGATGGTGTCAGCTACCACGTCCATCCCGGGGAGACCCTGGGGGTGGTGGGTGAATCCGGGTGCGGCAAAAGCGTCGCCGCCCTCTCGATTCTGCGCCTGATCCCGACGCCGCCCGGAGAAATCGTGTCCGGAGACATCCGCTTCAACAATCAAAATCTGTTGAACCTGTCCACGCGCCGTCTGCGCGGCATCCGGGGCCGCCGCATTTCCATGATCTTTCAGGAGCCCATGACATCATTAAATCCGGTGTTTACCATCGGGTATCAACTCTCCCGCGTGTTTTCCCTGCACAACCGCCTTTCCAAAAAAGCGGCACGGCGACGTGCGCTGGAAATGCTGGCCGCCTGCGACATTCCCTCGCCCGAAAGAATAATGACATCCTTTCCGCACGAGCTCAGCGGCGGCATGCGCCAGCGGGCCATGATCGCCATGGCCCTGGGGTGCAGGCCGGATGTGCTGATCGCCGACGAACCCACCACCGCCCTGGATGTCACCATCCAGGCCCAGATAATGGCGCTCATGCTGCGGCTGAAGGAACAGTTCGGCATGGCCATGATTCTGATCACGCATGATCTGGGCATCATCGCCGGCAGCGCCCAGCGGGTCGTGGTGATGTATGCGGGGGAAAAAGTCGAGGAAGCGCCGGTCGCCGGATTGTTCCACCACGCCGCGCATCCCTACACCGCGGCGCTGATTCAGTCGCTGCCGGTTCTCGGCCGGCGGGAAACGTTTTTAAAGGAGATCAAAGGCATGGTGCCGCCGCCGCATCAGGACATCCCCGGCTGTAAATTCGCCGACCGCTGCCACGAAGCCGTCGACGCCTGCCGCCGCCGACGACCGCAGCTCAAAGAAATTGAACCCGGCCATCTGGTGGCCTGCATCCGGAGGACGGATTCGTGAACCAGCCGCTTATCAAGGTCGACCATCTGTCAAAACATTTTGCCCTGAAAAAAAGCGGGTTGTTCAAAGAAAGGCGTTATGTCCGGGCGGTCGACGATGTCTCTTTTTTGATCGGGCGGGGGGAATCCTTCGGGCTGGTCGGGGAATCCGGCTGCGGCAAGACCACGGTCGGCCGCAGCATTCTACGCCTGACCGAACCCACCGCCGGACGGGTGGAATTTGAAGGGCGGGACGTCACGCATTTTAAAAGGCCGCAGCTCAAAACCTATCGCCGTCATGCACAGATGATATTTCAGGATCCCTTTGCATCCCTGAACCCGCGGATGACCCTGGCCGACATCGTGGGAGAGCCTTTGCTCATCCACCGCATCGGCTCGAAAAAAGAACGGCGCAGGCGTATCATCACCGTGCTTGAAACCGTCGGTATCGATCCGGGCTATATGCAACGATTTGCCCACGAGTTCAGCGGCGGCCAGCGCCAGCGCATCGGAATCGCCCGGGTGCTGACGCTCAACCCCAAACTGATCGTGGCCGACGAGCCTGTATCCGCGCTGGACGTCAGTATTCAGGCCCAAATCGTCAACCTGCTGGTCCGCCTGAAGGACGATTTTCAAATGTCCTATCTTTTTATCTCCCACGATCTAGCCGTGGTGGAGCACATCGCCGATCGCGTCGCGATCATGTACCTGGGGCACATCGTCGAGACCGCGCCCAGCGAATTGATTTACAAAAAACCCCGCCATCCCTACACGCAGGCCCTGCTGACCGCCATTCCCAGGCCGGATCCCGATGCCCCCCGGCAGCGCACCATCCTGGAAGGCGATCTGCCCAATCCCGCGCAGCCGCCATCCGGCTGTCCGTTCCGCACCCGCTGCCCGCAGGCCGTCGATCAATGCACGGCAGCGGCCCCGGCCATGACAGCGGTGGGCCCGGGGCACTTCGTCAGCTGTCACCGCGTCGATGCATGATATTTTTCTCTGGCGATCAGGGCTGCCCCCAGCGCCCCCACCGTATCCGGCTGCGGCGGCACCCGGATGCCGCATGCAAGCAGCCGGCCCAGCGCCTTGACCACCGCCCGGTTGTGGGCGACCCCCCCGGACATGCACACCTTAAAACTGCCGGCATGCGGACAGACCCGTTTGACCAGCGCCAGGGTCCGGGCGGCCACCGCACGGTGCAGGGCGCTGACAATGGAACCGGTATCGGCGCCTTCGGCGATGAGCGATACGACTTCGCTTTCCGCAAACACCGTACAGGTGCTGCTCAGCCGCAGATGATCGGATCCGTCGTCCAGCGCCGCCAGACGATCCACATCGGTTTCCAGGGCACGGGCCATTACTTCCAGGAATCGTCCGGTGCCGGCGGCACACTTGTCGTTCATGGCAAAATCCCGCACCCGACCGTCACGATCCAGGCGCATGGCCTTGCTGTCCTGGCCGCCGATGTCGATCAGCACATCGATCCCCGGCAACAGGTGGTGAATCCCCCGGGCATGACAGGTAATCTCCGTAACCGCCGCCAGCCGGTCCGCCACCCGGTTGCGGCCGTATCCCGTCGACACGACGCCGCCGATCGATTCTTCAGCGCAACCGGCCGAGTGCAGCACCTCACGTCTGGCCCGCTGAACAGCCGCGATATTGCGCGCACCGGTCGGCACCACCGCCGCGGCCAGCACCCGCTGCCGGTCGTTGATCAAAACCGCGTCACAAGAAAGGCTGCCGATATCGATGCCTAAGAAATTCAATGAATCGCTTTCTTTGGTTTGTTGGGTTGGTTGAGTTTGTTGGGTTCGAATGGTCAACATCTCGACTAGTCTGAAACGATCACCCATCGCTTTGTACCAAAGCGCGGCGGGAAAATCAAAGCCATCCTCGCCATCTGTGCGCCGGTGATGTTCTGCATTTGACAACCCGCCGGTTATTTGGCATCATCTCAGATGAATGCGATCGGTTGGCGGGCGACATCGGCGGCAACTCACAACGAAAGGGGCGTAAGCATGACGACATTTTTCATGATGGGAAAATACAATCAGGATGCCCTCAAGGAAATGAGCATTAAGAGAACCCAGGCGGCGGTCAAAGCCATCCAGAGCCTCGGGGGGGACGTAACCGGTATGTACGCTCTTTTAGGGGAATATGATCTGTTGTTCTGCGTCCGCCTGCCCGATATCGAAACGGCCATGAAGGCCTCCTTATCGCTGACCCGTTTAACCGGCATCCCTTTCAACACCTGCCCTGCCGTGTCGGTTGAAACCTTTGACCGCCTGGCCGTTGAGCAGGTCTAAGACGCTTTGCGTTCGTTGTCGGGGCACGTTCCGTGTTGACAACCAAACAGCCGGCAGCGGTTCTTTGCGCCTGCCTTTTCGTGCTTTTCCAACTGGATTCGATAGGCCGGTTGCCGGCATCGGCGGCGCATGCCGCCTGTCGGAATTGTTATTCAATTCAAATCGCCGCTTTCCCCTGGTCGCAGAAGCCGGATATCGTGGGGATCTATGGGGACTTAAAGCGTAAGGGGTATCTGGTTTACATTGTTAAAGCCCGCATCGACAACGCTTTGTGGCTGCGCTTGAAAGTCGGATTTTTTGACGGCGTGACGCCGGCCGGGGTCTTCGGCGCCGCATTCAGCCGGCGGGAAGGATTTGACTTTTTCGTTACCCGGGCCGATGTGCTTGCAGCGGACTACAGGGGTCGATTCCAGATCATCACCACCCCCAGTGATATCTGGTGGAAAAAGGATCAAACGCTTCGACACTTGTTCAGTTTTGATCTGCCGCAAACGGCCGGCGATCATAGCGTGCCGGCGACACCGGTCATTTCCGCCGACGGGCGGCGCGTCGTCTTCAATTACCGGCAGGAGACGGTCACGCTGGCGCTGGCGCCGGTGGCCGAACCCGGTGCTGCCGCCGACACCGCGGCGGCGGCATTTGAAAACGGCCGGCAGGACCTGGAAAAAGGCGATCTCGATAACGCGTTGCTTCATTTCAGCAACGCTCTTGCGCTGAATCCGGATTTTATTCAGGCAAGGGTGCACCGCGCGACCGTCTTCCGGCAGAAAACGCTGTACGCGGAGGCCATCGCCGACTTTAATCGGGCCATCCGCCTGAAGCCGGATGACGCCGAACTTTACAATATGCGCGGGTTCACATGGTACAAGAAAGGCGACGCCGTTTCGGCCCTGGCGGACTACAACCGTGCACTGGCGCTGAACCCCCGCCTGGCGGAGGCCTATTTTAACCGCTGCGTGGTGCGCTACAGGGACGGCCTGCTGGACCCCGCTCTGAACGACTGCAGCCGGGCGCTGCAGCTGGATCCGAGCCACGACGATGCCTACAGCGTCCGGGGTCTTGTGCGCCTCCAAAAAGGTGAACTGGATCAGGCCATCAAGGATTGTGACCGGGCGCTCAAAATCAATCCCCGGAACATCGCCGCTTACAGCACGCTGGGCGTTATCTGGCTGCAAAAAGGAGCGCTCGACTGGGCCTGCGCCGACCTTGGCAAAGCCTGTGAGCTGGGCAACTGTGAGACGCTGGACACGGTGAGAGAAAAAGGGTATTGCCCTGCGCAGCCCTAAGCGGCTGCCCAAGCGCGTTTAAAAGGAGGAGGTTCTTATGAGTGTCAAAGTCTTTATCACCCGGAAGGTCCCCGAAGACAAGGCCAAAGAGGTATTAACGCTGTTCAAGGAAATGCGCTCCCTGGCCGCTGGTCAAACCGGCTACATTACCGGAGAAACGCTGAAAAGCACCGACAGACCCGACGTTTATCTGGTCATCAGCACTTGGGATGCCGCGGAAGACTGGGAAACCTGGCTGAAAAGTCAAAAACGTCAGCAGGTCCAGGACAAAATCGACGCCCTTTTGGGCGGCAGAACCGCCTATGAGATGTTTTATTACGGTCTGCGGGAGCATTGACCGCAGTCGACGGCGGATACCATTACATCTGAGGGCGAATGCAATCAGGCGGCCGGAAAGGCCGGCATCACCCCCCGGAAAATCAGCCGTCTGTTGTCGCGCCATGGAATCAAAAAGGCTGCATTCAAGATAAGATGCCCGACATCCTTTTCGCAGGAAGGTTTGCACCGTGGCGCAGCCGTCTTTCGAAGACGCCCGGCCGCAGGAAAAACGGATGGTTCGCTTGTTTTAACGCCGTGACTTTTTCGCGGCGTACATGGCCGCATCCGCACGTTGCAGAAGGGTTTCCGCATCGTTTGCTTCAATGGCGCCGGCGATGCCGGCACTGACGGACACCGACGCCTGCCGCCGATCTGTTTCCACCCCGTTTTTCAGCACCCGCGCCACAAAGGGCTTTGTGCTCATTTTTTCATGAAACAGCGCCACGCGCGCCCGGGCGGTTTTTTCGGAAATGCCCTGGACGACCACCGCAAACTCATCACCGCCGAAACGCGCGATAAAATCACCGCTGCGAAATGTTTCCGTAAGGCATCGGCCGACCGTCTTGAGCACTTTGTCGCCGGCCGTATGACCATACGTGTCATTAATGTGCTTGAAATGGTCCACATCGAACAGAATCAACACCAACGATGCGTGATCATTGCGGCTTTTTTTCAGAATTTTTTCAAGATGTTCGTCCATCGCCCGGCGGTTGTACAGGCCCGTCAATGCATCCGTGGCGGCATGTTTTTGAAACTGCGCCGCTTCTTTGGATATGGTTTTGACTTTGCGTTCGGTGCGGGCGATGCGCGATTTCAGATGGGCGATTTCTTGTCGGGCCTTTTGGGCGCGCCCGGCTTCCTCTTTTTTGCGAAGGGCGAGCAAGCGGCGCATTTTTTCTAGTTTCTGCAGCACTGCATTTTTAATGTCGTTGATGGTGGCATGCAGGCGGAAGGAATCGATAATTGAACTGACTTCATGGTTCATGCGGCTTTCAAACCGCTGAAAATCACGCGCCCTTTCATTCTCATTGAATTCATTATCAACCAGCTTTTCGAGCGCCTTTACCTGATTCAGCAACAGGAGAAAACCATGGTTGATATCTTTGAAATCCAGAGCGATTCGGCTTTTGAGCTCCCGGGCGAACTGCACAAAGCCATCAGCCGTGGCCTCAAGCTCCCCGGGCCGGGGAGCGGAGCGGCAATCTATATCAACAGCGGCGGCCATTTCGCGCATACGTTCCGTTTCCGGGTAGAAGTCTTCAAGAAAAGGAACCATCACGCGTTTGATCAGACGGCAGATATCACGCAGGGCGGCATCATTCGCGCCGGCGAGACCGTTGTCGACCTCGGTCTCGGCACTGCGGGTTTCCATTGCGAAAAGGCTGCCGCGCAGACGCACCGTCTGCTCCTGAAGCTTTTCGATGGAAAGAATGTCGCCCTCTTTGGGCAGCAGGCGCTGAAGATCGTTGCGTACCCTCGTCAGTTCGTCGTGTTCATCGGCCAGCAAAAGGAGCGACCGTGCCAGATCCAGCAGGCAGGCCACTTCCTCCTGATGCTGATTTTCCCTGGCAAACAATTCATTTTTCAGTTCAATCAGTTCGGGTTCGCCTGCCACAAATGTTATTCCTTTTGGAAATCAATTTGTTCAAAAGTCGTGCAAACTTGTCGGTGTTGTGTTCGAGAAGTTGCTTTCCGGCGCGCGCCGGCCTGCCGGCATCTTTCAACAGGATGTAATCTTTCGGCGGCCGCGGCATGTCGACCGCCGACGCTTTCGCATAGGCGATGGTTTCAAAAGCGCCCTCCGCCATGCCGTAGACGATCATGGTCTGCTCCACCCGGGACGGATGGGAAAGACCGCCTTCCAGAAAAAATGTAATCGCACCGGTCACCACCACATCGGCCCCGGCTTGACGGGCCGCACACCAGATATCTTCTGGAAAATGAAAAAGCACGCGGTCCACAAACCGGATGTCGGCCCCGGGGTGGTCCGCCAACAGTGAATAATATAACCGGAGCGACGCGTCGCGGCCGATCCCGCGAACGTAGTCAGGTGCCGCAAAGCACCCGACCACGATCTTGGGGTTGTCGTATTGCGGGGAAGAAGGGCTTAGGTGAACTTCTTCCGGGAGTCCGGCGGGATAATACCTTTTCTGATGCTGAACAGTGCAGCCTGCAATGATCACCGCTGTCAGAATGACGCCCAAAAAACCGTTCGTGAAGGCGATCCTTTTGTCCTTTATGTTCAACACGTGTTTTACCCCTGGTATTCATATCGGAAAAACAAGGCGTCAACCTTAGCCGAAAGTACCGTCACTGCGTTGCCTGGAGACGATCCGAAATATAGGCCAGGTTTTTTTTAAAAATGCGTCTTCGGTTGAGGCTCATGCTGGCGCCATTGGCGAGGGAACGGGCCATGTCCACCGCCAGGGAAATGCGGTGGTGCATTGTAGGATCCATCATGATTGAAGCCGGCAGCGCATCCATCGGCAAGGCCTCCGGTCGCGGCTGGTCTGCAGGCGACAGATTTCTTTCCAGCGTCTCCAGTTGTTTTGCAAGATCTTGGCACTGTTCCGCCGTTTCCAGCTTCCGGTCAATCGCCGCTTCCACCGCCGCTGAATACCGATCCAGCGACATCGGCCGGGGATTGCTGTTGATCATCGGTGTCACATCTTTCATCTGTTTTCCTTTGCTGTTCGAAAAACCGTCATTCCCATCGCAAGTGGGATGCCGCCCGTACCCGTCATGTTCTCCATGCAAAATGTCTGCCACAATAAGATTTAATGCCCTGCCACGTTTAAAGACGCATGAAAATACGTCTCGCCGCTGTCATATCTCCATCATTTTTAAAAAAATATGCATAAAAAGTTATCGTCAGGCGCATCGTCAGGCGCTTGTCAAATCCGTTCGGACCATGTCAAAAATATGGCATTTGTGCGATCCTGACCAGGGGATCGGTTTATCCGCAGACCGTGATTAATAATTAATTCGCTATTATTATTGATGATTTAATTATTATTCGCTAGTACTGCCATTACGGCATGCAATTTGCTTTTTTGGGCATCGAAGCTGTTGACATCCACCGGCCGTAAACGGTTGGTGTTTCGCAGCGTACTTTGATCGAGAAGGAAAAATTTGTCGCAAGAAAGGGGAAACCATGGCAGCCCAAAAAAATGAATCCAGGCGGATTGATGAAGCGGTCGATGAAAGGGAAGGCAAATACCTGACCTTCGCCCTGGCGGATGAGGAATACGGATTAGGCATCCTGATGATAAAGGAAATCATCGGCATGATGCCGGTGACGACCGTTCCCCAAGCCCCCCCTTATGTCAAGGGCGTGATCAACCTGAGGGGCAAGGTCATCCCCGTCATCGATCTCAGACTGCGGTTTGGTATGGCGGACAAGGAATACAACGACCGCACCTGCATTATTGTCGTCGAGATCTCCAAAAATGCCGGCAGCGTGGTGGTGGGCATCGTTGTGGACACGGTTTCCGAAGTACTGAACATTAAATCGGAAGACATAGAGGATACGCCGACCTTTGGAACCAATCTGAATACCGAGTACATCCTGGGAATGGCCAAGGCGGACGGGAAGGTTAAAATTCTGCTTGACATCGACCGCATTTTAAGCGAGCAGGAAGCCAGCGCGCTGCAGTTCTGATATCAGGTGTCAGTGTTCAGGCGGTGGAGCGGTTGGTTTGATCAAGAAAAAAACTTTGGATAATCCAAATCGAAATCAGGATCGCTATCGGGATCGAAGAGAGGTGAGGGAACGATTTCGATCCCGAAGAGAGAAAATCCCAAACAATCCAACAAACCCAACAAACCCAAGGAACCCTTTTACACATAATCCCCGCGGTCGAACTTATAG
>Ga0180434_10003806_pt1 | contig 18910 bp, 14 predicted proteins | sample SS_ome_7_FD_132453 | JGI IMG/M metagenome (GOLD analysis project Ga0180434, IMG submission 132453) | Hypersaline lake sediment archaeal communities from the Salton Sea, California, USA - SS_1_D_2 metaG | ecosystem: Environmental > Aquatic > Non-marine Saline and Alkaline > Hypersaline >...
CTACAACGCCGTCGTGGACTTCGGCGCCGGCGCGGTGACCGAACCCACCCCGGTCAACATCGTCACCGACACCGAGGACTACCCCGACAGCGTCGCCGATTTCGAAGATTTCCTGTCGTGGGGAGCCGACGGCATCCTCGGCGTGGGAGCCAACGACCTCCCGGGGTATGCCGGAGGCCCCGGTCCCGCGCCTATCCCCAACGCGGTGCTGCCCGGCGAACTCAAGGACGGTTTCCTGCTCTTCCAGGGCCTCTTCTTCGGACTTGGCGGGGTGATGGTGTTCGGCCCCAACCCGCTTCCGGTCCGGGTGGCCGTACCCGGTGCGCCGGATGCCTACGTTCAGGTGATCGTCAACGGCACCGAACTGGCAGGCCCGGAGGAGATGATCATCGACAGCGGCGGCGTGTACGGCACACTGGCCGCCGCCAATGACCCGACCGGAACGCCGGTTGGATCGACTCTCCCCGCGGGAACCGAGATCTCGGTGTACACACCGGACGGGTCCACACTGCTCTACACCTACCGGACAGGCACCGGGACTACGGGAACGCCGGTCGTTGCGGGCACCGTGATGAACTCCGGCAACGCCCCCTACGCGCAGGGGCCGATCTATCTCGACTACGGCTTCGACGACCCGTACGGCATCGGATCCACGGAGTTCTCCATCTGGTGAGGCGTGCCGCTGAGTGATTTGTTAAAAGCGGCTAAACATCACCCCAAAGAGGAATAGTGTTCACCCAGGTTGGGGTAGGGACGCGACGCCTTGGAGGGCGGATTCATGGGTGCAGCACGTTGTGTCGGTCGGGTCGGCGGTCTTGCGGTGGCGCTCGGTGTGGGGGTCGCGGTGTTCTCCGGCCCCGGCGCGGCGTGGGCCGACTCCACCGGTGATGAGGCCTCAGGCGGCGGGACCCCGATGGGCCGCGCCGGCGCGTCGACTGCAGCTTCCTCCGGTGCCGGCGCTGCTGCTCCCAACCGCAGTCTCAGGGGAGGCGCTGTCAGGGCCGCTCGCTCTCAGGCGCCCTCGACCTCAGACGGCGCATCGCCTACCGGCGCACCGTCCTCCCGCGCCAGCGTCGCCCGGATCCCTTCGGTCTCAACGTCGTCCACGGACCGCCAGGCGGCCGTCTCGGTGACCGCACCGGCGGCCGAGCCCGAGTCGCTTGCCTCCGCCGTCGCGACCCCCGAGGTATCCCCGCCGAGCATTTCCGCCCAATCCGCCCCGCCGGCCTCGGCCGCCGCCCCCGAACCCGCCGCCGCGCCTGCCGGTGCGGTATCGGCCGTTCTCTCCGCAGCCGACAGCGGTACCACCGACGGTGCCGGCACCGACCCGCTCCTGCCGGCGGCATCGTCGCTGGCATGGGCACTGGCCGCGGTGGCGCGTCGCGACACGATGGCGGCGGCCAGCGTCGCCGCCCCGGCAGCCCAGGTCACCGTCGGCGAGCAGCAGACCAACAACGGCGTCACCGCCGACCCGACCGTCGAGTTCGTCGACGGCATCATCCAGGGCGAACTGAATGCGACCAGCGCCTCGGGTTCGACACTGACTTACACCGCCGAGGAGGGGTCCAACGGCGGGAAGCTGGATATCGGCACCGTGCCGATTCCCGGCGGCACCGACCCGCAGAGCTTCACGATCCTTCCCTACGCGAACTGGCTGGACTCGGGCGGCGCGAAGGGTGTCGAGACCTTCAATGTCCGGATCACCGAGGAGACCGGCTTCACCCAGTTCGTCACCAGCATCCCGCTGGTCGGGCTGCTGGCCGAGCCGATCATCGGCCTGCTGCAACGGACCCCGTTCGTGAGCACCCTGCTGGCACCGCTCATCGGCGGCTCGCTGCTGGCCACCATCGACGTCGACGTGAGCGCGCTGGCCCCCGGAGACACCCCGGTGGCGTTCACCTACGACGTCACCTCCTTCGACGGCACCCAGATCAGCACGAACTTCTTCCCGGCGGCGGGCATTCAAGCGGGCGAGACGGCCCCCACCGTCCTCAACGGTCCGGGCCTCGGCTCTCCGGGGGAGACCGACCCGTACAACCTGGCCGGGACCTTCGGATCGGTCCCCGGGGTAGCGGTGATCCGCGAAGAGGGCTACAACATCGTGACCTGGGATCCGCGCGGCGAGTTCGCCTCCGGCGGTGTGCTGCAGCTGGACAACCCGTTCTTCGAGGGCCGGGACACCTCGGCGATCGTCAGCTGGGCCGCGGACAACCCGCTGGTCGAACTCAACGCGCCCGACGACCCGGCGGTCGGCATGATCGGCGGCTCCTACGGCGGCGGTATCCAGATGGTCACCGCCGCCACCGACCCCCGGATCGACGCCATCGTCCCCAATGGCAACTGGTACTCGTTGATGGACGCGCTGTACCCCTCCGAGGTGTTCAAGTCCGCCTGGTCGGTGCTGCTTCTGCTGGACCTGGTGGAGGCCGGTGCGCGGATCAACAATCAGATCTACGAGGGTGTGTTCACCGGCCTGCTGGGCGGATTCCTGACCGACACAGCGCAGGCAGTGATCACCAGCAGCGGCCCGACCTCTCTGCTCAACCAACTCCAGGCGCCGACGCTCCTGATACAGGGCACCGTCGATGCTTTGTTCCCGCTGGATCAGTCCGTGCTCAACGCCGAGACGATCGCCGCCAACCCCTGGGGCACCCCGCTGAAACTGGGCTGGTTCTGCGGCGGCCACGGGGCGTGCACGACCGGTACCGGAACCACCTTGCTGGCCCAGCAGAACCAGCTCTTCGCGGACACCCTGGCCTGGCTGGACACCTACGTCGCCGGTACAGGATCGGGCGCCGACGCCGTCCCGGTCTTCCAGTGGTGGGACCAGAACGTGGTCCGCTACACCTCCGACCTGCTGCCCTTCGAACCCGGGTTCAACCAGGCAACGCCCTACACCGCCACCAGCGACGGCGGCACGCTGGGCATCTTCCCGATCATCGGCGGCTCGGGCCCGGGATCGAACGTCGCCTTCCCGTTGAACTTGATTTTCCCGACCGAGGCCGGCAACTCGATCAGCGTGGACCTGACCCCCGGGACCGGCGAGCAGATCGTCGGAGCGCCGCAACTGTCCTTCACCTACTCAGGGCTGGGCACCAGCAACGCGGTCTACGCACAGTTCATCGACAACGCCACCGGTGCGATCGTCGGCAACAACGTGACCGCGGTTCCGGTGACTCTCGACGGCCGGGAGCGCACGGTCTCGGTGCCCCTCAACGACATCGCCTACACCGTGGGAGCCGGTGATTCGCTGACTCTGCAGATCACCGATTGGTCATCGATCTTCTTCAACGCCGGCATCGGAGTGGTGGATATCTCCAATGTCCAGATCGACCTGCCGCTGCGGGCGATCCCCACGACAACGTAGCTGCCCGATCCGGGTGTGAACGCCAGCCCCTAGTAGCTGAGCCTGGGCTGAACACCGAAGGGCGCCGACCGCTCCGGATGATTCCGGGTGGCCGGTCAGCGGCGCAGGCGGTTCCGGACCTTCCCGGTGGGCCGCTTGTTCCGTAGTCCCCCCGGGGCGCCGGTGTCCTCAGCGTCGGCGACGGCTTCGGGTGCCGCGCTCTCGGCGGGCTCGGCCGTCGAGGCTTCCACTGTCGACCCGACGGCCTTCAATTTGTCGGGCTCCAACTCGTCGGTCGCAGTTCCCGCCGGTTCTGAGACCGCCTCGACCGCCTCGACCGCCTCGTCTGCGACCTCGTCGTCATCGGTCCCGGGATGGGTCTCAGACGGCGCCTGGGGGGTCTGCTCATCACCGCCGGTCGCCTCGGAGTCGGCGGGTTCGCCCTTCCCCTTGCGCTTCTTGGCCTTCTTCTTTTTCCCGGCCTTCTCTTTCCCGGCCTTGGCGGGCTTCGGAGGCTTGGGCGGGCGCGGTGGCTGCTCGGTGGCCAGGGACAGATAGAACGCCGCGATCGCCAGGATCGCGATCGCGCCGGCCGCGCCGTAGGCCGCGAACAGCCAAGGGCCGGCGCTGCTCAGCGGCAGCCAGATCTCCACGATCGCCGTGATGAGGATCAGTGCCCCGGCCAGTACGTGCAGCGCGGCGGACCACGCCCGCAAGCGCAGCGCGAGTTCGGGGGTGGCCGACTCCGGTTTGACGGCCCTCTGCAAGTTGAGCACCACCGGCACCGCGGCGGCCGCGATCGGTATGCCCGCGGCGATGCGGCCCGCTATGGCCAGCGTGCCGGGAAAGTCGCCGGTGAGCACCCACCACCGGGGGATGACGAACAGGACGTACAAGCCGACGCCGAGGACCGACAAGGCCAGGTGCAGGGCAGTGGCAGCACGCCGCGCCATGGGACTCCTTGATCGACGGTGGTCCGGGGTGCGACCGCATCTCGGTAGGGAGCGAGCCGATCGCACCCCGGACGGGAGCGGAGGATGCGGGATTTGAACCCGCGAGGGCTATTAACCCAACCCGCGTTCCAGGCGAGCGCCATAGGCCACTAGGCGAATCCTCCGCTGGTCATGGTAGCCGACCGGGTTAGGACCGTTCGACCGGCTGCGCCGATCCGGGCCGCTCGGACTAGACTCCGAGGCGGACCCCGCGCGGCGTCCAACCTGTGAACTCCCCCAGGGTCGGAAGGCAGCAAGGGTCAGCGGGCTCTGGCGGGTGCGCGGGGTCCCCTTCGTCGGAGGCAGTAGTCACCACAGAAACGACCGAACACGGCGCTCACGAAAGGCCCGCGGTGTCTTTTCAGTCCATGAGCCACAGCGAACTCACAGCCGAGCACGAACGGCAGCAGCGCGACTACGCCGGCCTGTGCGCCAAGAAGCTGTCTCTCGACCTCACCCGTGGCAAACCCTCCAGCACCAACCTCGACCTGTCGAACGCGCTGCTGAGCCTGCCCGGCGAGGGCGACTACCGCGACGAGAGCGGCACCGACCTGCGCAACTACGGCGGCCAGCAGGGGCTGCTCGGCCTGCGCGCGGTGTTCGGGGAACTGCTCGGCATTCCGGCGTCCAACCTGCTGGCCGGCAACAACTCGAGCCTGGAGCTGATGCACGACGCGGTGGTGTTCTCCATGCTGTACGGCGGCACGGACTCGCCGCGGCCGTGGGTCCGGGAACTACACGACGGCTCCGGCGTGAAGTTCCTGTGCCCGTCCCCGGGCTACGACCGGCACTTCGCGATCACCGAGAGCCTGGGCATCGAGATGATCCCGGTGCCGATGCGCGAGGACGGCCCCGACACCGACCTGGTCGCCGAACTGGTCGCCGCCGACCCGTCGATCAGGGGCATGTGGTGTGTGCCGGTGTACTCCAACCCGACCGGGGCGGTGTACTCCGAGGAGGTCGTGCGCCGGCTGGTCGCCATGCCGGCCGCCGCCGAAGACTTCCGTCTCTTCTGGGACAACGCCTATCCGGTGCACACACTGACCACCGACTTCATCGCCCCGATCGACGTGCTGGGCCTGGCCGCCGAATCCGGCCACCCCAACCGGCCGTACGTGTTCGCCTCCACGTCCAAGATCACCTTCGCCGGCGCGGGGGTCAGCTTTTTCGGCGGTTCGCCCGACAACATCGCCTGGTATCTGCAGCACGCCGGCAAGAAGTCGATCGGCCCGGACAAGATCAACCAGTTGCGGCACCTCAGATTCCTGGAGGACGCCGACGGGGTGCGGTCCATCATGCTGCGCCACCAGAAGCTGCTGGCCCCGAAGTTCGACCTGGTCTTGGAGATTCTGGACCGACGGCTGGGCGATTCCAAGACCGCGTCCTGGACCGAACCCCGCGGCGGCTACTTCATCAGCCTCGACGTGCTGCCCGGCACCGCCCGTCGCACCGTGGCGCTGGCCAAGGACGCCGGGATCGCCGTCACCGCCGCCGGGGCCTCCTTCCCGTACGGGAAGGACCCCGACGACACCAACATCCGCATCGCCCCGAGCTTTCCGCCGCTGTCCGATCTTGCCGACGCGATCGACGGGTTGGTGACTTGTGCACTGCTGGCGGCCACCGAATCGCTGCTGCGGTGACCGTCGTCGGACGCGGTGGGTAGCCTTCTGACGTGGCGCTGTACCGCAAGTACCGACCGGCGACGTTCGCCGAGGTGGTTGGGCAGGAACACGTCACCGAACCGCTGGCGACCGCGCTGTCGGCCGGCCGTATCAACCACGCCTACCTGTTCTCCGGGCCGCGCGGCTGCGGCAAGACCTCGTCGGCGCGCATTCTGGCCCGCTCGCTCAACTGCGTCGAGGGGCCGACTCCCACACCGTGCGGGCACTGCGACTCGTGCCTCGCGCTGGCGCCCAACGGCGGTGGATCGGTCGATGTCGTCGAACTCGACGCCGCCAGTCACGGCGGGGTCGACGACACCCGGGAACTGCGTGACCGCGCCTTCTACGTCCCTGCGCAGTCGCGGTACCGCATCTTCATCATCGACGAGGCGCACATGGTCACCACGGCGGGATTCAACGCGCTGCTCAAGATCGTCGAAGAGCCCCCGGACCATCTGATCTTCGTGTTCGCCACGACCGAACCGGAGAAGGTGCTGCCCACCATCCGGTCGCGAACCCACCACTACCCCTTCCGGCTGCTGGCGCCCAAGACAATGCGCGGCCTGGTCGAGAAGATCCTCGCCTCCGAGAGCATCGCGGTCGACGATGCCGTATTTCCTCTGGTCATCCGCGCCGGCGGCGGATCGCCCCGGGACACCCTCAGCGTTCTCGACCAGTTACTCGCCGGCGCTGAGGACAACCGTGTGCGTTACCAGCGCGCGCTGGGACTCCTGGGCGCGACGGACATCGCACTGATCGACGCCGCGGTCGACGCGCTGGCCGCCGACGACACCGCCGCCCTTTTCGGGGCGGTCGAAGCGGTGATCGACGCGGGCCACGACCCACGCCGATTCGCCGCGGACCTTTTGGAGCGCTTCCGGGATCTCATTGTGCTGCAGGCGGTTCCGGATGCCGCCAGCCGTGGCGTGGTCGACGCTCCCGGTGACGTGCTGGACCGGATGCGCGAGCAGGCTTCCCAGATCGGACCCGCCACCTTGGCCCGCTACGCCGAAGTGGTGCACGCCGGCCTGGGTGAGATGCGTGGCGCCACGTCCCCTCGGCTGCTGCTGGAGGTTGTCTGCGCCCGGCTGCTGCTGCCCTCGGCCAGCGACACCGAGTCGGCACTGCTGCAGCGAATCGAGCGCATCGAGACCAGGCTCAACATCTCGATCCCGGCCGCGCAGGCCGCAGGCCCGGCGCCGGCCCCGAGCGCCAAGCAGTACACCCGCAAGTCGGAGCCGTCGAACCCCGCACCGCCACCGCCACCGCCTGAGCAACAGCCGCAGTCGGCACGACCCGAGCCGCCGAGCGGGCAACCGCCCACGCCGCCGCCCACGCCGCCGGCGCGGCAGGGGGAGAAGCCGGCTGTTGGCTCCTCCGATGCCGAGCCGCCCCAGCGTGACACCGATACGCCCGCTGCCCTGGACGCGGCGGCCGTGCGCAGTATGTGGCCGGCGGTCCGCGAGAAGCTCCGCGATCGCAGCAAATCGCTCTACGCCATGCTGGACGCCGCGATTGTGCGCGCCGTCGACGGCGACACCCTGGTGCTCGCGCACCCGGCACCGACGCTGGCCCGGCGACTGGTCGAACCGCACAACGTCGAGGTCATCCGGGAGGCACTCAAGGACTCGCTCGGGGTGGACTGGCAGTTGCGCTGCGAGCAGGGCGGATCGGAGTCCACGGGCTCAGTCGGGCCGCCCCCGTCGGCTCAGCCGGAACAGGTCCGCGATCAGCGCGCCGAAGAGGACGCCATGATCGCCGAGGCCGGCGACGACGAGACCGCCGCCCCGCGCCGCGATCCCGAGGAAGTGGCTCTGGAACTTCTGCAGAGTGAGCTGGGCGCGCGCCGCATCGACAACTGAGTCGGCAGCGGTCATGACCACTCCAGCCGACGGCGACCAGGGAGGTCTGGAGCAGGTCTCCTCGGCCGACCGGATCCCGGCACTGACCGGCTTGCGGGCGGTCGCCGCGCTGAGCGTCGTCGGCACCCACGCCGCCTTCGGCACCGGGGCGTTGAGCCGCGGCTACCCGGGAACGATGCTCGCCCGACTGGACATCGGAGTGGCGATATTTTTCGTGCTGTCCGGGCTGCTGCTCTTCGGGCCCTGGGTGCGCGCCGCGGCGACCGGTGCGCCGCGCCCGTCGTTGCGCCGGTACGGCAGGAGCCGGGTGCGCCGAATCATGCCCGCCTACGTGATCACCGTCGTGCTGGCCTACCTGGTGTACGAGGTGCGGCCCATCGAACCCAACCCTGGGCACACCTGGGTCGGGCTGCTGCGCAATCTCACCCTGACGCAGATCTATGGGGACTACTTCACCCGCTACCAGCACCAGGGGTTGACCCAGATGTGGAGCCTGGCTGTCGAGGTGGCTTTCTACCTGACGCTGCCCGCCCTGGCCTGGACCCTGCTGACGGCGGCCTGCCGACAGGGCTGGCGGCCGGGACTGTTGCTGGCGCTGCTGGTGGGCGTGGCGGCGATCAGCCCGCTGTGGCTGGTGGTGCTGCAGCAGACCGACTGGCTGCCTCCCGGGGCCGGGTTGTGGCTGCCGAACTATCTGGTGTGGTTCGCCGGCGGGATGGCCCTGGCGGTTCTCCAGGCCGCCGGGATGCGGTGCCGGTGGGCGTTGACGGTGCCGGCGGCAGTCGTCGGCTTCCTGCTGGTCTCGACTCCCTGGGGCGGGGATGAGCTGGTCAAGACGCTGCTCTACGCGGTGATCGCCGCCCTCCTGGTCGCTCCCGCCGCGCTCGGTGAGCGCGGCCGGGATGCTTCCTACACCCGGCTGATGGGCAGCCGCCCGCTGGTTCGCCTCGGCGAGATCTCCTACGAGGTCTTCCTGCTGCACGTCATCGCGATGGAGGTCGCTTTGACCTCAGTGCTGGGCTGGCCGCTGTTCACCGGTTCGGCGACCGGCCTGTTCGTCCTGACCGTCGCCATGACCCTGGCGCCGGCCTGGCTGTTGCACCGGCTCACCCGGCCCCGCCGGTAGCCAAGGCTCAGGGCGTCCACCACGGGCGCAGCGGCAACCCGCCGTCGTCACCGTCGGGGCCGGCCTTGACCGCGAGCACCTGATGCAACTGGACCACGTTGGTCTCGAAACCAAGCCTCGATCCCGCCAGGTAAAGGCCCCACACCTTGGCCGTCGCCGGTCCCACCTCGGCGACTGCCTCGTCCCAGTGCTCGACGAGATTGCCGCACCAGTCCCGCAGGGTCAGCGCGTAGTGGCGGCGCAGGTTTTCCTCGTGCAGCACCTCCAGGCCGGCGTCCTGGGCCTCGGTGATGATCCGGCCGGAGCCGGTCAGCTCACCGTCGGGGAAGATGTAGCGGTCGATGAATCCCCCGGCCAGCGCGGTGCTGCTGTTGTCCGGACGGGTGATGCAGTGGTTGAGCAGCAGCCCGCCGGTCCGCAGCCTGGACTGCAGAAAGCCGAAGTACGACGGGTAGTTGGCCACCCCGATGTGCTCGGTCAGGCCGATCGAGGACACCGCGTCGAAACCGTCCTCGGCGACGTCTCGATAGTCCCCGTGCCGGATCTCGGCCAGATCGGCCAGGCCTTCCTCGGCAACGGCCTTCTGCCCCCACACCGCCTGCTCGCGGGACAGCGTCACGCCGACCGCCCGGACCCCGCGGTGGGCGGCGTAGCGCACCATGCCGCCCCAGCCGCACCCCACATCCAGCAGCCGGTCCCCCGGCCCCAACCGCAGCTTGTCGTACACCAGCCGGAACTTGTTCTCCTGCGCCTGCTCCAGGGTGGCTTCACTGTCCGGGTAGCAGGCGCAGGTATAGGCCATCGACGGTCCCAGCACCAACTCGTAGAACCGGTTCGAGACGTCGTAGTGATGGTGGATCGCCTCGGCGTCGCGCCGTCTGCTGTGCCGCAATCCCTCCAGGGTCCGGCGCCACCGCGGCAGCGCCTCCTGCGGCGGTGGGGCCACCGGCCGCAGATGCTCGATTCCGAGCGAACGCAGCACGTCGAACATCGTCCGCGCCGGCGGGCGGCGCAGTTGCGCGGCGGCCAGTGCCTTGAGCAGTGGGTAAGGGTCGCCCGGATGCACGCCGCGGGCCTGCAGGTCACCGGAGACGTAGGCGCGGGCCAGGCCGAGCTCTCCGGGTGCGGTTGCCAGGTATGTGGTGCCGCGTGGGGTCAGCAGATCCAGCCCGAGCTCGGCGTCGGCGGGTCCGGCGGTGCTGCCGTCGTAGGCGGTGAAGCGCAGCGGCAGGCCGGTCCGGGGCGCGAAGGCCTCGAGAATCTCTGCGACGCTGAGTCTGGGGCTTCGGTTGCTGCCGGCCGTTGTCACTGTCCTTGCACCGCCTTTGCATACAGGTCGAGTAGTCGCGAGTCGGGGTCGTAGGTTTTCTTCACCGTCGAGTAGTTTTCACCGCCGTACAACCGGTCAAACTCCTCCCGGCCGTAGAACGCCTCCGAGTACAGCGACTTGTGCCCACCCAGCGAGCTGACCTCGTCCTCGATGAGCCGGTTGGTGTGTCCGGGAGTCCGCTGCCCCGGAACCGAGGACCAGAATCCGACGTTGACGTAGGCGTGACCGGCCCGCAGCGGGTACAGGGGCCAGCCCGCCGGGTCGCGTAGTCGCAGCGGGCACAGCCACAGCGGTTCGATCGGCACCTTCGCCAGGAACCAGTCCAGGAACTCCTCGCACCGCTCGATGGGCACCTCGACGTCCTGGACCACCCGCTCCCGCGGCGGCCGGCCGTGCCGGGCCTCGATGCGGTCGGCGATCCCGAAGCGCCGGTCGGCGGCGACCAGCTTCCAGTACACGCTGCTGCGCCGTAGCTGCCGCGGCCACAGCCGGCGGATCCTCGGATTCTGCGCGCCGAAGGCCCGCGAACACCAGAACCAGTCGGTGTCCCAGCGCCACAGGTAGTCGTGGATGGTGAGCCGGTCTCGCTTGATACCGGTGCGGTGCTGGATCGAGCGGTAGTAGACGTCCTGGCCGGTGTAGTCGCTGACCGGTCCGGGTTCACGGGTGCGTCGGCCCAGGCACAGGTAGCTCTCCGAGGCGGAGAAGACAACCCCGTCGAGGTAATCCACCGGTTCGTCGCCGAAGGTCTGGCTCTCGGTGATCTCCGCCATCGTCCGGATCAGTGAGGCCAGGTCGTCAAAACGCACGTGACGCAGCGCGACGAAAGGTTGGACCGGTTCCAGCTCGATTCGCAGTCGAACCGAATAGCCAAGGGTGCCATAGGAATTCGGGAAGGCACGGAAAAGTTCGGGATGCTGATCGCGGCTCGCGGTGACGATCTCGCCAGCCCCGGTGAGGATATCCATCTCGAGGACCGACTCGTGGGGCAGGCCGTTGCGGAACGACGCCGACTCGATCCCGAGGCCGGTGACGGCGCCGCCCAGTGTGATGGTTTTGAGTTGGGGAACGACCAGCGGGGACAGCCCGTGGCGCAGGGTCGCCGCGACGAGGGTCTCGTAGCTGCACATCCCGGCGACGTCGGCGGTGCGGGAGGCCCGGTCGACGGCGATGACGCCGGTCAGGCCGGACGTGTCCAGGCCCGGAGCGCCGGAACGGGACCGCGACCGGAACAGGTTCGACGTCGGTTTCGCCAGTCGGACCGTTGCTCCGGCCGGGATCGCCCGGTAGCTGTCCAGGAGTCGCCGGACTCCCCGGTGATGCTCCAGCAATGCCGTATCGGTCACATGACTACGCTAAACCGCACCCGCAGCCGACGCGAGGCGGTTGCCGCACGCCAGGAGGAACCCGATGGCACAGGTGAACGCATCCAGCAGCATCCTGATCGACGCCGCCCCGGCCGCTGTGCTCGAGGCGATCTCGGACTACGCCGACGTCCGGCCCCGGATCCTCTCACCGCACTACCGCGGCTACCGGGTGGTCAGTGGGGGGAAGGGCCGCGGCACCGTCGCTGAGTGGACGCTGCAGGCCACCAAGTCGCGGTCGCGCCAGGTCAATGCGGAGATCGATGTGGCGGGCCACACGGTCATCGAGCGGGACGCGAACTCCTCGCTGCTGACCAACTGGACCGTCGCCCCCGCCGGGGCGGGGTCCAGTGTCACGGTCAAGACCTCCTGGAACGGCGCCGGCGGGGTCAAGGGTTTCTTCGAGCGCACCTTCGCCCCCCTGGGGCTGCGGAAGATCCAGGCCGAGGTGCTGGCCAATCTCAAGAAACAGCTCGAGGCTTCTGGGTCTGCAGGAACGCCACCACGCCCCTGACCACGGCCTCGGCGTAGCGCTGACGGCCCTCGGCGCCCTCCATGAGTGTGGAGTCGACCGGGTTCTTCATATTGCCGAGTTCGACCAGGATCGACGGGTACTGCGCGAGGTTCAGCCCGGCGATGTCCGAACGCGGGTTCAGTCCGCCGGTTCCGATGTAGGTCGACGGCGGGATGCCCGAGCCGGCGAGCTGGTCGCGCATCATGCGGGCCAACTGCACCGACGGGCCGGCCTGCGCGGTGTTCAGCGGGGGGTTGGCGTACAGGATGTGGAAACCGCGGCCGGTGGCCGGGCCGCCGTCGGCGTGGATCGAGACGACCGCGTTGGGCGCCAGCGAGTTGGCCATCGCCGCCCGCTCGTCGATACAGGCCGCCACCGCGTCGTCGTTACCGCGCGACATCGCGGTGCGCACCCCCAGTTGGCTCAGCAGCGCGCGAATCCGCAGGGTGGTGTCCCAGTTGAAGGTGTGCTCGGGATACCCGGACTCGGTGGCGGTGCCGGTGGTCTGACAGTCCTTGGTGCCGCCGCGCCCGTTGGGAACCTGCCGGGTCATCGAGGCGTCGTTGGCGCCGTTGTGGCCGGGGTCGAGGAACACGACCATGCCCGCGACGCTGCCCGGCGCGGCGTGGGCGGCCGGGGCGGTCGGCGTCGTCGCGGCCAGCAGCATCCCGGCGGACAGCACGGCCACGACACGGGTCGGAGCGAACATCGGCACGCCGGTCACCGTAATCCGCGGGAGTCTAGGCTTGAAAGTCAGCGACTGCCCGTGCAACGAAGTCGAGACCAACACGCAAGGAGACCGTCATGCAACCCGGCGTCCCGCCCGGCAATTTCGATCCGGAGGCCCTCCGCAAGCAGGCCGAGCAGATGCGCCAGCAGGTCCTTCCCGACCTGCAGGCGGCGGTGGCCCAGGCTCAACAACTGCAGCAGAAACTCGTCGAGGCCCAGCAGGAGATCGCCGAGACCCAGGTCACCGGCCAGGCCGGTGGCGGCCTGGTCGAGGTGGACATGATCGGCAGCGGCGTGGTGACCGCGGTGCGCATCGACCCCAAGGTCGTCGACCCCGGTGATGTCGAGACGCTGCAGGACCTCATCGTGGGTGCGGTCGCCGACGCCGCGCACAACATGAAGGAACAGGTCAAGTCGATCCTGGGACCGCTGGCCGCCGCCTCGGGCCGCCCCCTGCCGGAGTCCTGAGTTGTTCGAGGGCCCGGTCCAGGACCTGATCGACGAACTGGGCAAGCTGCCCGGGATCGGTCCCAAGAGTGCGCAGCGGATCGCCTTCCACCTGCTCTCGGTGGAACCGCCAGACATCGATCGGCTGACCGCGGCGCTGGGCCGGGTGCGCGACGGGGTCCAGTTCTGTGAGGTGTGCGGGAACGTGTCCGAAGCCCCCCGGTGCCGGATCTGCAGCGACGCGCGGCGCGACGCGACACAGGTGTGCGTGGTCGAGGAACCCAAGGACGTCGCGGCCGTCGAGCGGACCCGGGAGTTTCGCGGGCGCTACCACGTGCTCGGCGGCGCGCTCGATCCGCTGTCCGGGATAGGACCCGATCAGTTGCGAATCCGACAGCTGCTCAACAGGATCGGTGAACGGGTCGACGGCGTCGAGATCGCCGAGGTGATCATCGCCACCGATCCCAACACCGAGGGCGAGGCCACCGCCACCTATCTGGTGCGGATCCTTCGCGATGTTCCGGGCCTGACCGTCAGCCGGATCGCCTCCGGCCTGCCGATGGGCGGGGACCTGGAGTTCGCCGACGAGTTGACGCTGGGCCGGGCGTTGTCCGGCCGGCGCGCGATGGTCTGAACGCTCACTGTCACCACGTCCACGTACCTAGGTTTGCCTGACCTGTTCGCGCCGAGGCGTGACCGGGTTCGTCTGATTCGGCCTGTGCAGAGCGATCCGGTCGCTTTCCGGCGATACTTGTGACACTCCAGCAGTGAACCGGGTCGTCGGACACGTCTGCGACAGCCTGCGCCTTGGACCAGGGGGAGCCGCCCATGACCGTTGCCGCTATCTACCTTGTCATCACTTTCGGTCTCGGCGGTCTCGCGATGGCGGTGCGGCTACCCCCCATGGTCGGTTTTCTGGCCGCGGGATTCGTGATCAACGCTCTCGACGTGGGGGAACTGCCGCAACTGGAATTGATGGCGGACCTCGGCGTCACACTGCTGCTCTTCGCGATCGGCCTCAAACTGGACATTCGCATACTGCTGCGGCGCGAAGTGTGGCTGACCGCCTCGGCGCACATGGTGCTCAGCGTCATTGGCGGAAGCGTCCTGATGTGGCTCGCGGCCGTGGTCGGAGTCGCCATGCTGGCGGGGCAGAGCATGCAAACGATCGCCCTGCTCGCCTTCGCGTTGTCGTTCTCCAGCACCGTGTTTGTGGTCAAAGTCCTCGAGGAGCGCGGCGAATCGCACGCGCTCTACGGCCGCGTCGCCGTCGGCATCCTGGTGATGCAGGACGTCATCGCCGTGATCTTTCTGACGGCCACCGGCGGTCACCTTCCCAGCCCCTGGGCGCTGGCACTGGTGGGTCTATGGCCGCTGACGCGGGTCCTGCGCAAGGTCTGGACCCGGCTGGGCCACGGGGAGATGCAGTCTCTGTTCGGCATCGTGATGGCACTGGTGCCGGGTTACGCGCTGTTCTCCACGCTCGGCCTCAAGGGTGACCTGGGCGCCCTGGTAGTCGGGGTACTGCTGGCGTCGCACCCGGCTTCCTCGGAGCTCGCGCGGTCGCTGTTTCACATCAAGGAGTTGCTGCTCGTAGGGTTCTTCGTTTCGATCGGGCTTACCGGATTGCCGGATCTGCCCGCCGTCGGCGTCGCACTTCTCATGCTGCTGCTCCTGCCGTTCAAGGCGGCCTGGTACGTCGTCCTGCTGTCGCGCTTGCAGCTGCGCTACCGCACGGCGCTACTCGCGGGGCTGAGCCTGATGAACCACTCTGAATTCGGCTTGATCGTCGTGTCGTTCGGTGTCTCAGCCGGTTTGCTGGGCGGGTCCTGGCTGGTCGAGATGTCGATCGCCGTGGCACTGAGCTTCGTTGTGTCGGCATTGGTCAACGGGCGCGGGCATCTGATGGTGGAGAAAATAGCGGCGCGGCTTCCCGCCCAGGACGAAAGCGCATTGAATCCCGAAGAACGCCACGGGGACGCGGGCGACGCCGAGGCCGTGGTGATCGGGATGGGCCGAGTGGGATTCGCCGCCTACCAACGACTGACGGATCACTACGGTCTCCGGGTAGTCGGTGTCGACTATGACGGGCCCCGCGTCCAGCGACTCGCAGAGCAGGGCCTGCGGGTGATCGAGGGCGACGCCACTGATCTGTACTTCTGGAACCAACTCGAACGCTCCGACTCGGTGCGCATCGCCATCCTGGCCATGCCACGTCACGGCGCCAACGTCACCGCGCTCGAATGTCTTCGAGAGTCAGGGTTCAGCGGCAAGGTCGGCGCCGTCGCCCGATACGACGATGAGGTGCAGTGGGCCAAGGACCACGGCGTGGGCATCGCCTTCAATGTCTATGCCGGCGCCGGTTTGGAATTGGCCGATCAGGTGGCCAACGTTGGGCAGCGGGAGGCGGGCGAGGTTCTAGGGGCCGACGACAGGCGGCCTGCCAAAGAGCTGAAGCAGGACGGTGGTGGGGCGGCCGGAGGCACGGGTCCCTGAGCGAGCCGTCGAGGTCGGAATTCGGTGTGTCAGGCCGCCCCACGCGAGGCCGCCCGGTGTTCCCTCACGGTATTCCGGTCGGTCTCCGCGTCAGCCGGCCCGCTCGCGGTGGACGGACGTAGCGCCACCCGCGTTGCGCGGCGCGGGGCGACCTCGGCGGCTTCGGCGGCCTCTGAGGTCACAGTGGCCCCGGCCGTGGCAGCCGCCCGCGCTTCGGCGGCGAGGTCGGATCCGGACTCGGGCGCGGGGGCGGCGGCAGCAGGTGCGGTTCGCGCAGCAGCGGAGCGCGAAGCGGCGGCGGCGGGGGCCGGGCTGGAGGCCGCTTCAGGGGCGGCGACCTCACCTGAGTCCAGCGCCACCGGTGCGGGCCGGGCCGCGAGCGCGGTCGCGATGGTGGTCTGCGCGGCGACGATCCCGTCGACGGCGGCCTGGCCACCGGTCGCGAAGGACCCGATCACCTCGCCCACCCCATCGACGACGGCCTGGACGATATCGCCGATGTTGAACGACAGCACGGCCTGGACGATGTTCTGACCCGCGGTGATGATGGCCCGGGTGACGGTGTCGAAGGCGGTGAACAGGCCCCCTCCGAGTTCGACGAGAGCGATCGGCCGAGCCGGCAGCAGGGCGGAGTCGATCGCGAGCTGGATCTGGCCCACGTCGATCTGGGCGGCGATGTAGGGGATCAGCGTCGCCTCGGCTGCCGCGATACCGAAGTCCTCGATCGTGGTGAGCGCGCCGAGGACGTCGCCGGAGAAGGTCTGCTGCAAGACGGTGATCAGCGTTTCCGGAAGGGCAGCGAACGACTCGGCCAGGCCGACGCCGCTCTCGGCGAGACCGGCGGCCCGGATCGCGACGAACTCGACCTCGTTGGCGATCGACTGCTGCAGAGCGGGGAAGGTGAAGATGTCGAAGATGGAGGCCTGCAGCGTGAACTCGGCCTGGCTGAGGCGGGGAGTCGCCACCTGGACCGGGGCCACCGCCGCGGTCGCGATCAGGCTTGCGCCCAGGGCGGCGGTGGACAGGGAGCGGGCGGTGGCGATCATGGCGAAACTCTTCTCTTCTGGCAGTTGGTCGTTCAGCAAACATACACGGGGGTCAGGCCCGGCGCGGTGCGGCCAACCGTTCACGGCGCAGCAAATCAACTTCGGGTAACTCCAGCGGTGCAAGCGGACCCACGACCCGCGACAACAGCAAATCGGCCAGCTCGGGATTGCGAGCCAGACAAGGTCCGTGCAGATAGGTGGCGACGACGCTGCCCTGCACCACCCCGTCCACGCCGTCGCCGAGCCGGTTGCCCGCGCCCTTGACCACCGCGGCCAGTGGTCGGGCCGCGGCGCCCAGAGCCGTTCCGCCGCGATGGTTCTCGAATCCCGTCAGCGGCGCTGACAGCCCGTCGATCAGCGGGGTGGAGACCACTTCCCCGATGGTGCGCTCCGGTTGCGGGGAAGTGGTGACGTCGAGCAGGCCGACGCCGTCGACCCGTTCGCCGGCGGAGGTCTCATACCAATGACCGAGCACCTGGATCGCCGCGCAGATGGCCAGTACCGGCGCGCCGCGGGCGGCGGCGCGCTGCAGACCCTGGTGGCGCAGCAGGTGCCGGGTCGCCAGCCGCTGGGCGTAGTCCTCGGCCCCGCCAAGGGTGTAGATGTCCAGCGCGTCCGGTACCGGCTCGGCCAGGGTGATCTCGACGATCTCGGCGGCGATCCCGCGCAGCCGGAGTCGCTGGCGCAGCACCACCGCGTTGCCGCCGTCGCCGTAGGTGCCCATCACGTCGGGCAGCACCAGACCGATGCGTACGGGCTCAGCCATGACGGCGCTCCAGTGCCCGCTGCAGTTGCAGGAACGCGGTGTAGTTGGCGACGACCTCAACCCGTCCCGGCGGGCAGGACTCGATGGCCGACACCGTGTCGTGCACCAGCGTGTGGTCGACTCCGGCGTAGCCCAACCGCACCGCCAGATCGGTTCCCCGTTCCCCGGCGGCGACCACCGGGGTGGCGGCGAATTGCTCGAAGCGCACATCCCACAGCCAGGACAGGTCCTCACCGTCGGGAACCTGGCCGTTGACCGAAATGACCACCCCGGACGCCGACCTGTCCACCATCGACAGCGCCTCCTGCCAGCCGGCCGGGTTCTTCGCCAGCAGCAGTCGCGCGGTGTGGTCTCCGACTCGAACCGTGCGGTAGCGCCCGGCCACCTCGTCGACCCGCGCGACCGCCGCGACCGCCGCGGACGGTTCGGCGCCCATCGCCACCGCCGTGGCGACGGCCTGGGCGGCATTGCCGCGGTTGACCGTTCCGGGCAGGGCCAGGCGCATCGGTAGTACCAAACCGTCTGGGCCGTAGAGGTTTTCGGCGTCGAACCACCAGTGCGGCTGAGGGCGGGCGAAGTCCGCCCCGGAGGAGTGCCAGCGGTCGCCCTCGCGAACGATCACCTCACCGCTGCGTGGGCAGCTCACCGAATCGCCGGCCCAGCCGGCGCCGGCGGCCACCCACACCACCCGGGGGCTGTCATAGGCAGCCGAGGTCATCAGCACGTCGTCGCAGTTGGCCACCACGACCGACTGCGGGTGTCGGGCCAGGCCGGCGCGCAGGGTCCGCTCGATGTGGTTGATCTCGCCAACCCGGTCCAGTTGGTCGCGGGAGAGGTTCAGCAGCACGATGACCGCGGGGTCCACGGCGTCGGCGACGTGGGGCACGTGCATCTCGTCCACTTCGAGGGCGGCCAGTGGGGCGTCGCGGGCACCGGCCAGTGCGGCGATGAGGCCGGCGTCCATGTTGGCGCCCTCGCCGTTGGTGGCCACCGGCGCGATGGTCGACAGCGCCGCCGCCGTCATCCGGGTCGTGGTCGACTTGCCGTTGGTCCCGGTGATGACTGCGATCCGCCGGCCGGCCCCGAGTTGGGCCAGCACTGAGCGGTCCAGGGTCATGGCCACGAGCCCGCCGATCATCGCGCCGGCCCCGCGACCGGTCACCCGGGAGGCCCACCGCGCGGCCGAACCGGCACCCAGTGCCGCGCGAGCCCGCAGGGTCATCGGGGCACC
>Ga0180434_10003807_pt1 | contig 18908 bp, 23 predicted proteins | sample SS_ome_7_FD_132453 | JGI IMG/M metagenome (GOLD analysis project Ga0180434, IMG submission 132453) | Hypersaline lake sediment archaeal communities from the Salton Sea, California, USA - SS_1_D_2 metaG | ecosystem: Environmental > Aquatic > Non-marine Saline and Alkaline > Hypersaline >...
ATACCACATCCTCCAATATTGAGGATTTTACCTAAAGGAGGGTTTTCTATCTTCCAAAAGCCTCCATGCTTAAAATCTCTTATAACGGGATAATAAGGCTTTGTTTTTTGAAAATAAAGACCAGACACTAAATCTGCATTGTATTTTTCTGAAACCTTAATCAATCTTTCGATAGTAGAGGGAGTTATTATCGTGTCAGAATCTTGAAAGAAAATATAATCCGCATTGTCTTTCAACGCACTCTCCACTAAAACGTTCCTTGCCTTATCTACTGGAATGTCCTCTCGAATCATTACCTTATAATCAAATTTTTTGCCGTTGTGTTCGATAGTTGAAAGCAAATCCATGAGAAAAAGAACAGGCACGGAATGGTATGCAGGAATCAGATGTCTAACAATCATACTAAGTTATGGTCAGAACTTGTTTAAATAGTTTGTTTTTAAGGGAGGCAGGGAAAGAACAGGAAACCTGCCCCCCCATGTTCCATGAAGGCGAACCTCAGTCATCAAGCGTGATTGTCCACGTCATTTGCAGTTGGTCGTTGTTCTCAAGTGTTGCACTCGTAAACGTGGCTTCGTGGACTAATGTTCCAGCCGTGGACGCGCTGAAAAGACCACAAAGCTGAACCGCCGTATGCGTGTCAGTAGCAGTGAAAGTCTTCTGGATTGTAGTCGTGTTCTCTCCGTTATTATGTGCAACAGTTCCAATAGCTCTACCTAAACCGTTGTTTGTAATCTCTCCGGCAAGAGAAGTATGAGCGTCACCTGCTCCATTGGTGTCTGAACTCAAGGCGATATAGCACCCGCCATTGGAATCCAACCCCGTGGTGTAATATCCTTGCTGAGATAAGAAATCTCTTCCTGCGTCAGTCAAAAGATTGTGTGCAGTTACAATATTTTCTAAGTAATACCCTTTTGTCCCATCGTTTGCTCCAAAATCGTTTCCCGATGGGTCTGCGACAAATTTTCTATGCACGATTTCAAGGTTATCACTACTCTTGACGTCCTCCTTCATTCCGAAAAGTTTTCGTAACAGGTTTTTCACACCGAACATTTTAATCACACTCATTGACTCCAAACTATTATTTATTTACTGTGGTAACGATGACCGCTTGATTTTCTCTTACGAGAACATATCCGCCAGTCCGTTTTCCTCCGTGACCGAAATCCAGATTTACTGTATTCGAGGCGGGAACTTCCGCGTGGGCTATCAGATTGCCGTCAGCATAATCGAACACCTTTACATAATAGGCATTACTCGCGTCCGTGTTGCCTGCAATCAAGGATTTCAAAGAAATTGTTGTAACGTTGGAAAACGCTGTCGGATTCAAATACAGAGTAGAGGATTTACTGTTTCCTGTGACTGAATACCTCTCACAATCGTGACATGGTCCGAGTTTGTTATCGTTGTCATACGCGATAATCAAAATAATATCTCCAGACTCGTATTCTGCGGTCTGACCATCACCGAGTGGGAGATTGGCTAAATCGAAAATCGCTTGACCGCTTGCGTTGGTTGTCTTAGTATCTGAAACAGTTTTCTTTGTGCAATTTCTGAGAATCACACTCGCGCCAGACTTTGCAGTAGAGTTATCTGTGTCTTTCAATGTCACGGTTATTGGATGGGGACTAACGGGCATTTATCTCACCTAAATAATCCATTTACCTGTTTCATGTCTTACTTCTGGGTCGTTATGTCTGGTTTGCGGGTCATGATAACCTACAATCCCTTTGTGAATATGTTTAACTCTCACTTTTCCGTCCCTTGCTTTGAAAGCACGGAAACCTGAAAATTTGCTCATGCTCTTGGAAATCTCTTCCTCGAGTTTCCTCTGGTCATTTCTGGATAGTGCCATTTTTCCGAGATACCCTCCGACACCTAAAGCTCCAAGCAGACCAAGACCGAAAAGCATTGTCACAATGTCTTCTGAATCTTCTGGTTCGGGACATTCTTCGCATTCAGGGCAATCTTCACACTCTATGTAAGGGCAAGGCTGGCACTCTGGTTCTGGACACTCTGGACATACAGGGCAAGGAATAGACGGCGTTCCACCAAACTCGAACTGATGGTATAACTCCGCTTGACTTGCATACACTTGTTTCCAAGTGCATTTCTCGTGTCTATGACAATTCAAAATGACAACGTTAAAAATGTCTCCGTGTTGGTATTTGATAATCGCTCCATTATCATCATCGCTGTTAGCCCAATCGACCAAGAACTCTCCGTCATCGGTCGTGTCTGTTTCCATTGTTTTGCCTGTCCTCTCATTGGTAACTCTGATAGTCAGATTTCCACCAAAGCCCAATCCAGTAACTCTCCCACTAATTGGAAGAGGATAATACAGGACTGCACTCGCTGTTGAACAAGCGAGCAAAGCCAGCAAGATTATTGATAAAAACTTATTCATGTTTATCCACTCAATGCGCTCCTATTGACTGTTACGTTCGCATCACTCAAAGCCCAAATTGCGCTTCCTCTGGGCAAAGTGAGATTAACCGGGTGTGTGCTTGTTCCCGTGCAAAGGGCTAAAGATTTTGAGCAAGTGACAAAGCCACCTGTGGTGTTTATGTAAGACACCCAAGTCACATTCTCATTATCGGTTTCAAAATCTGCCATATACAATGTGGTGTTGACTGTTGCGTTCTCGATTAACCCTATTGCATTCCACCCGTTATCATAAACTGAAACGTTTTCTTCCGCACTCTCTTCTGCGGGTGCGTGGTCGTTCATCAACAGATAAGAAGTGCTTGAAACATAGACAAAAACTGCGTCTCCTGCTTCTATCTGCGTGTCGTTGTTTACACTCGGAGTTGAAGCAGAATACGTCGTGAACGTATGTGCTGAATTGTTGTATTTTGAAACTTGAGAACAGCCGTCTATCATACTACAAACACTCGCTACTGTTCTATTTGTATCTTGAAATGCTACAAGATTCCAACCCGAATAAAGTGTTTTCAACACTCCGGTCTTGTTTGAAGTCGTAGAATTACCCACTTCATCTGCTACCTCATAGATTACCGTAAACGCTCCGTCTGTGCCAATGTCTGACGGGCTGATAGTTCCTGTGCAGTTAGTGGTCGCGCCTACCGTTCCGTATGTTCCGGTCACGTTTGCTACATTTGAATCCGTGCTGTTGTAGATTTTTGCTATGCAAGTGCTTGGAGTCGCGTCCGTAATCAATGCAGTAAAGCTAATCGAACTGCTTGAAACAGTCCAATTGTAAGCCGTTGTAACCGCAGGAGTAGAATTGTCAATACCGAAAGTCCTTTCCGCGCCATTGCCTTCCGTGCCAGCAGAATCGTTTACAGTCACGTTGAACTGAACATCTGTGTCCTCGCTTAAACTCGCGTAGGAATAACTGCACACATAATCCGGTGCGCTTCCCGAACAGTTTGAAGCTTTCGCAATATCGAACTCGGAATCGTTGAAACCTAACAATACCGTGTCGAGATTCTGTTCTGTTACAGTAAAGTTGAAAGTCACCGTTCCGTTATGAGTTACAGACCCATCATCCGGAGTGGGCGAAACATAAGCCACGACAGGTGCAGTTGAATCTATCTTTATCGAATAAATACTTGAAGATTGGTTCACATGACCTGCACTATCTGAAAAATTCAAATATGCTGTGTGTTCTCCATCGTCAAGAGAAAAGGTCGCGTTTGTGTTTGTCCAGTTAGCCAGCGAAACGCTTGAACCTAACTGCTGTGAAACGTTAGACCCGTTTACAAGAATGACTGTCCATCCTGTCCCCGATACATCGCTGATATTGACTTGAAATCTAACCGTTCCAGAAGTCCCCCAAGTCGCATTAGTGAAAGACGTATCAATCACATTATACTCGGGAGTAGAATTATCAAAATAAATTACTCTCGGAGTTGGACTCCACGAATCCAGATGAAGAGCAGAACTGTTATTGCATTGGACAGTCCAATAATACGCGCCCTCATCAGAAAAACTCTGAGTCTGGTTTAAAGTCGTTGCAGTCGATTCGTCCGTTGTTGCGTTACCATGGATATAATCACTATCCAACAGAGCCGCCAAGTTCGAGTATGTCTGATTCATGTATAAATAGCAATTCGACTGGTTGTAAGAATTGTCATCCAAGTCTTCCCACTCAAACACAAAACCTGTTGAATAGTTAGACAAAGACGTGTAAGTGCCATCAGCAGGAGTAGTCAAAGACACGTCCCCTTGAGATATACCAAAAGCCGAAGCTATCAGCAAAACCATTAACAAAGGTATTTTTTTCATCTTTACCACTCCTGTTTTTTCTAATGACCGATAGCAAACCAATACGCTGTTCCGTCATTGGACTCCATCACTATCGTAACATCTCCGCTTGATAGCGGTAATGTTTCGTTCACGGCTATTCCTTTCTGTGCTGACCCTGCAGTCGTGGGAATGAACATTTCAACGTAAGCCAGACCAGTTGCTACATCTCCTGTATTTGTGCCTCCGCTAATGACGGATTTTCCCCACACTACTTCTTTGTCGCCGAATTTGCTTCTGTCGATTATTGTATTAGTTATTGCCATTAATCCTCACCTTCTTCTTTTTCGAGTTCTTCTTCCTCTTCCTCTTTGCCTGCGAGTTTCAAAAGAAGCTTAACCCTGTCCTCTTCTTTAGAGGGAACGCGCTGGTCAGTCCCTGCAAGTTTCTTGATAAGCTCGGACTGCTCCTTCTTGTTCAACTCCATGAAATCGGTCTTGGTGTAATCCTCGATTTTCTTTTCTTTTGCTGGTTCGATTAATTCTTTGACTTCTTCTTTCACTTTTTTTACAGCTCCTTTGACGCCACTCACTTGTTTGAAATATTCGCCCTTGCCTGCGTTAAGGAAAAACTCAGCATCTTCTTTGTCGGGAACGTCAGTCGGGACATTCCTCTGAAAAAAATACTCGTTTCCTTTGGGTGTCTTGTAGGTGTTAGCCGTCAAAGCTCCTGTTAATGTTAAACATTCTATTTTCACTTGATTCCCTCCAAATAAAAGGAAAAAGGTCAAAGCCTTCTCAGGCTTTGAGGTCCCTCACCTTTCCTTGAACCTTAAAGAACGGACAAATCAGTTCGCCCATAGTTCTGTAAAGTCCCTTAGTCGAGAACTTATCTACTGCGAAAGGAGAACCGTCATTCATACCGCCCTCAAAGTATTGAGTCGGTTTGGCTACCTTTATGCAGAGTCTTGGATGTTCATAACCCTCTGGGTTACTTGAATCCAAGAGATACAATCTCGAAATTCCGCCCGTGTCTTGAACCGTGTCTTTAGAAATAATTACAGGCTTGTTGAACATAGTAGATACGTTCAGACCTACATCATTTCCTTTTGGAGTTTTGATTCCGTTTACACTCGGCTGGATTCTTGCTTCTCCGATTAGATGGTATCTTACTTGAGATTCATAAAGCTGGTTTATGGTTGCCCAAGTGTCCCATCCTGTCTGGAAAAACTGTCCATTCGGGTTTGCGCCATTCGTCAAGGTGTTTTGGAGTAGAGTCTGAATGACCGAATCGGTTAGGCTTCTAACAGTCGAACTGTTATGTCCTACATAGGCGTCTGCAAACGAGGCGGCAGAGTCTCTGTCTTGGCTGTAAATGTCCACATCGTTTGTGGTGTAAGATGTGGATTCATCACTTTCAGAACAGTTTGTTACTTCTGCGTAAGAAGACACCACCCTGTCTATACTCTCAAAGTTGTTGCTTGCCAGAGTTCCGTTTTCCGTGTTCAGAGCTGAGTTAATATCTTCTTTGTGTTCAGCCGCGAAATAGGTTCTAAGGTCTTGCATAGAACCGATTGCGTCATCGTCACTTGCGTCCGCCAAAAACTCTTGCACTTCCGAACTCTCGAACGTGACGTGCATGGTTTTAGGCTTAGTGCTGATTTCAGCAAAAGTCGGCTTGACTGTGTCAGCAATAGCTCCACCTTCGGCAACCCCGCCGTATGGCATTGTGTTACCGCGCGCAGTAATCGCTCTGAAACCGCTTCGTGTCCAAGGCACTTTTGGAAGAACACCGAAAGTGTTAGCCTCCATGTTCAGTTGAATCCAAGCCTGAACTCCAAACACAGCGTTATACACGCCGGTAGTGGTCGAAACCACCGGAGCGTCAGTCTTGGCAATAAACCCTGCCTGAACATCCGAAGCACCCAGATACTGTTGTCCAATACTTGTGTAATACAGTTTCTCCATGTCCTCGATTGTTTTAATAACTTCCGTCATTTTACTCATCTCCGCCATTGACCATAGCAAGAGCTTTCTGTAATTTCTCTCCCTTTTGTTTCTTGATTTGCTCTCTTGTCATACGGTTCATGTCAGCAGGCGTCAGAAGTCCTTCCTTAGCCTTGTTGAGCATTTCCATAGAAAAATCTCTCGATTCTTCTTTTTTTGCTTCTGGTTTTTCCAAAGGTCGCTTAGTAGAAACCTTCTTTAGACCAGCTTTCTTCAATTCGTCCTGCACGACAGTTTTTAACATCTTTTGAATTTTCTTTTCAGTCAAATGTTCTTTGTCAGGTGCAGGGGAATCTGTTTCGACCATAGGGTCGTTTGGAGACTTTGGAAGCTTTGTCTCTTCGCCATCTCCTTCTTTCGTTGCTTCGGCTTCCTCAGAAGTCTCAGGCGCGTCTGTTGCTTCCGGTTCAGAATCAGAATCCTCTTCTTCTTTGGTTTCTTCTTCCTCCGGTTTTGGCTTCTCTTCCTCAGATTCTTCCTCTTGTTTCTTAGCCGAAATGAGTTCCTTTAGCATAGATTTCATCTCAGCAATCTCTTCCTCGACAGTAGGTTTTTTCGGTTGCTCAGAATCGTCCATAAGCTCTTTTGGTTTTTCATCTTCGGGCATATTAATCTCCTCACTCTTTTTCTTATTCGCTCTCCCTTTTAAAGCTTTTCCTTCATCGGAAAGCAAATCTTGAATATACTCAACTAATTTTTCAGTCTGTTCTTCATTGAGTTCTCCCACGTCAATGAGAACCGCGTCATCCCCTTTGCTGATTTTTTCCTTTATTGCGCCTTTTTCAAACCTATGTTTTAACCAACCACAAATTCTCTTCGCGCTCTCTTCGGAATGACCCTTACCCTGTTGGGCTTCCAGACACTCATCGAACCCTTGAAAATCTGCAAAAGGTTTCATTATATCTCCTGCGAATCCTTTTCGTAGGTCTTGGATTAATTTCAGTTCATCTGAATTGGAATGTCCCTTAGCCATAAAATTCACATGGGTGTTCAAAGCAAGCGGGTTGGCTGGATTGTCCACGCTTGCAATCTCGAAAGTCTGTAACTCCCCGCGCATTTTAACGGGTTTTCCGTCCACTATTTTCGTGACGGGTTCCTTCAAAGACTGACCGCCATAAGACAAACCTTTCCTCTTACCACTCTTAATGCCTGCCCATACTTGGTCATCAATGACATAATCTCGGAAAATCTGATAATCAACAAGAATCGCCGGTTTCTTTGCGTCCGGGTGTTCCTCTATTTTCCAATTCAGAGTTTTTCCCACCACCCTATTCGTGTGGGTGTCGGTAATGAACCCCCCTCTCTTCATATAAGTATTCATGGTTCTTTTCATGTCATCTACTGGGAGAAATTCTCCTTCGGAATCTTTCACTTCTGCGGTAAGCCAGCTCCGCGCGATTCTGTCATCCTCATCTAAAATTTCATCTTTAGGATATTGCTCAGGTTTCATTTAACCACTTCCAAATACATGATTTGCGATAAACAAGACCACAGAACCGAAAATTGCGAGAATAGCTCCCCCGTACTTGATTATCCCGTCAATTCTGGATGTGTTCTGGATTGTCAGTTGTCTCCTTTTTGCACAATGTTCTAAATGCTGGTCTAATTTATCATTCACTTTTTCAGTCATCCTCATGTTAATGAGAATTAACTCCTTCGCCGTAAACTTTGATTCGCCATTCGCATTCGCTTCCAACAACATATTCTCTAAATGCTTGGCTTCAACCATGTGAATAGATTATCCGCACTTATTTAAAAACTTTCCTTTGGAAACAACCAGAGAGTAGCAAAACCCTCCCTCTGTGTATTCCACTTTTGTTTTGGATATGTGAAAACCCCTCTCTCGGAATCTATTGACAACAGAACGTTCTAACTCTGGGTTGTCTTCCAATCTCTTGAACTTGGAATAACATTTTTTACATAATCCTTTGGCGTGATGGATTCTTTCTTTCCCGCAAACAGGACAACGAATCCAATGCCTACCCATCCAACCCCCCAATAGAAAGACTGCCATAAGATAAGTTATACCTGACAATCGCTTCGTCAATGCTCGGTCTGATAAAAGGTCTTGGTTCTGTTCCCTTCTTCTCCATTTTTTTCGCTATCGCCCAAGCAATGGAATGAGATTTTTTTCCTTTAACCCCTAATTTTCGTTCCACCCACTTTTGAATCGCGCCAATAGGAGGAAAATGAGGCTTAGACCCATACTCCACGGGAAAAGCGTGCGGAGCGTCATACTCCATGAAAATGGTATCCCCTTCCCACCCTGTGATTCTTCCGCTCTTTAGTAGGTAACCTGTATCGACAGAATTGTTTTGCAATAAAATCTCTTGGCTTCTCGTAAAAATAAATTCAATAATCTCTTCGCCTAATTTCTTGATTTCTGGGCTGTCCCTCACATTAAATTTCTTAAAGTCCTTCAACCGAACACCTTCACGAAAGTATGACGGCAATTAAAATGAGGGCTGAAATCTCTTGGAGTGAAACCGCTATTGTCTTTCTCCGCATATTTTTTCCCTACATCATGAACTATCTTTTTTAATTCTTTGAGAGTAACCCCTTTTCTCGTCTTGTCTGTAATCTCCCTACAAACCGGAGTAGTTCTATGGTCGTTTGGACCAATCCACTTATACCTGTTCTCTCCTTCTGGGTCTGTTTTTTTGTAACTCCACTCGCGCATTTTAGTCGTAATCGCTTGGGTTTCAGTAGTCACAATAGTATCTGCCCTGTTCATCGGGAAATCTTTTCCCGCTATTCTTTTCACTCCTTCTGATATTTTCTTGAGAGAAGTTTTCTTTTTTAGGTTTCTTAAAACGTAATCTCTTATCAAATTACTTTTATGCAAGGATAAGCCTTCAAAGTTTTTTTGATACATTGAATCTTTTATAAATTCAATAAACTCATCTTTCCCCTCGTTTTTCTTGTGGACGTCCAACACTTTTCCCTCTTGTTTAGAAATCTCATGCAAAGTCTTGTCCATAAGATTTTCAACCAATCTCCTTCTTTCGGGGGAAAAAGAAGGGTTATGCACTCCACTTGTGTCAGACGATACGCTATCCCTATCCAAATCAATGTTGGGCGTGCCAGAAGGGTTCGGGTTGTCGTCCATTAAAGGATTGCTAACCTCCCCCATGTTAGACGGAGGCGAAACAGGCTCTTCCATAGGTTCAAACTCGAACTCTCCTTCTTGGCTTAACGTCACATCAAAACCCATTTGTTGCATAGCCATAGCGTTATTGATTTTTTGTGCTTGAAGTTGCTCGTCAGCCATCTCGTCTTGTTCTTCGTTTGGTTTCAACAACAAAATATAATCAGTTATATTAAACTGTTTCAAAATCCAAGGAATCTGACCCTCATTATACACTCTCTGCCCTTCCTCAACACTTCTATTTGTTACAGTCACTTGTAGTCCTTCATTATTGAGTCCCCCGCTCTGAGATAAATCGGCTTGGAATAAAGGCATGACACCATACTCCGCGCCAATCACTCTTCTCATCTCTTCTCTAATCGCTAAAAACTGCATTTCTTCTGGAGATTTCATAAAGTCTATGAACTGCGCGATATTACCCTTATTCTGGCTTTCAACCGGAACTGGGGGAATCATGTGCGGATTAATCTTAAATTGGTCAAGCATCCAAGCCCACGCCTTTTGAACCGAATTAATGTTCGGGGTATTAATGAACAGCAGTCCTCTCGGAGGTCTTTGCTTTGCGTAAGTGTCTAAAATAAATCTGTCCATGTTCATCAAAGTAGCCACTTTCATCCAGACAGCCAAAATCGGCGGTTGTCCCCAACTCAAAGAAGGTTTATACTTGCTCGTCTGATAAATCTCGTTCCGGGTATAATACGCTGTCTCTCCGTTTGGAAGTTTGCATTTAAAACAAGCTTTCACTAATTTTTTTCCACATACAGGGCAGTAAACCTTGTCAACCCATTTATTGTTTCTATGCTCTAAGCAGGTTCTAACCTCATCTCCGCTCTCGTTATATCCCAAACGCGCAGACGAATCCATTAGCAATTCCACGTTCAGAGGATGAACTCTCACAATTTCAACGGGAATGCTACCCGCCAACTCTCCATCCGTAGTGAAGAAATAATCCTTGCAAATTAAAGTAAACATCTTATCTATCGTGTTTAAATCGTCCTCGTTCTGTCTGAACACATCAAGAAGTCCCTGCCCATTATCATTACATTCTCTTAAAAGATTTTCCAAAATCTCTTTCTGAATGGAATCAGGTTTTCGCAAATTGGTCGAATTGCATTGTTCACATTGTTCTGTCGGAAATTCATGCTCATGACCGCAATCAGTACATTTGACCGCAAACTTCTCCTGTATCTTAGTCCCTTGCCTGAAAATCTCTCTCCCCAAAGCAAAATGGATTGTTCTTATGACGTCTGAATACTCAGCTACTTCATAAATTGTGGCAGGAGAGATAGGATAAAAAGGAATCCTTCCAATTGATTTATTATCCGCTAAACCCATTAAAGGTCTATACGATTTATACTTTAACTCATCAATCTGTTTTTCCAACTTATTAATCTCGCGTGACCTGTCTCTTCCGAATTCAAAACCGAGTATTTGCATATAAAAAACCCCTAAAGGAAATACGCGCTCTAATTATTAAAGCTTATACTTCCTCCCTTCAATAAATAATGTTTTTACCTCTGGGTGTTCCTCTTTCATGTGATTGAGTAAATCTTTTTCTGTTTTAAACTTTTTTCCGCATTTTCTTGGGCAAATCAATTCCATTAAATCACCTTAACCCCAACACGTTCTCAGGGTCTTCCAGCATTTCCATCCTCCCCCGTGGTTGCATTAACGCATAACAAGCCAATGCCAAACTATCGGGATAATCATCATGCCCGCGCTCACTATGAGAAAATTTGAACTTCCCTCCGCTTGTATGGGAATAACCTAAATCCGTGAGTTGAGCTTCGAGTTTCTGATTCTGATAAATCTCTAATAAGTTATGCTCCATCATGAATTTAAGATTCGGATACATCTCGTTTTTAGTGTTCACCGAGAACGTCACCAATTTAATAGGAACATTCGCTTCCTTTAATTGGTCTGCCGGACCACCCCCCACCCCTGTTTCATCAATTAAGATAAGAGAAAAATCCCATTTCTCATGCAAGCGTTTAACCCTCCCCACTATATCCGTAGTGGGTAATTTTTGAGTGGCAATCAATCTAACGAGTTTACATTTAACCCCATCATACTCTACAATAGAATAAACGGTTTCATCCTTCCCCATACGCGCTACGTCCACTCCAAGAAAATACTCTCTGTTTTTTAAAGGCTCTGAACTCTCCGCATAATCTTTAGTGACTGAAAAAACCAAATCCCTCGGGAAATAGTTATCCGCATCACTCAAGAACTCTCCTTCATATTCTTGTAAATATTCGTTTTTTGTTTTCGATTCGCTTTCCCTCTGTAAAAAATCCTTTGGAATTATAGGACATTCAGAACTCTTGACGTGATGACAACTCCACCCTGAACTAATAAAACACTGATAAAAAACCCCCCGCTTTCCGAACGGAGTGGAGGAATAAACAATCTCTCCTTGAGTGACCGCAATACTTGGTTCAATCGCAAGGAATACTTCATCTGGAACAAAAGCTGCCTCGTCCACAATGATAAGGTCGGGAGAATAACCTCTGATAGTATCCCCGCTATAACCAGCTGGAAGACAATAAATCTCGCTACCATTCAAAAAATAAATCATAGTCGCAGTCTCTTTTTTAATCTGAGATTCAATCCAACTGTTTCTATGAATTAAATTTCTTATTCTTGAAAACATAATCGCGCTCTGTCGCCAACTCTTAGCAATAATCAAAATCTGTTGTTCGGGATTCGTAAACGCTTTATGAAGAGCCTTGACCGCCAACACAGTAGTTTTTCCCACCTGCCTGCCCGTCCTAATAGATATTCTCGGATTCGGGTCTAAAAGAATCCTCTCTTGATAATCAAAAAAATTCAAGTCACAAAAATACTCGCCGAACGCCACAGGGTCATCCAAAATCTCCGAGAGTTTTTCTTCATCGGAGACGTTCTTTAAGCTTTGCACGCTTTCGTTGCAAAAGTTTTGCATAAGTGTCCTCCAATTTATTCACATTGACGTTTAAAACCTTCATCTCATTATTCACTTCAACGTCTTTCCTGCCCTCTTTAATCTTATCATAAGTATCCAATAATTTTGCTTGTTTGTCCATCAAATCAGTAATCGTCTTATCCAAAGAACCCCCTTCTGCATCCTCAAAACTCAAAGCTCTTTTTAACCTATAATCATTATTTGCAATCAGACTCTCTATTTTTTTAAGTAAACCTTTCTTATCCCGAATCCTCCCAAACTTTCTCCAACCCGTCTCAAAATGACACAACGCGCCCTCTTGAAAATAAGGACAACCATCCTCACCCCCCACCTGCTCCCTAATCGGACAATTATCGCAAATCAAACCCCTCAAAGTCTCCGCATACAAACCCGTTTTCAAAGCGTTCATTCTCGACTTAGTGCAATCCTGCACTCTTCCGCGCTTATTCACAACAATGACTTTGTTCTTATCAATTCCTAAATCGGTTTTATTTTCAGAATCCAAAGGATTTTTGGGTTTTTTGTTGGGGGTGAATCTTCCTTTTGAATCTCTTTCTTTGTGAAAGTCTAAACTATCTTGGGGTTTTGAATAGTCTAAAGTGTTTTTGGGGGGGAAAGGGTCTGGGGAAAGGGGGGGTCTTTTTGATATTTTTCTTATGTATTGTTGGATTGTTATTAAGTTCATGTAGTTCATTTCGGAGTAGTTTAAGTTTTTTATATCTAAACTAATACCGTATTTTTTTAATAATTTTTTATTTTTACTCATTGTTTTTCTTATTGAACTCTTGTCCTCTTTTCCAGCCATTGAAATCTTGTTTCCTTTGTAAACAACGACCTGTCCGAACTTACTGCCTATCCAATCTGTTGTATCTGTGCTTGAAGCATATTTTATGGTTTTTTTCATTACCTCTGCTCCACCCATGGCGAAAGTGTGAATCCAAGAGTCTTTTGAGAGTTTTCTGATGGTCTTGCAGATGGCTATTCTCTTACTCATATCTTTCTCTTTTCCCGTTCCACCCACTCCGATTTTGTTTGTTCGTTTAAGCCATTTTTCGATTTTGTCTTTTTTCTCTCCGTGCCACACATACATGGGAGTTAATCCCTGTTTCGCCCATTTTTCTCTCCATTTTTCTATTCTGGAGTCACCCACAATAAGCTGGATATCCAACTCAACGTAGATGTCAAAAAGGTCATTATACCGTTGCACGAACTGGATGAGGTCATCGACGTAGGCATCATATAGATTATTCTCTGCAATATCTCTTACCTTTTGAGAAACCGCATGTCCCATCTCGGTTTTTTGTTTCAGAACTTCCTTGAGATACCAATAAATAAACGAGTGTGCGCCTGAATCCAACATGATGACTGTGCCGGATTGTTTTAATCTTCTCAATAGGGGAATATCGGATTCGTGAAAATTTAGATAGGAAACCAAGATTCCGTCAATCTCAAAACCGTTATCTACCATTTCAATTAATTTATTCAATCTTGTTTTTCCCTCAAAACCTGAAAAGATGTATTTCATTGTATCTCCTTTAACATTTTAGGAAGCACTTTCTTATAATCATATTCTTCCACAAATTTGTAAAGTCTTGGATATTTTTTTCCTTCCAGACGTTTTTTCGCTTCTATGTAATCCTCTGGGCTGTAAGATTTAACCCTGAAAGGCGCAGGCACAAAATCGAGAAAACTCAATCCGTCCACGACTAAAGGTTTGACATTCATAGCCATAGCCTCGACTACACCATAACCGAAAGTTTCCTGCCTGCTTGGGGCAATCACGAACTCTCTCTTGCTCAACTCTTTATAGTAATACTCCTTATGCCAGTTGAAATCTTGAGAGCAAATTATATCATGTCCGTTTGAAAATATTTTTTTGATTACATCGTAACCTTTTTCAAAACTCTTTCTTCCCGTAAACAACATCCCTGTCCGATTCTTTTTGTCTCCGTATTTTTTATTTAATCTATTTACATCCGCAGGCAATCCGGTTACAACAATCTTGTCTTCATTCACGTTTCGATTAGTGAGAATCAATTCTTTATGAAAATCAGTAGCGACAAAAATCTTGTCGGCTAAATCCATCCACACTTCCTCTAACTTAGAACCATATCTTTCTAACCCGTTTTGATAGGTCAAATCGTAAGGGTCGTAAGTCCCCGCGTGCCAAATCTGGACAATGTTTAATTTTAAATCTTTGAATTTCTCGAGATATTTCAGAGCTTCTATACCGGGAAACTCTCCGTCTGGAATGAAAATCGTATCGTTGATTTTTAAATCTTTTTTGAAAAGATTTTTCAGTTGCTCGAATTTCCAAATAAAAGTAGAATTCATATCCAAAAATTGAGTTCCATTAAGTTGGGATTTTACTTGCTCGCCATCGATAAAAATGAATTTTTCATCAGAGAATTTTTTGCATTCTTTGAACCACTTATACCATTGGCTTGTGTAACGCATTTCCAAAGGTTCTAACGGGAGAAAATAAATCGTCATAGGCACATATCCTCTTCCATTAATTTTTTGTATCTCTTGGGATGTCTCATCTCGAGTAAAGTGTTATCTTTGTTTTTCACTCCCCAATCCTCGTAATGAGAATCAGAAGGATGCCATACCTTACAGTCTTTATTATAACCCCAAAGACGATTCCTGTCAAGAAGCCTCCAACAGAAATCCAAGTCTTCACTACTTTTTAAATCTTCATCAAAAAAATGATGAAGACCAGACCTAATCCAAAGATTTGCTGAGATGAAAAGTCTGTTCGGGAAAAGTGTTTCAATATTACCAAACACATTACCTTGCATGAAATCTATTTCAGAGTGCTTCTCGAAAAAACATTTTCCTTGTCGTATAAAATCTGGATGGCAAATTACGTCATCGTCTATGAACGCTATAATATCCGCTTCGGTCATGCTCAACCCCATGTTTCTCGCCTCTGCTGGATTTTTTCCTTCCTTCACTACAATCAATTGGTCGTATTCTTGTCCTTGCAACGATTGGATTGTCTGCATTAATGACTCTCTGCCCAAAGAGGGAATCACTACTGCTACTCTCACATAATCACCGCTCCGTTTTCCCCATCTTCGTTCACTTCGACAATGATTTTCCTGTCCCTGTATTTGTCCATGACAAAATCTTTAATATCAACCGCAATGTCCTCACAGCTCAGTTTGAATTTTTTTCCTGCAAAACGTTCCTTGATTTCAGCTTCAAGAAAATGCTTGAACTTAAAATACTCTATATCCCTATCCGTATGTTTTTGCTCGACCATTACTTCAACGTGAAAAATATGCCTATGGGGATTTCGTAAAAAATTAGGCGCGTCTGGCCAATAATGCAAAGCCTCGAATTGAGTTTTCACTTTCGCGAAAAGCAAGCCATCAACTCCAAAAATTCTTCTCGGGTTTTCTTGTCTTCTTTGAAAGCTCCCCTTACTGCACTTGTGATTGTGTCAGTAGTGTTGTTTCGTGTTTCTCTTGATGCTACGCATAAGTGTTTGGCTTTGATTACCACCATCACCCCGCCACATTCAAGATATTCAAATAATCCGTCTGCCACTTGAGAGGTTAGTCTTTCTTGAATTTGTAGTCTCCTAGCGTAAATCTCGACTAACTTGACCAGTTTGTCCAAGCCCGTAACATACTTGTCGGGAATATATCCAACCCACGCTTCGCCATAAAAAGGGGCTATGTGATGTTCACAATGACTGTAAAAACTAATCGGTCCTTCCACCACCATATCTGTGGTGTCAGAAAATTGTCTATTGAGAACGTCTGGAGCAGAATATTTATAACCCGAAAACCATTCCTCGCACGCTTTTGCATACCTGTAAGGTGTTCGTTTCAGTCCTTCTCTCTCTGGATTCTCTCCAAGTTCTGTTAAAATGTTTTTTATTGATTCTTGTATCACTTTATTTTCTCTCATCTCGTCATTGATTAAATCTCTCATTTCCATTTAAGCCACCTGCCGTGGAATTAGAACTCTTTTCTTTCTCAGTTTGGGGAGTTTGTAAGTATGAAATTTCCTTATCTTGTTCGCGCATTTTTTGCATACTCTTGCGTTGATTGTATATGCGGTTAGCGAAAATCCATAACAATTATCACAATGAAAACTCTCAGGGGTTACGTTCACTACTTTGAGATTCCCTCCCTTTCGGACAAATCTTCTTGCACAATTAGGGCATACCTTCATTACAACTGGCGGGAGAAACTCAGAATAGCCTCCACATAAATGACAATTCCCTTTGCCGGGGTGCTTGCTATGAAAATGAGACTGCCTAATACTCTTCGCCATGTCAGTTAAAACCCTCTCTTTACTCTTGCTCGGAATTGGGTCTTCATAAGACTTATGATTCTTCTCTACATACTTCTTTATTTTTTTTAGGCTATCCAATCAAACCCCTCGTTTAGTTCCCCAAATCTGAACCTGCATTCTATTCGATAAATTGAATTTATTTTCCAAAGCCCATTTTGCTACTTTGGGAATGTTTTTACTCAACTCGTATTTGGTTCTTGCTTGAGGCATTAAAAAAATTTTTTCTTTTGGAATATTGAAAACTTTTTCAAATTGAATTATCTCTTCCAAATCTTTTTCTTTCTCTACCACAAATTTGAAAATTGAATTTTTATTTTCTTTGAAAAAATTGACTATCTCCCAATGAGTATAGAGATAATCGGGCGAGTCTCCTGAATTGGACAACTTAGGAGAAACGTTCCAATAGTTCACATAATCTCTCAAGAGAGTGTCGGGCATTATCGTGGAGTTGGTCTCGATTTCGATAATAAAATCGCTTAGATTGTGGGCTAAATTGATTAACTCTCTCTGTTGAAGCAAAGGCTCTCCACCAGTAACCACTAAATGAGAGATATTAAATTTTTTGATGCTGGAAATCACCTGCGAGCTGGTTAAATCCTTTCCATGAATATGGTATTTAGTATCACACCATTTACAGTTTAAATTGCAACCTGCAAGACGCAAGAAAACTGCTGGACGTCCACAAGTCACTCCTTCCCCTTGAATTGAACTGAAAATCTCGCATACTTTCATTTTACCTTCCCCTTTATTTTTGTAACCTTCGAACCGCACTTAGGGCAGATACCTTCAATCATTACAACCTTCCCTCTTTTAGTGTCCAAGGTCTTTTCGATAATATCATCCAAGTCGATGGGTTTCCACTTACCCTTGCCTCTTCCCCTATTGCATTTAACACAAAAGCCTTTCATAACCGCTCACAATACTCCGCGTAACAATCTTCGGATTCATAGATTCTGACTTTTGAAACCAGACCGGGAAAATTAGCCCAGAGTTCGTTGTAAATTATCTTAGCCAAGTTTTCTGCTGTCGGGTTTTTTTCTAACAAAATTACTTCTTCGCCTTCTGAAGTCAGAAGAGAGATTAAATCCGTGTTCATGTTGCATTGTTTCAAAATAGCCTTATGGTCATACTTATCCGTGATTTTGTTTAAAACTTTTTTCAGTTTTCCGAAATCGATTACAAAGCCTGTTTTTGTTAAATCGTCAGACCTAAAAAAAGCATCGACTTTATAGTTATGACCATGGAGATTAGCGCACTTACCATTGTAATCGGCTAATCGGTGGGCTGAGTAGAAATGACTGGAGATTTTGACCAAAAACATACTAAAGTTATGGTCGGAACTACTTAAAAATAGTTAAGGTTCATGGAACTTCCTCTCTGGAAAATTTTTCAAAGGAATTTCTCAATTCATCATTTTCTTTTTCCAGCCTCTTGATTTCATTATAGTTAAATGTGAGTTTGTCTGCTATCTCTCTGTTCTTTGGAGTGTCCTTAAAAAGTCTGTGTTCCTCGATTTTATTCCAGCTATTATCTGAAAATTGCACCCTATACTCTCGACCATACTTGCAGTCGTATTTAGACGTAATCTTGCCTCGTTCAAACTCTAGCGGGCTATAACGCCTTTGCACAAAGCAGGGGATATTATATTTTGCTTTAGAAATCTTGTCGAGTTTTGCTTTCAGTTCAATTAAAGATGGTGCAGAAGCCACAGGTCCATCATAATGAGAAAACTTCCCATCCTCAAAAATCTGTTCTAAAGCCTCGAAAATACCTTCTGTTCCTACTTTTATTTTAAAATTTTTATACATTTTTTCCATTCAAATTCCTCCATGTTCATCAAATAAATGTCTATACTGTTCGTTTTCTTCTGTTGGAATCGAATCGTTTGCTGAATACCAAGAAGCCAAATCGCTTTGAACTAAAGAAATATCCATATTCCTGACAAAAGAAGAACAGTATCTCAGTCTTTTAATCTTGTCAAATTCTTTTAAAAGAATCCAAAACAATTTGTATCTAAGACAACGGTTTTGCTCCCTAATGTTATTACATTTATGAAAACATTTTTTGCAAAAAGGCAAATCATGGTTCATTGTTTTCCCTCGCTCATCCTTTTCCATCTTCGTCGCCATAGCCAGAGCCCCAGCCATAACCATCGCCAGAGCCAGAGCCATAGCCATAGCCATCACCATAGCCATAGCCAGAGCCATAGCCATAGCCATCACCATAGCCATAGCCAGAGCCATAGCCATAGCCATCACCATAGCCATAGCCAGAGCCATAGCCATAGCCA
>Ga0180434_10003808_pt1 | contig 18901 bp, 18 predicted proteins | sample SS_ome_7_FD_132453 | JGI IMG/M metagenome (GOLD analysis project Ga0180434, IMG submission 132453) | Hypersaline lake sediment archaeal communities from the Salton Sea, California, USA - SS_1_D_2 metaG | ecosystem: Environmental > Aquatic > Non-marine Saline and Alkaline > Hypersaline >...
ACCAGGCCGTCGAGGCCGTCCTCCATGCGGGCGATTACTGCGCCCCGTTCGCCCTGAAACGCCTGCTTCAGACCCGCATCCACGTCGAGGGGATACTCGGCAACTGCGACGGCGAACGCGAGGGCCTGACCCAACTGCTGCCCTCTCTCGCCCGCGGCCCGCGGCACCTGGAACTGGGCGGCAAGAAGATCTGCGTCATCCACGACCGGTCGCGCCTGGCCCACGAAGACCTGGAGGCCTCCGACATTCTCGTCCACGGCCACACGCACCGCCCCGAGGTCCGCCGCGAGGAAGGCCGTCTCGTCGTCAACCCCGGCGAATGTGCCGGGTGGCTTACCGGCCGATGCACCGTCGCCGTCGCCGACACCGACACCCTCTCGGCCGACATCGAGGTCATTCACGAACAGCCGAGGGCCTGACCCCATGCCACGACTTCTGCTCGTCGCCTCGCTGCTGGCGGCCGTTGCGCTCACAGGCTGCTACGGCCAGGTGCAGCGGACCATTTCCATCGACTCCGAGCCTGAGGGCGCCCGCTGCTGGCTCAACGACAACGAGGTCGGACGCACCCCCGTCACCGTGCCGTTCACCTGGTACGGCACGTACCGCGTGCGGCTGGAGCATCCGGGGTACGAACCGCTCGTGACCGAGGCGAAGGTCCGGGCCCCCGTCTCTCAATGGATTCCGCTGGACCTGGCCTACGAAACCGTGGTGCCCGGCGTCCATTACGACACCCACGCCTTCCGGTACCTGCTGGCCGAGAGTGAACCGGTGGACCCGGCGGGTCTGCGCGAGCGCGCCGAGGCCCTTCGCCGCGAGGCCGCGATGGGCACCCCGCCGCCGGTCCCCCAGCCGCCGCTGCCTGCCGTGGAAGCAACGCCCGAGCCCCCGTCCTTGGAGACGTCGCCCGAGAAGGCGCCGGCTGAAACACCGCCCCCTGCTGAGGGGCCACCGGCCGAATCTCCGACGCCTGAAGAGCCCCCGCCGCCCGCCGAGAAGCCGCCGGCCGAGACGCCGCCCTCCGAAACGGGGCCGGGCGGAACGAAGTATATCGAGGCGGTGCCGGTCAAGCCTTAGCCGGACGGCTGAGCCGGTCGCGCCGGCGCTCGACCGGTGTGGCCCGGACGCATGAGCGGGGGGAGGCCGCCGTGCCCACAGTCCTCTACCAGCACACCCAGGCCGCTCACCCGATTCGCATCGGGATCCTGGTTTCCCTGGCGGCGACGGTCGTGGCCATGCTCCTTGTGCCCGACGTCGAGAAGGCCGACTGGTTCCCCGACGCCATTCTGGGGGCCGTGGCGGTCCTGTTCGCCGTCAGCCTGGTCCTGTTCTGGTCGATGACGGTCCGGGTGACCGGCGAGGCCCTGGAGTTCTGGTTCGGCCCGGGCCTGCTGCGCAAGCGCGTGCCGCTGCCCGAGATCGTGGCCGTCGAGACGGTCCGCACCTCGTTCTGGAACGGCTGGGGCATCCATTGGACGCGGCAGGGATGGCTGTACAACGTCTCCGGGTTCGACGCGGTGCTCGTGCGGCTGCGGTCGGGCAAGTCGCTGCTCGTGGGGACCGACGAGCCGGAGGCCTTGGCCGACGCCCTGCGCGAAGGGACCACCCGCACTGCCGGCGGCCCGATGGACGGCTGAGCCGTGGCCCTGCCGCCGCCGGTGCTGGTGTTGCTCTCGGTGCTGCTGGTGCCGTTGGTGTTGACTTTGGACTTTCGACTTTGGACTTTGGACTTTGGACTTTGGACTCTGGACTCCATGCCTCCCTTCGGGGCCCATCTTTCGATAGCCGGCGGCGTGTCGCGGTCGGTCGACCGCGCCCGCGCGGTGGGCTGCGACTGTCTCCAGATCTTCGTCAAGCCGCCGCAGCAGTGGAAGTTCCAGAACCTGGACGCGGCCGAGATCGCGCGCTTCCGCGCGGCCGTCCGCGAGGCCGGCCTGCGGCCCGTCGTCGGTCACGCGTCGTACCTGCTGAACCTGGCCAGCCCCGACCGGTCGCTCTACGAGAAGAGCATCGCCTGCCTGCGGACCGAGTGGGACCGGGCCGACGCCCTCGGCCTGGCGGGCCTGGTCCTCCATCCCGGCTCGCACGTCGGCAGCGGCGTCGAGGAAGGTTTGGCCCGCGTGGGCCGGGCCCTCAAGCGGCTGGCAGCCGACCGGCCGGACCGCGCGACGCCCATCCTCCTGGAAACCACCGCCGGCGCGGGCAGCACCCTCTGCGGCCGGTTCGAGCACCTGGCGGCCCTGTTCGACGCGTGTGCGGACGGCCCGCCGCTGGGCCTGGCCATCGACACGTGTCACCTGTGGGCCGCCGGGTACGACGTGCGGACCGCCAAGGGGCTGAACGCGACGCTTGCGGAACTCGACGAGCGGGTGGGCCTTTCGCGGCTGGCCGTCGTCCACGCCAACGACGCCAAGGGCGACCTCGGCAGCGGCCTGGACCGGCACGAGCACATCGGTCGCGGCCAAATCGGCCGGGCGGCCTTCCGGCGGATGGTCCATCACCCGGCCCTGCGGCCCGTGCCGTTCATCCTGGAGACGCCCAAGGAGGACGCCCGCGGCCGGGCGATGGACCCGGTCAACCTGCGGACGCTCCGCCGGCTGGTCAAGCGTTGATGCCCGTTCCGATTCACCGCAGAGAACGCAGAGAACGCGGAGAAAAACGGGAGCAAGGGAGAGAAGGGAAAGAAGAAACGGCAACAGATAGACAGCACAACGGCCACTGAAAAGACGCTTTCCGGTTTCCGCTTTCCGCCTTCCGATTTCGGCTCACCACGTCCTCGCCTTGTCGGCGGGAGGATACGTCGAGCCGGCCAGACCCTTCTCGCGGGTGGGCTTGGCGGGAACCTCGTACGCGATCTCGATCGGCCCCTTCATGCCGAAGGTGACGTCCAGGCCGCCCAGTTTCGGCTCGAACTGCCAGCCCCACGACTGCCACTCGGCCTTCGAGGCCCGCAGCCGGTACAGGCACGTCGAGCGGAAGGTGGTCCAGGCGTCGTACAGTTTGTCGTAATACCATTTCTCGATGCGCCAAGTGATCTCGTCGCCCTTGCGGCCATGGAACGGCGCGTCCATCAGCAGTTCCACCAGCACGCAGGCGGTCTGCGGGGTGGCCGAGATGGCCATGTCGGTCACCTTGTTCTCGTAGCGTTTCACGTCGTGGACGATGCGGCGGATGGCGGCCCGGTCCTCGTCGGTGAACTCGCCCGGGACCGGCAGGCCGATCTCCTCGGTCCGGTACGTCGGCGGAATAAGGGCGTCGTACGGCGAGAGGCGCGGCGTCAGGTCCACGCCCTCCAGCCGGCCCCACGGCGTCCGGATGACCAGGCAGTACGTGCCCATGCGCAGGTTCTTCGCCTCGAACGCCCCGGTCGCCTTGTCCACCTTGACGGGCACCTTGAGGTCGAGCATCCGCTCCACCAGGTGGACCTCCAGGGCGCGGTCGGGCGGCGTCAGCCGGCCGCGAATGACGCGGACCTCGGCCGGCGGCTCTTCGAACTCCTTGTCGCCCGCAGCAGGCTCGGGCAGACGCGCGTACCCGGCCGCATCCAGATCGGGCGAGCGGGTCCCGGCGCCGGCTGCGCCCGGCTCCTCGGGCCCGGCCGGTTCGGCGGCCGGAGCGGGCGGAGCGGCCTCCCCGGGCTCGGCGGGCTGGTCCGGCCGGGCCGGCTCCAGCGGCGACCGCGGACCGGGCTCGTGCGGTTTCGGCTCGGCCGGTGCGAACGGGTTGGCCGGCGCAGCCAAGACCAGCGCGGCCACGCCGCACGCCAATCCCACCGCTGCCAGCAGCGCCACCCAAGCCCGACGTTCGATCATTCCATGCCCTCTCCTGGCGGGTCGGCCAACGTGCGGAGGTCGCCCTCCGACACGAATTTATACTGGCCGCCGTTCTCCTCGGCAATCTTCTTCAGGACGAGTTCGCCCGTGCGATAGAAGAAGCCGATGGTGTGGACGACGGTCCGCTTCTCGGGGTTCAGCCGCCTGATACGGTCGACGATGGCCTTGTCGAACTCGCCGTCCGAGAGCAGGAAGACGGCCTCGGGATCCGCCTCGAAGGCCACGTCGATGGCGTGCGACGGGTCGGTTTCGCCCTGGGGGATGATGCCGTCGATGAAGGTGCAGGCCGCCCGTTTGTTCTCCTCGGTCGCCCCCAGAAGGTGGTGAACGTGTGTCACCGAGGTTTCGCCCGTCCGGCCGTCGGCCGTGATTTCGGTGTGACGGCTGCCCGTCATGACGACGGGCGGACCCGCGGAATAGAAGATCACCGCAAAGGCGTGCTCGGGCGAAAGCGCGGCGATGCTCCGCTTCATCTCATATTTCACGTAATCGATGCAATCGGTCATCGAGCCGGAACGGTCCCCGATGTACACGACGCGCTTGGCGGTGCCGCTGCTCACCTTGAAAAATGTTGTCGCTTTGACGGGAGGCGTCTCGCCCTCCGCGGGCGCCTCCTTCGCCGGCTCACGCTTCGGCTTGGACTTGGGCGCCGGTGCCGCCGGCACCGGCGGTGCCGAGGCCTTCGCGGCGGGCCGGGGCGGCCGAGGGGCCGGTGTCTCCGGCTCCTTCGCGTCATCCCCGCGGCACTGGACCAGGTTGACGGCCAGGTAGGCCCGGTCGGCCGTCCAGCCGCTCACCTGGGTGGGCTTGCCGTTCACCGGCAAGGTCCCCGTGGTGGGCTCCAGCGGATGGTCGGCCGCCGTCTGGCCCGTCACATAGACCTTCGTGCCGGGGGTCAGCAGGCTGAAGCCGCTCTCCTCGCCCGCGGCGGCGAGTTCGGCCCGGACCTTGCACAGGACCGTTCGCCCGTGCAGCGGCGCTGAGAGCGGCAGATAACCCGTGACGACGGTCGCTTCGTCGGCTGCGCCCTCGACGGCGCCGACCACGAACCCCACGTGGACGGGCTCGCCGGCCAGGTTGGCCTTGGCCCACGTCTGAAAGGGCGTGGCCTGCTCCGGCGTCATGGTTCCCTGCGGCATCAGCGAGGCCGGCACCTGCGCCAGGAGCCCCTCGATGGACCCGCGCGGCACGTCGTTCGCCCCATCAGACGGCGCGGCCAGCGCAAGGGCCAGGACGCCGCCCAGCATCCAGCAGGTCGTGTTTCGCATGGCATACCCCCTTTGCCTGCGGCCGACCCCGCGCCACCCTGCCAAGGGTGTGGGGCCCGCCGGTGCAGCATGCCCACGGCTCACGTCCCCAACCGCGCTATGTCGTCCCTCTATGAGATGATACGAGGAACACCCTTGACGATAGCGGGGAAAATCAGTACAGTCTACCGGATGCCCGGCTGCGCAATCGTCCGGGGGAATGGCCAATGGCGAAGCAGAAGCGCGAACGGGCCCTGTTCGAACTCCTTGCCGAGGAACGGGCCCGAACCAAGGCCAGACCGGACACCGAAGCCCGTCCTCCCGCCGCCGAAACGCCGGCGCCGCGGACGCGGATACCGGGGCCCGGCCGGGTTGAACAGGCAGACGAACCAGCACTGCGGGGCGTGGCCGCGGGACCCGGCCGAAGACCGCTCGTGACGGTCGGCGGCGTCGGACTGGGCGTGCATCACCTGGTCATCGCCGCCGTCGTCCTGATATGCCTGTTCTATCTGTTCTACCTGCTGGGGGCCCGTTTCGCGGCACCGGACGACGGTCTGCCCGACGTGCCGACCGAGCCCACCATGCAGGACGTGCAGGCCCGCCAGCCGAAGGAAGGCCTGGTCGGGCCGGGCCCGGCTCCGCCGCCGCTCGGCCGACGGACGCAGCCGCCGGACGAGCCGACCGGCCGCCAGCCAGGCGTGACGCCGCAGCCGGCCGGCCCGGGTCCGTCGGCGCGGCAGCCGACTGAACCGGTCCGGCCGGCGCCAACGGAGCCCCCGCCGGTGCCCGCGGGGCCGCAGTACCGGGTACGGATTCAGCGGCTGGACGTGTCGCAGCCGGACGCGATCGACGAGTTGCGGGCGTTTCTGGCCCGCAGCGGCATCGAGACGGACCTCGTGACGCGGTCCGGCTATCACGTGCTTTACAGCCGGAAGCACTTTGCGGACAAACAGAAGGCGGACGCCTTCGCCGACCAGATCAACAAGAGCCTGGCGGCGTTCGAAACGGAAACCGGCAGGCGGACCTCGAAAGACGCGTATACGGTTCAGGTCAAAGGGGAGTAGCCGATGTCGCTGGACAAGAGCCTGAGAAGCCACGGCGCCCTGGCGCGCCATCGCAATGTCCTCACGCGGGCCGAACGCCTCGAAGCCCTCAAGGACGAAGAACGTTGGGACGACGACCAGAGTGTTTTTGGTCTGCCCAAGGTCGCGCATCGCAAGGTAACGACCAAGAAGATCAAGGCGGCGCCCACGGCCGAAGAGGTCGCCGCCGCCGAAGCGGCCGTCCCCGCCGAGGGCGAAGCCGCACCTGCGGCCGAGAAGGGAAAGCCCGCCGGCAAGGAAAAACCCGCTGGCGGCAAGGCGTAGCCGGCGCCGAGGCAACGGCGACGCCGGGACAACGGCACGCGCTCCGCTCGGGCTTCGCCTTGCAGGCTGCGCCCTCGCAAGGCGCGTCGCGGTTAAAAGGAGCGTGCGGATGGCCGAACCTCCCCTCCCCTTGGCCGACCGCATGCAGTGCATCGACGCCTCGGGCATCCGCAAGGTTTTCGACCTGGCGGCCAAACTGCCGGATCCCATCAACCTGAGCATCGGCCAGCCCGACTTCGACGTGCCGGAGGCGTGCAAACGCCAGGCCATCGACGCCATCCTTGCAGGGCGGAATAAGTACACGGTCACACAGGGCGATGCGGCCGTTCGCGAGGCCGTGGCCCAGGGCCTCCGCCAGGAGTTCGGCGCGTTCGACGGGCCCGTCCTCGTGACCAGCGGTGTGTCGGGGGCCCTGTTGCTGGCGTTCCTGGCCACGCTCAACCCGGGCGACGAGGTCCTCGTGCCCGACCCGTACTTCGTGATGTACAAGCACCTGATCCGCCTGCTGGGCGCCCGGCCGGTCTTCGTGGACACGTACCCCGACTTCCGCCTGCGGGCCGACCGGCTCGAGGCCGCCGTCACCGAGCGCACGCGGATGCTCATTCTCAACAGCCCCGCCAATCCGACGGGCGTGGTCGCCGCTGCCGAGGAGTTGCAGGCGGCCGTCGACGTGGCCCGCCGGCACGGCCTGCTGGTGATCTCGGACGAAATCTACACGGCCTTCTCGTACGACGGTCCGGCCGCCAGCGTCTGGCCCCTGTACGACCGCGTTCTCCTGCTCCGCGGCTTCTCGAAGACTTACGCCATGACGGGCTGGCGACTGGGGTACTGCGTCGGGCCGGAGCCGATCGTCTCGGCCATGACCACGCTCCAGCAGTACACGTTCGTGTGCGCGCCGGCGCCGTTTCAGGCGGCGGTGGGCGTGGCGATGGAGACCGACGTGACGGACCACATCGCGACATTCCGCCGCCGGCGCGACCTCATCTACGAGGGCCTGAAGGAGCGGTTCGCCGTCGAGCAACCCGGCGGGGCGTTCTACATCTTTCCGCAGGCGCCCGGCGGATCGGGCACGGCCTTCGTCCGCAAGGCCGTCGAGGCGGGCGTCCTCGTCATTCCCGGCAACGTCTTCAGCGAGCGCGACACGCACTTCCGGATCGCGTACGCGGCCGACGTTGCGACCATCGAGCGCGGCCTGGAGGTACTGAACCGGCTCGCGGCCCAAGAGGGCTAGTCTTACAACGCTGCCGGTCGCGTTTTTGGCTTGCATGGCGGGGCATCCTTTGTTAAGGTTCCGCCCTTTACGGCCGCCGGCGCCGCCTCCGAGGGAGCGGCGTGTCGGCGGCGTGCGATATGGCGACCGGTGGACCGCGGCGGCAAGCGGGCCGGTCAGGCAAAAAGGCGTTGCACCCCAGCCCGGGGCGGCGATAGAATGCCGCCACCCTGAAACGCCATGAAATTCTATCTGGTCGACCATATTCAAGAACTGGCGCCGCCCGACCGTATCGTGGCCGTCAAGAACCTCACCCTGGCGGAGGAGTACCTGGCGGACCACTTCCCGGCCTACCCGGTGCTGCCCGGCGTCCTGATGCTCGAGGCGCTGGTCCAGACCGCCGCGTGGCTCGTCCGGGTCGCCACCGACTTCGAGAAGACGCTCATCCTGCTGAAGGAGGCCCGGAACGTGCGTTACGGCACGTTCGTGCGGCCGGGGGGCCGGCTGGTGATGGAGGTCACGGCCCTGGACATCGGGCCCGACGCGAGCCGCTTCAAGGCCATCGGGCTGTGCGACGACAAGACCGCCGTCCAGGCCCGCCTGACACTGGAACACACGAACGTGGCCGACGAAGATCCCGCCGGCCCGGAAATCGACGCGTCGCTCCGGCCGTTCTGGCGCCGGCGATTCGCACTGATAGGCGGACCCCGAGCCCTTGAAAACGGTCAGCCCGGGGCGTGAGCCTGCATCCTTTGGGGAGGTCACAGGAGATGGCTTTGAGTCGCGATGAGATCACGGAGAAGGTCCGCGAGGCGCTGGTGGACGCCCTCGGCGTCGACGAAGACGAGGTGACCCCGGAGGCCCGCATCGGAGGCGACCTGGGCGCCGAGAGCATCGACTACCTCGACATCGTCTTCCGCCTTGAGAAGGCGTTTAACATCAAGATTCCCCGGGGCGACCTCTTCCCGGACAACATCCTTTCCAGCGACGAGTTCGTCCAGGACGGCAAACTGACCGAGAAAGGCCTGGGGGAACTCAAAGCCCGCATGCCTCACGCCGACCTCTCCCAGTTCGAGCAGAACCCGAACGTCCAGGATATCGCCGACCTGTTCACGGTCGACATGATCGTCCGGTACGTCGAGTCGAAACTGGGCGGCGAGGAAGGCTGAGCCGGCCCCGGTCTTACCGGCGCCGGCCCTCGCCGGGTCGTTCCGGCCGCGTTCGCCGGCCGGACTGCGGAGCCCCGCGATGCGCTGGATCTGGATCGACCGATTTGTCGAGTTCGACCGCGGCCGCCGGGCCGCGGCCGTGAAGTGCGTTTCCCTGGCCGAAGAGCACCTCCACGACCACGTGCCGGGGTTCCCGGTGCACCCGCCCACGCTGATGATCGAGGGCATGGCCCAGACGGCCGGCGTCCTGGTGGGCGACGTCTTCGACTTCAAGGAAAAGGTCGTCCTGGCCAAGGTCACGCGGGCGACGTTCCACCGGCACGTTGGGCCGGGCGACCGGCTCCGCTTCGAGGCCGAGGTCCAGGGCGAGGTCCGCCACGAAGGGGCCGCCATCACCGGTACCATCACCAGCAACGGCGACCTGGTGGCCGAGATCGAACTCATGTTCGCCCACCTCGACCAGTCGCGCGAACCCGTGGAGCCCGGCGAGGGCAATTTCGTGTTTAACGAGGATTTCATTCGCCTCCTGCGCATGCGCCAGTTACGAGATCTGGCGTCGAACGGCCCGTCGCCTGACGCCTGAGCCGGAGAACAGTGTGGACCGTCGGATCGTCATCACGGGAATCGGCCTGGTCAGCCCGGCCGGCGACGCCGCCGGCCTGGCCGACGCCGTCCGCACCGGCCGAAGCACCGTCGGGCCCATCCGCCAGTTCGACGCCTCGGCGTTCCCGAGCGGCATCGGCGGCGAGGTGCCCGGCGACTTCGATCCCAGCGAAGGCGTCCGCAGGGAGCAGCGCCGCTACATCAAGAAGAACACCAAGGTCATGGCCCGCGACATCCAGATGGGCCTGGCTGCCGCCAACCGCGCCCTCCTCGACTCGGGCCTGCCCCTGGGCGACGACAGCCAGCCGCCGCTGCCCACGATCGACCACGCCCGTTTCGGCATGGTCTTCGGCACCAGTTTCATTCCGACCACGCTCGACGACCTGGCCGGGCCCGTCCGCGCCTCGCAGACCGACGGCGAGGTCGACCTGAAGGACTGGGGCACCAAAGGTATCCCGCAGATGTTCCCGCTGTGGCTGCTGAAGCACCTGCCCAACATGCACGCCTGCCACACGGGCGTCCTGTGGGACGCCCAGGGCCCCAGCAACTCGCTGACGTGCAGCGACGCCGGCGGACTGGTCGCGCTGGACGAGGCGGTCCGCATCATGGCCCGCGGCACGGCCGATCTCATGCTCGCCGGCGGAGCCGAGAGCCGCGTCAGCCCCCTGCTGCTCATGCGGTACGCTCTGCTGAACCGCCTGGCGACGGGTGCCGACGACCCAGTGACGGCGTCGCGCCCCTTCGACCGCGACCGCCTGGGCTGGGTCGCCGCCGAAGGCGCCGCCACCGTCATGCTCGAAGGCCGCGACGCGGCTGAGGCCCGCGGCGCCCGCATCTGGGCCGAAGTGCTCGGCACGGGCGTCGCCACCATGACGGCCGGCATCAACACGTGCGACGCCGACGGACGGGGCGTGGCCCTGGCCGTCGGGCGGGCCCTGGACGACGCCGGCGTCGAACCGGGGGGTCTCTCGGCCGTCTATGCCCACGGACCCGCGCTGGAAAAACAGGATCGAGGCGAAGCCGCCGGCCTGGAGGCCGCCCTCGGCGATGCCGCCCGCACCATCCCCGTCACCGCCACCAAGGGCGTCACGGGGCATATGGGAGCCGCCAGCGGCTTGGCCGACCTGGCGGCGGCGTGCCAGATGGCCCGCGACGGACGTGTGCCGCCCATCCTGAACTGCACCACGCCCGATCCCGAGGTCCGTCTCAACCTGGTCGTCGGCGAGCCTCGCGAGATGCAGGGCGACCTGATCCTGGTAACCGCCAACGCCATCGGCGGCCAGACCGCCGCCGCGGTGATACGAGTGAATCGGTAACCCATGACACGACGCATCGTCATCACGGGCATCGGCACCGCGAATCCCCTCGGCATGACCGTCGAGGGCTCGTGGGAGGCACTGCTGGCCGGTAAAAGCGGCATCCGGCCGATCTTCATCTTCGACGCCTCCGCGTTCCCCACGACGTTCGCCTCGCAGGTGGCGGACTTCGACCTGGCCGAGTACGTCCGCGACCCGGACGAGTTCGCCCGGGCCGGCCGGAACGTCCGCTTCGCCATGGCGGCGGGGCGGCAGGCCATGGAAAACGCCGGCCTGTTCGGCCGTACCGACGTCGACACCGACCGCTTCGGCATTTACCTGGGCAGCGGCGAAGGCGTGCTTGATTTCCCAACGCTCGTCCACTCCATTGCCGTCAGCCTGACCGATTCGGGCACCATCGATACCGTCCGCTTCGCCGAGGCCGGGCTCCAGCGCTACGATGCCTTCAGCGAACTGGAGCAGGAACCGAACATGCCGGCCAATCATCTGGCCCACGAGTACGGCCTCCGCGGACCGGCGTACTCGTGCCTGACGGCGTGCGCCGCCAGCACCCAGGCCCTCGGCGAGGCCATGGACCTCATCCGCACCGGCCGGGCCGACCTCATGCTGTCGGGCGGCACGCATTCCATGATCCATCCGCTCGGCGTCACGGGGTTCAACCTGCTGACCGCCATTTCCACCGAACCGAAGGACGAGCCGTGGCGGGCCAGCCGGCCGTTCGACCGCGACCGCGGCGGCTTCGTCCTCGGCGAAGGCTCCACCATCATGGTCTTGGAGGAACTGGAGCACGCCCGAGCCCGCGGCGCGACCATCTGGGCTGAACTCGTCGGCTTCGGCACCAGCGCCGACGCGTACCGCATGACCGACATCCACCCCGAGGGCCGGGGCCCCGCCGCCGCCATGCAGATGGCCCTCGACGACGCCGGCGTCGCCCCGGCCGATATCGATTACATCAGCGCCCACGGCACGGGGACGCAGGAGAACGACAAGGTCGAGACGCTGGCCATCAAACTCGTCTTCGGCGACGAGGCGCCCAAGACGCCCGTCTCCAGCGTCAAGAGCGCCCTGGGGCACCTTATCGCCGCCGCCGGCGCCACGGAACTGATGACGTGCGTGCTGGCCATCCGCGACCAGAGGTTGCCGCCCACGCTCAACCTCGATACGCCCGACCCGGACTGCGACCTCGACTACGTCCCACACACGGCCCGCCAGGTCAAGGTCGAGGTGTGCCTGTCGAACTCGTTCGGGTTCGGCGGCCAGAATGATTGTCTGGTAGTCCGCCGGTTCGTCCCGTAGAATAGCCGCGTCGACGAACCGTTCCACGGAGGCTTCACGGTGAACGGCGGTGCTTTTGCGCTTGCGGCCCTGGCTGCCGAAGCCGCCCCCGACGGTTCCGGCGGCCTGGGCAGTTTTCTGGGCGAACACTGGCTGGTGCTGACCGTGGTCGCCGCGGTCGCCGTGGTTGCGCTGCTCGTCATTTTGTACCTGGTCAAGTACCTCCGGCTGGCGGTCAACCTGTTCCTTGACACGCCGCTGCCCACCACGGCCAACCTGCACGATTACACGCCGCCCGAGGGCGAGATCGCCACGTTCCCCAGCCTCGAGGGCCGGCGCCTGCGCGGCATGTTCATCGAGCGGCCGGCCGGCATGCCCGACCGCGGCACCATCCTCTTCTGCCACGAGTATAGCGCCGACATGCTGAGCGCCGGCCGGTACGCCGGCGGGCTGGTCCAGGCCGGGTACACCGTCTTCACCTTCGATTTCCGCGGGCACGGGGCCAGTTTCTCGCCCAGCCATTACGAGCCGAGGCATTGGCCCTCCAACTACGAGGTCCACGACATCCTGGCGGCCGTCGCCTACGTCAAGAGCCGGCGGAACCTGGAGGAGACGGGCCTGGGCATCCTGGGCATCAGCCGGGGCGCCAGCGCCGCCGTCATCGCCGCCGCCCTCAACACCGACATCCGGTGCCTGGCGGTCGACGGCGCCTTCTCGACCGACCGCAGCATCGACGGCCTGGTGAAACGCTGGATCCAGATCTTTGCGCGCGTCGACCTGGCCCGCGCCGACCGCACGATGACCATCAACCGCCTGTTCCGCGCCTTGGTTATGTTCTACGTGGAACTGAAGTGCCGATGCCGATTCCCCAGCACGCGGCGGGCCCTGGCGAAACTGGAGAGCGTGCCGGTCCTCTTCATCCATGGCGAACGCGACGCCTACGTCCCGACCGAGCAGGCCCGCGCCCTCTTCGACGACAAGCCGGGCGCCAAAGACATCTGGATCTGCCCCGGCGCCAAGCACAACCAGGCCGTCGCCACCGATCCCGAAACGTACGACCGCAAGGTCCTGGCGTTCTTTGGCCGCCACCTCGGACCTGCCGGCGAGGCGCACCCCATCCCGCCCGCCGCGGAGCAGACCAGCGGGGCCGAGCCGTCCCCGCGCGCCGACCGGGCCGACGTCTCCTCCGCCGACGCCGCCGGGGGACCCGTGTCGTGACCACTTCGCTGGCCATCCGGATGCGCCGCCTGCTGTGGACCCCCGTGCGCATCGAGGCCAACCGCCAGGTGGCCCGCTGGCGGCGGGGCGTCGAGCGGGTCCGGGCCACGCAGGCCGCCCTGCTCGAGCGCATCCTGGGCGACGCCGCCCGGACCGACTTCGGCGCCGACTTTCGCCTCGCCTCCGCCCGGACCGTGGACGACCTGCGGGCCCGCATGCCCATGGCCGGCTACGAGCGGGCCGAGCCGTACATCCAGCGCGTCGCCCAAGGGGACACGGGCGCCCTGTTCCCTCCGGGAACCCGGCTCCGCATGTTCGCGATGACGAGCGGCACGACGGGCCGGCCCAAGTACATCCCCATTACGGACCAAGGCCTGAAGGCGTACCGCGAGGGCTGGCACGTGTGGGGCGCGTGCGCGCTGAACGACCATTTCAGCGCGTTCGGCGCCAAGATTCTCCAGGTCTCCAGCCGCATGGACGAGCAAATCACGCCGGGCGGCGTGCCGGCGGGCGCCATCTCGGGCCTCTCGGCCCAGAGCCAGCGCCGGGTCGTCCGCCGGTTCTACGTGTGCGCGGCCGCCTCCATCGCCGCCGGCGACACCGCCTCGAAGTACTACCTCCTGTGCCGCCTCGGCCTGGACTGCGATCGCGTCATGCCCGTCACGGCCAACCCGAGCACGCTCATCGGTTTGGCTCGTGCCATGGACGAACGCAAAGAAGACCTGCTGCGCGACTACGCCGACGGCACGCTGGCCGACGGCCTCAACCTGCCGGACCCCGTCCGCCGCATGGTCGAGAGCCGCCTGCGCCCCCGACCCGACCGCGCGCGCGAACTCGAACGCACCGTCCGCGCCACCGGCCGACTGTACCCGAAGGACGTGTGGGAGATACCGCTCATCGGCACCTGGACGGGCGGCACGCTGGGCCTGTACCTGAAGGAGATGCCGCGGTACTGGGGCGAGGCGCCCGTGCGGGACATCGGGCTCATCGCCTCGGAGGGCCGCTTCTCGATCCCGCTGACGACCGCCGGCCGTGCGGGCGTCCTGGAAGGAACCGCCACGTTCTACGAGTTCGTCCCGGCCGACCGGCTGGACGAGCCGCTCACCGACACGCTCCTGGCGCACGAGGCGGAAGTCGGCCAGCGGTACGGCCTGGTTATCACGACGCCGGGCGGCCTGTTCCGCTACAACATGAACGACGTGGTCCGGGTGGTCGACCGCCTGGGCGAGGCCCCGGTCATCGAGTTTCTCAACAAGGGCGAGCACGTCGCCAACCTGACGGGCGAGAAACTCACCGAGCACCAGGTCACCGCGGCCGTCAACACGTGCGCCGGGCGGCTGGGTCTGCGGCTCGACGGCTACTGCCTGTGCCCCGCGTGGGGCGAGGTGCCGGGCTACTCGCTCCTGGTGGAGGAGGACGACGTGCCCGCCGACGCCGCGCCCGCGCTGGCGGCCGAGGTTGACGCCGGCCTCCGGCGGTCTAACATAGAGTACGAGTCGAAGCGGGCCTCCGGCCGGCTGAAGGGCGTCTGCGTCAAGACCCTGCCGGCCGGCGCATGGGAGCAGTACGACCGCGACCTCATCGCCAGCCGGCGGGGCCGCGTGGAACAGTACAAGCACAAGTTCCTGGTGCCGGAGGTCGACTTCGAGAAACAGTTCCGCATCCTGGCCGAGTATGCGTGACTTCCATGCCCGCGTGCGGGCCGTCTGCGACGTGCGAGAGAGGTCCATGCACCTGAAAATCATCGCCTGCGGAGTCCTCCGGCGGGAACTGTACCACGTGGCCGCCCGTGCGCGGCACGCGGTCGATATCACCCTCCTGCCCCAGGGCCTCCACGATAACAGCGACACGTGCCGGCAGATGCTCCAGGACGAGGCCGACGCCGCCTCGCCCGACCGCTACGACGCCGTCCTGCTGGGCTACGGCCTGTGCAACAACGCGATGGCGGGCGTGCGGGCCGGGCCCCTGCCGCTGGTCGTACCGCGGGCCCACGACTGCATCACGCTGCTCCTGGGGTCCCGGGAACGATACCAGCGCCTGTTCGCCGAGGCGCCCGGCACGTACTGGTTCTCCAGCGGATGGATCGAGTGCCGGCAGAAGCGCGGCGAGCCGTTCGCCCCGCGCCCGAACAGCGGCCTGGGACCCGAATACCATGCCGACTGGAACGAGCTCGTCGCCAAGTACGGCGAGGAGAACGCCCGCTACCTGGCCGAGTTCATGAGCGGCTGGGAGACCGAGTACACCCGCGGCGTGCTTATCCGGTTCCCGTTCGACCGGCACCTGGGCCTCGAGGCCGAGGTCCGCGACCTCTGCGCCGAGAAAGGCTGGGCGTACGCCGAGGTCGACGGCGACCTGGCCCTTCTGGAGGCGGGCCTTCATGTCCCCGACGCCGAATGGGACACCGACCGCTTCCTGGTGCTGGCGCCCGGCCAGGCCGTCCGCGCCAGTTTCGACGAGGGTATCCTCGCGGCCGAGCCGGTCGGCTGCGGCTGCTGCGACGCCGCCGCTCCCCGCGGGGGCCCCGACGGCGGCGCCGACGACGGGCCGGCTCATCCCGCCGATACACCGGGCACGGAGGCAACCACGTGAGCCAGGTCCTCGAAGTCATCCGCCTGCTCGGACTCAGCAAGTCCATCCGCACCAAGCGCGGCTTGGACAAGGCCCTGCGGTACGTCCGCGGCTACGCCGTGTGCTCGTGCCTCTGGGGGCTGCTGGAAACGGGCGTCCTGGACCGTCTGCTGGAGGCCGAGGACGTTTCGTTCGACGCCCTCGCCGGCGACGCCGGCCTCGACCGCCACGTCCTCGAAAGCATCCTCATGTACCTCGACGGCGTGGGGCTGGTGCGCTTCGATGATGGCCGGGTCCGCGCGCTGCCGAAACTGCGGCGCCTCATGGCCGAGCCGCGCGGCTTCTTCGAACTCACGTATGCCTACGAGCCGATTTTCCACCGCCTGACCGACCTGCTGCGCGGCCGGGCCCGCTACCCCGACGACGTGGGCCGCCTGGGCAAGTACGTCGGCCGGGGCAGTGGCCAATTGTGCCGGGCCCTGCCCTACCCGATCCTCACCGACATGCTCCGCCGACACGGGGCCCGCACGGTGCTGGACCTGGGGTGCGGCGACCTGGCGTTTCTGTTCTACGCGTGCGAGGCGCTGCCCGAGGTCCGATGCGTGGGCATTGACAATGATCCGCCCACCGTGGCGTACGCGCGGGAGGTTCTGGCCGAGTCGCCCTTCGCCGACCGCATCACGGTGCTGGAGGCCGACATGTTCGACCTGGCGGCCGTGGCCGAGGCCCATCCCGACATCGACGCCGTCACGGCCGTCGACACGTATCACGAGTACCTGGCCGAGGGCGAGGCCAGGGTCTCGGGCCTGCTGCGGCAACTGCGGGACCGGTTCCCGTCGGCCCTGCTGTACGTGGGCGAATTCTGCAAGCAACCGCACGAGAAACTCCGCCGCCGGCCCACCGCGTTCCTGGAACATCACCTGTACCACGACCTGACGAATCAGACGATCAGCGACGCCGCCGGCTGGCGCCGTATGGCCGGGGCGGCGGGCCTGGCAATCCTGGAAGAGAAGGTGTTCGACATCGTCGGACACGGGTACTTCGTTCTGAGATGACCGTGAGCCGTCCCCGCGTCAGCATCTACCCGACCCATTACGCCCACGCCGCCCAGGCCGTGGAACAGGCCTTTGCCGACCATGCCCCGCCCATGGAAGGCAAGACGGTCCTCCTGAAACCGAACATCCTGGGCGCCATGCCGCCCGAGAAGGCCGTCAACACACATCCGTCGATCGTGGCGGGGGCGATCGAGGCCGCCGAACGCCGCGGCGCCGCACGCGCCCTGGTCGGCGACAACTCGGGCATGCGGGCGTACGGCTCGAACGAGCACGCCGCGACCGTGGCCGGCATTCGCCAGGTCGCCGGCGACCGGTACGTCAACCTGGGCGCCTCGCCCGTCAACGTGGCCGTCGACTCGCCGTTCGCCGACCGTCTGGCCGTCTCGCGCGAGGTCCTGGAATGCGACGTCCTCGTCGGCCTGCCGAAGATGAAGACGCACGTGGCCACGGCCATCACCGGGGCCGTCAAGAACACGTACGGCCACCTGGTGGGCGGCGAGAAGACGCTCCTGCACCGCCTGGCCCAAGGTCCCGCGAACTTCGCCGCCGCCGTCCTCGACGTCTACCGGATTCGGCCGCCCGACCTGGTCGTCATGGACGCGGTGGTGGCGATGGAGGGCCAGGGCCCGTCCGGCGGCCGGCCGAGGGACGTTGGCCGGCTGCTCGCCTCGACCGACGCCGTCGCCCTCGACACCGTCATGGCGGCGATGATGGGCCTCGAGCCCCGGGCCGTGCCGTACCTGCGGCTGGCCGAGGCCAAGGGCCTGGGTCCGGCCCGCCTCGACGCCATCGACGTTTCCGGGCCGATGGAGGTGATCGAGGATTTCAAGGCCCCCGGCATCGGCATGGGCTTCGGCACGTGGGTCAGCCGGCTGGCGACGTACCTGTTCGTCACGCAGCCGGTGGTCCGCCGGTCGGTGTGCGTGAAGTGCGGCTCGTGCGCGAAGGCGTGCCCGGTGGAAGCGATCGCGATGACCCCCGACGGGCCGGTCATCGATTACGCCAAGTGCATCTCCTGCTTCTGCTGCCACGAAATGTGCCGGTACGAGGCGATGGACCTGTCGCGCCGCATGCGGCTGCTTCAGGGCCGGTGGCGCAAAGAACGGGCGGCCCCGTGAAGGGCCGCCCGTCGGAGTCTGCCGAACGCTGCGCCGCTACGGCACGAGGAAGGAGTCGCTGACCACGCCGGGCTTCAGTTCAGTCTGGCCGTCGTACGAATCCGTGTCGTCGTACCGCTCGATGGTGTTGAGTTCGTCGGGCTTGATCGGTTCGTTGGCGCTGACCGTTTCATCCTTCTTGAGCCAGATGTTGTCGAACGTCGGGCCGCAGTACGGATGGACCGTCCATTCGACGTGGCCGTCCAGGTACAGAACGTTCTGACCCGCGAAGCCGTGATTCGGACTGTTCATCTGCCAGGCGTTGCTTTCCAGGATGCCGTCGCTCAATTCCTCGTTCCAGGGCTCGGTTTCTACAGACTGCTCGAAATCATCTTTCTGGGCAAGTTTAATGTCGGTCGCCCCATCGCCCTGCGCGCGGGGCGACTTACTGTAGTAGTCGGCCCGCATGGGGTTGCAGTCGGCGGCCACGGCCAGCCGGCTGGGCTGGTCGGCCGACGTCTGCGTCAGCGTGTACGGGCCGAGTACGTTCTGGTACGAGTAACTGACGTACTTCTCGTTGCGGAAGTCGCGGACGTCATCGAAGCGGACGACCGTATTGTCGGGCATGTGGTCGTTGGCTTCCGGGCACAGGAAGATGTCGAGCCCGATACCCGCCGAGGCGACCAGCCTCCAAAAGTTCGCCGTGTTCGAGCGGATCGGCTCGCCCTTCTTGTCGTCCGGGTCCTGGTCCGTCTTGTCGGAGTTGAAGTCGTAGTAGTCGACACGGGTGGCGCCGACCTCGTCCCACCGGTCGGAATCGGACCCGTACACGTCGGGCCACCGCTGCCGGTGCGACGTCGCCCACTGGGCGCAGGCCTTGCCAATCTGGCTCAGGTTGTTGCCGCACTGCACCTTGTTCGCTTCTTTCAGCGCGTTCTGGACTGCC